>ODAI012165448.1_pt1 | contig 11595 bp, 23 predicted proteins | sample 1539321 | NCBI WGS metagenome assembly ODAI01 (sample SAMN02144231, study PRJEB22623) | gut metagenome | biome: sheep rumen | host: Ovis aries | place: New Zealand
AAAAATGCAGCACACCAACCACCTGACCCCGAATTAAGATCATAATACGAACCATCTACATTAGAATCCCCTGATATTTCATTCCCATCATCATCATATTCAGTAGGCGTCCATTTTTCTAAAATATGTGGTCCGAATATACTCACTAATTCACCCGCCATTGCAAAGTAAAAATAATTAGGAATACGAGATTTAATTCCTAATGGTATACTATAATTTACATGAGTATCATCATCATCTTTTGTTATCATAAGCTTTTCCTCGCTTGATAGTCGCAAAATCCCGTTATGCGATCCCTTATCTGCTACCGGCTATCTTGATCACGCTCCACTCAATAGGTCTTTGTTTTAGATCGCTATACCTTCCATTTCTACGTGATGTTGCCCATTAACACTTTTGAATTTACTCAGTAACATTAAAAGAACTATATAAATCACATTCATCTAAACAACAGAATTCATGTCGGTCTCTATAATATTCAAAACACTTTTGAGCTGCTTCATAATTATTAAAACACGTAACCACCGGATCACCATCATCACAATAAGTAACTACCCACATACTATCCTGCATAATCTCTTTTCTCCATTAACTCATCTCGTAAAATCAGACTTTTATTCGTTCCATTCCCAGTATTTATAATCAATTCCATTAGGGAAATAATAATTTAAATCCTTTTTCCCGATTTTAATATAAAGATTACCCTGATCACCTATTTCAGTCTCTTGTAATTTGTTGGCATAATTATCACCAACCCATTTGACCGAATATTTGTATGTAATATCTCTATGCTCACTATCTACACATTCAACTTCAATATGGCAAATATCAGGACATTTTTCCAATCTATCAAACGGTTTATGGTCTGAATTATTTGCATCTTTATGGATTTCAACCCAGAATTCACCAGCTTTTTTCCATAAATCGATTGAATTAATTCCAGTGCGCTCAAAATGTTCTTTAATTTTCCCAACACCGAAGGCCCCAATGTATTTACCGTCAATCTCAATCACTTCACAGTTTTCAAGTATGAAAGATAATTTTTTAATTCTCATATGTTCTCCTTATGCTCGTCTAAGAAACTCTGAAACTTCTCCATAGCTCCGATTTGATTCTTTGTTGGAGGATCTTTCTTGGGTTTATAATCCAAATGCAGATCGAACAGGTGTGATACTTCTTTACTGGCATTTTTACGGCCTTGTTTTAAACCATCCTGATACCCTCTGGTAGGCTTAAACTCATTGATTTTCTCCTTGCCAATACCTTGACCGCCTGCAGTTTTATTATAGCGAGCTTGATAACCGCGCTTAGTATATTCAAGGATCCAATACTGTTCCTGCTTATCCAATTCAGATTCATCACAATGCTTTATTTCTAACTTAAATCCTCCCGGATTATCCTCGGAATACCATTTACGCTTCTTCAGACTCAAATCTATATGTTGATAACCAGTCATATGACTTGCCATTCTGGTAAGTAGTTTCTTAGCCTGCCCAATGTAAAAATAAGTAATACCATTTTCATCTTTTCTGGTTAAGAAATATATTCCTGGCTTTTCATCAATTTCAGGGCATATATCCTTAATAACTTTTTTATAGCGGTCTTGAACCGCTTTTATTTGCGCAAAATTTTTATACATATCAATCGCCTACTTTAAATATACATCTATGGTTTGCATACAATCATCTGACCCGTAATTAACATTAAAATCGTCAATATATTTTGGTAGATTATAATCATCTTTATATTTATCTGATATACTTTCATCATCTTCTCGTATGTAAAACTCTATTTGATATTTTTTACACGCTTGAAGAAAATGAATCATTTCTCCAAATGCCTTACATCTAAACCAACAAACCTTTGGTGGTTCCTCATTGTCATCGTTTAAATGATAGAAATTTATTAAATATTCTTCCATAATTTATCTCCAGGAATTTATAAATTTTAAGTTTCATTAAGTTTCATTCGAAATAAACTATACATTCATCTAACAACATATTTAAATATTTGAGTGCATTAGCCTGTACATTCATGTCGAACTTGTTTTCAATCTCGTTAATATCATAAAAATTTTTAAAATAATAATAATACATACCATCACGTGCTGAAAAATGGTAATCTACTTTACCATTTTCATAAAATCCGATCCAAAACTCGTCTTTGTCATCATATGGGCCAGATAAATTACAACCCTCAAGATGACACCAACAAGGCTGATTCATTGCTTTATTGAACCAGGTCTTTTTCTTCAGCTTGTCCCAGTCCTTAACCTTTAATTCCTTTATTTTCATCGGAGTAAGATTATATTTGTTTGGATATTTCTCCATCAAGTTAAAATCTATGTATTTTCTCATATATCCCTCACTCAATAAAATCTAATATTTTCTGGCGCTCTTCTTCGGTAGCAAGCCAATAACCAAATACCCATCTAAAAGCTTCAATCTCGGTATATCCGTTTTCCACCATACATTCATACCATTCCTTACGATAATGATTTTGTAATGGGCGATAGATACCTTCAAAAGTAGCTTTATCGCCATCCTTTGCGACTCTCTCTACAATTTTTTTAGTTGCATCATCCGGCCAAGATGTCACATATTTAAGACATTCATCTTTGTCAAATTCTTTTTTATTACGCTTACACTTCCGCCAATATTTAATAGCAGCATTTAACTCCCATCCAAGAAATTCTTTTTCTTCTATATCTATATATGGTTCGGAACCAATAATCACAGTACTATGTCCATCACTAGATCCGCCTATACTGACAAGATAAGGGTAATACTTGATTGCGTCTTTTTTACTATTCACTTCTAGCTTATAGTCTCGATCGTTAAGATGTAAGAAGAAATTACTGGCTTTAATTTTTTCATCCGAATAATCACTTATCCAGTCGCAAAGATCGCACTTCCCACAATATTTACTCATATCAATGCCTCCCCGCATACTCTTTGAAATATTCAAGCATTTTCGACTCTTCAGGAAAGAATAGATCCTTGCCTTTCTCCGACGCTAACCAGCCAAAAAAATTTGAGCATAACTGCCCAAATCGCCAATCTGGGAATTTTTCTTTGTGTATTCTACATATTTCAGAATAAAAATCATCTAATCTATTTGGATCTCGCATAATCTTCCTCCCATACCGGTTCCGGATGTATTCCAAGTGTTTTTAAATTATTTACCTGTTTCTCTATCTCTTTTATCTGCTTTTCTATAGCTTTATTAATAGCTCTATTACGTTTTTTCCTGGCTTTAAAGAAAGCTAATTTCTTTCCAAATTCCTCATCCCAAGTATCTTCAGGTGCGCATTTAGCAACTCCGACATACTTATCTGGTATACAACAATCGTCAGAATACCGTTTTGACCAGTCAGGAATATATTTGTATAACCTATAACTAGCTAAATATTTGCATCCTGTGATTATACAAACGACTGCTCTTCTATTTTTATTTACAATATATCTAATGTCTTCATCCATATTATTATTATTATTATTCCTTTCTTACTTCGTGAAAAAATCGTATATGAACATTCCTATAGCTGCAGTAAGAGGTATTAATAATGTCGAGACACAGATCCATTCAAATATCGGCATTATTCTCACTCTTTCTATCCTCCAAAAACATTCCAATAAGCAACAACCAACCGGATGATCCAGATAAAAAAAATATCAACATACACAAACAAATTATCAACCTCACAACATCTTTAATGTTGGGAGGTACGCTGAGGATTCCCGCTCTGTAATTGAAGTATACGAATACTGCGAAAATCCCCAGCGTGATGAAAAAGGCTAACAAAGCAACTGTTACTAATAATAATTTATTAAAATTATAAATTATTGTCTGTTTATCATTTTTGAGCTTAAGCTGCATATTATTCCTGTTAGTTGACGTTTGTGTTGTTGATTTCCTGCATGATAATATACTGTGATCCATCGCCATATTGATCTGCAATACACATAATATATCCTGCTTCCTCAAGCGACTTAATTACGTATTTATCATCTATTTTGTTTTCAGTATATATTTCTCCGACTTTTCTTAATGTAACCATATTATCACCCCATAATCATGTACTGTATCAACTTATCAATATCTGCGGGCTTATATACTACTAACTCAACCTCTTTAATGCTACCGTCGGAAAATACCTTTGCTAGAGCAACATATCTAGCAAGCTGTGACTTAAGATTAAGTCTGTCACCTTCACCGGTTACAAGCTCAACCCGACCCTCACATGAATTAATAGCTTCAAAAAATTTATCAATATCTGTAATATTCTGCACTTTCAAAGTTCTCACCACCCTATTCCTCACAATAGTCTATGAACACTTTTTTAACACAGGCTATTGCAATTCTATACGCTTCTAGTCTTTCCTGTGCATCCATGAGTAGATCACATTTCGCACAATCGCGATTACAGTTATCATGATCTGCTCGTAATACACATGCCTTTTCATTCTCTAATATATTAACAACTCTAAACGGATCCATCATGTGCCCCCGAATATATTCCCAAATACTCCACCGAATGCTTCATATATGAAGTTCGGATTACTCTGAACTTTATGTTTTCCAGATGAATTTCTAAGCACTTTAAATCCCATCCCTTTGAACATTTCTACTTGTTCTTTATATTCTTTAGGATTTCTAAAGTACAGACTATTCAATCTGGCTTCTATTTCCTCAATCGAAGGAGGATTCATGATATCACCTCTAGTCCAATTCCTTCACATTTACGGCCATAACTCTTCCGTTAGCATCCGTATCTGTATCAAAATTTACCGTCTTTTCTTTCGTAAGCTTCTTGAATCCATCCTTTACGATATTGGTATAGTGTACAAAATACTCCTTACCAGTATCATCAATAATGAATCCATAACCCTTAACACCATTAAACCACTTAACTTTCCCTGTCATTTTTCTAATTCTCCTTTAACATTATTTTTCCATCTGCCGTATATCTTGGCGACATTCCGGTACCATAACCGGTTCTGTATACAATATATTGCACGTTAGTATCAGGATCGGTGTATATACTCACATGGAAGCTTTTTACTTCAGTATTCTGAACACATGCAACCATTCCCAACATGACTAACAATGCAATAACCAATGAAAGTAATTTTTTATATATCTTCATAATACCCCATCCTTTATTATGTGAATAATTTCAGCAATCACCGACAATACGCTTATACCAGTAATCATTGCCAATATTTGACTGTAATCGTGGGAAATTATCAAGCTCAATTGGATAATAATCTCTATTAGTATTTGCAATACTATTGAAAATATTATCCAGAAATATCGTCCAAATCCCATTCTTGCTTCTCCTGATGATGCATAATTGCCATAATATTCCACGCTGCGGCGGCTAAGTGATCCTCATCGGTTAGTCCCATATGAAACTGATTAAGATGTCTTAGTGCCGAATCTAAGTACCTTGAAAACGGCATACCCTTTTTCCAATTATTCGGATCTCCGTATTTTCTCCCGCCGAATTCACATCTTTTTGCAATTCTCTCTAAAGCAAATGGGGAAATGGCGTCAAATCTTCCTTTATCTACTGTAGGTTCGCGGATTGCGCCATTGTCCCCATATGTTATTCTTTGTCCGGTATCTTCCATATTTAATCCTTTCTTTAATTAAATTTTGAATATAAATTTCAACCTGTGCGGAACTGACCCGGCAGGATTCGAACCTGCGAAATACAACAGTCAAAGTGTTGTGTCTTAACCGCTTGACGACGGGTCAATATGGCAGCTATTCTTCAGACTTATTCACTGCCGATCCCGTGACTTCCCTGTTAGGATCATTTATTTATTAGGAGGTAAAAAACAAAAGAGTTACAAGTAAGAAAACCTATTAACATCTCATTTGAGATTCTAACCGTATTATAACCTATGTTTTTATGTTTGTCAAGCTCAAATTTGCGGTTATTCCCAGATTTTATTCACCGGCAATCCCATTTTTTAACTCTGGCAGGATTCATTAGAAAGAAAAAATAGATTTATGAGTCTGTAAAGTTATAACAACGGGACGGCTAGACTCTGGTTTTTACGTCTTCCTTGACGTGTTTTAACGTCTTTTCTTTGACGAATTATTTCTTCCATAAAACGATAGAATTTGATTCTATACTCTTCTGTATATCTATTATACGTTGATTGGAGCTACCTCTATATAATAATTCACTATTTTTTAAATTATCTTTATACGGTCCATCTATAAGTATATGGCACTTTTCCACAATCTTTTTTTGATATGACTTTAAAGTTTCCCAAGTATATCCCGTATAAAGCCATATTTGCTTCTCATTATTAAACTTAGTTCTTAATAATGTAACAAGTTCATATATATCTTCTGAATGTTTTTCTGCTAAAGGTTCCCCTCCTAAAATAGAAATCCTTTGAATATAGGGTTTGTTTGCTAAATTTATAAACTGTTCTTCAATACTAGTCGTCCATAATGATCCGCTATTAAAATCCCAAGTCTCAGAATTAAAACAATTAAAACAATGGATTGGACATCCTTGTACAAAAAGAGCAACGCCTATCCCTATTCCATTTGAAACATCCATTGATCTAATTTGAGAATATCTCATTATATTACCTCATATTCATGATCGGATAAATGTACATATCTATCGTGTATATCACCAAGTCTACCCTGATTCCAACCATTTTTTGCAGTGCCTAAATATCCGCAAGTTCTACGAGCAACATTCATTTTTGTGGCATCTCTATTCCCACAATTAGGGCACTCCCAGATGAGCTTACCGCCATCATCAATTAGTTTAATCTCTTTATCATATCCACAAACTTCACAATAATCAGATTTAGTATTAAGTTCTGCATACATGATATTGTTATAAATATACTTCATGACTTCTAATACTGCCTCTGGATTACCTGTCAGATCGCTGGTTTCAATATAAGAAATTGCACCTCCTGGACTTAGTTTCTGGAATTTAGCCTCAATTCGTAACTTCTCAAACGGGTCAATCGCCTCAAAAACTGGAATATGATATGAATTTGTTACATAATTTCTATCTGTAATTCCTTCGATAACTCCAAATCGTTCTTGTAATTTTTTGGCAAATTTCTCCGTCGTTGCCTCTAATGGAGTCCCATATAAACTATAATCAATGTTTTCTTCTTGTTTCCACTGATTACATTTATCATTAAGCGCCTGCATTACTTTTAATCCAAACGCTTCACCAACGCCTTCATCAGAATGAGAACAGCCTGTTATTGCTTTAACACATTCATATAGACCAGCATATCCTAAAGAAATTGTAGAATATCCATTATATAAAAGCTTATCAATCTTTTCACCAGGCTCTAACCTTGCTAAAGCTCCATATCTCCATAAAATCGGTGAGACTTCAGCAGAAGTTCCTAATAGGCGCTCATGCCTCAATCTTAATGCTCGATGACATAATTCTGTACGTTCATCAAAAATTCTCCAGAATATATCGTCAACCTCATCTTTATCAGATGCTTCTTTTAAAGCCGAAAGTGCAATATCAGGTAAATTGATTGTTACAACTCCTTGATTAAATCGTCCATAATACTTATGTATTCCTTCTTTGTAATTCTTTGCATTTGCAATATTTCCTACTGCATCACTGCATCTATCCGGTGTTAAGAAGGATCTGCATCCCATGCATGTATAGACATCACCCTTCAGCTCCTTCATGACTTTAGCGCTAATATAATCCGGAACCATTCTCTTAGCGGTACATTTTGCAGCTAATTCAGTCAAATACCAATATTTACTGTCTTTTGTAATGTTATCCTCGTCCAGAACATATATCAGTTTCGGAAAAGCCGGTGTAATCCAAACACCTTCCTCATTTTTGACACCTTCGATTCTCTGGCGCAGAATCTCTTCAATCACCATTGCCAAATCATCACGTTCTGATCCTTCAGGAACTTCATCTAAATAAAGAAAAACAGTAATAAAAGGAGCCTGCCCGTTGGTCGTCATTAGTGTCAATACCTGATATTGAATAATCTGGACACCCTTTTTAATTTCATCTCTTAATCGTAACTCAATCATTGCCTGAATCTGATTTTCATTACATTCAAGAGAGGCTACTGCAAGTTCTTCCATCAACTTGTTACGAATACGTTGTCTGCTCACATCAACAAACGGAGAAAGCTGCGCCGCGCTAATGCTCTGACCACCATATTGACTAGACGCCACCTGTGCTATAATCTGTGTTGCAACATTACAAGCAGTTGAGAAGCTATGAGGCTTTTCAATCAGTGTGTCGCTTATCATTGTCCCATTCTGAAGCATATCTCCAAGATTCACAAGATCACAATTATGTGAATGCTGGAGAAAATAATCCTGATCATGAAAATGGATTAAACCTTCCTTATGAGCCTGTACGATTTCAGGAGGAAGTAAATATCTTTCTGTCGCATCTTTACTTACTATACCGGCCATATAATCTCGTTTTGTTGTATTTAGCATAGGATTCTTATTAGAGTTTTCACCCTTCCAATAATCGCTATTATCTTCAACGAGATCCTTAATTTCCTTATCAATCGTATTTCCACGTAATCTGGTTCTTTCATTACGATATGTAATGAATGCCCTAGCCACATCCTTCCGCTGACTATTCATCAGTTTCTTTTCTACAAGATCCTGAATCTCCTCAACTGTAATCCCATCCGCAGCTTGATCCGCTATCGAATTGGCGATCTCATGCGATTTTAATTTCGCCTTATCAGTCACTTCTCCGTCAACCGATTTAAAAGAACGTTGAACAGCACTAGAAATTCGCTCCTTATTGAACTCTTCTCTTCTGCCGTCACGTTTGATAACAATCATAAAACCACCTCACCTCTCAATCGATCCACCGTTTATGCCATTCCATACAATTCGGACAAAAGGTTTCATTATTAATTATGTAATAATAATCATCTTGTATATGCTCATCACACTGATCGCATACTGGTCTTTTCTTTAATTCTTCCTCTCGATCACTTGTATAATTCCAGAAATCCCTTAAAGGATTATCTGATCTATAAAATCCTGCCATAGTTTAATCCTCATAAACATAGTGGCATAACAGATATTCATATAGATCATCTACATTGCTAAAGATTTTCTGACACATGTATACCTGCCAGGGATGTAAATCAAAATTATCCCCATATGTATGCAACCCGATCACAGGGATCCTTAATTCATAAGCAATAGCAATCTCACTCATAGTCCCTAAAGACTGTGGCGCATTAAAATTTACCACCACCAAATCCGAATGCCTAAGTCGATGCAAATCATATTCCATTGCCTCTTTCTCATCGATATTCGGATTATCAAACGTCCAATGATTATTAGGATTAAATATATTAATGTGATAACATTCACTAAAAAGCTCCTGGATTTTAACCCTCCAAGTATTACTTTCTTCTAACGTTAATCCGGTCATTCCACCGGATAAATAAAAAGTTTTATGCGGTATTCTCATAATTAGCCCTCATGTGTATTCAGAAATAATCTTATCCGCTGCTTCTAAAATCTGCTTATTATCACTAATAACATCTACAACAAATTCCTTTGTTAGATCGAGATTAACAAGTGCGACCACAGATTTAGCATCAAAGCATTTGTGATTGTCAAAAAGATTAACGTCACAGTCAAGGGTATTAACCTCTGCCACAAACCTCTGCAATTCTGCAATATCAGCAAAATGTACTTTAAACTTCATTTCGTCCTCCTTTAAAAAAAGTTATATTCTGGATAAACAATTATTTGTTTTACTGGCGATTGCCACGCTTCTATTAAGTATGACATATCACCCATGCTTTTGCACTTATTATTTATATCTGTCATGTTGACAATAAATTCAGAGCAGCATCCGTTCGGGGAAAAGGTATTCGTACTATCTGTATCTTTATCAGATTTCAAATCTCCAACTACGCAAGGTATTACTAATCCATTATGTAGCAGAAGATCTACATATTGACCTATTGGAGCATCAAATCTACTACCAATAGCAATACAGTATCTCCCAGATACTGCTCTTATACCATTTGGATCGGTTTCGGCCATATCTTGCAATTCTTGCTGCTTAGAGTCAGCTTTAAAAGTCGTATAAGACATATATGTTTTCTTACCAGAATACTCTGGTATATCATATCTTTTGACTTCTGGCAGTTTTCCTGCTCCTGTTAAAATAACAGTTAAAACTAACGTGGCCCCTGCACACCGAATTGCACTACGTACTCGTATCGATTCCATCTTATATACACACCCCCTGGAATTTTGTGAATCCGAGGTGTATACTTATCTATCATATTTTTAACCTTGTTTATCATTTCTTTGTTCATTATACACCCCTTTTTTATGTTTGTCAACTTACAAGTGATAATTTTCTCACGACATATTCTTTTTCATCTATTGTGATCCATTTACCATTTTCATCTTTTTTCCATTTGTTTTCATAGCATAATTGAGGTATCTTAATAATATCATCTTCCTTTACTTCCCGACTTGAACGATTCTTGACCATAAGAGTATTACCAGTTTTTAATTGATAAAGGATTAGTGTATTATTATTGTATCCACTAAATTCCTGAATAAAATAATAATCCTCATTGGCTTTAGGAATTATTGTTTGAATATATCCTAAAAACTCATTCTCGTATTGCATTATATCTACTATTTTTGTTTTTAATGGCTTCATCTGATTGATTGCTTCTCGCAAAAGCCCTTTCCAATCTATCGCCATTAACGTCTTTTCTGTAGACTTTTGACAAAATTGTTGAGCTATTGTCAAAGGTACACCAATCTTATCTAAATCGGAAACTTTATAATTTTTCTTATTATAAAGCTTATTGAAAAGTTCTGTCTCTGCAAGAAGCTGATTTATTTCGCCAAATTCACTAAAAAAATTGAGTTTTGTGAGTATTTCAAGTTGTCTGGTATCTACTCTCAAGGTCTTTATATCCTCTAGAAGGTCAATAAACTCTGGATATACATTGCCCCTTAGAGCATATAAATCTTCGGCGGCTGCATCAGACATAAATTTTATGGAGGAGAGACCTTTATATATAGTTCGTTCTTTAGCATTACAAGAATATTTAGCTATAGAATGTCTAAATTTTATAGGCATTAACTTTATGTTTAATGTCTTTGCAAGCTTTGTACCCGCCATAATGTCACTATCATCATTCGCATTATTAAGATATGCCGTTGTAAATTCAACAGGATAATAATATCTAAAATAACCACACATATAAGAAATTAGACTATATCCTGTGCTATGGTTATATCCAAACATGTATGAGCTAGAATCCTCGATTATCTTTAAAAATACTCTTGCCTCTTCTTCAGCTTCTTTTCTTGGTTTATCCGACTTACTACAATAACCCTCTAGTATATCTGGTAAAGCAGCTTGCAGCCTATCCATTTGTTTTCTGCCTATTGCTCTACGAACATTATCAGCTTCAGAGCCACTCAATCCACATATCTTTTGAAGAAATGCAATAACATCTTCCTGGTATACAAGAAACCCACCATTCTTCTCTAGCAAATCATCTATTAATTTTGAAGGATTTTTATTTTTCT
>ODAI012254922.1_pt1 | contig 11595 bp, 9 predicted proteins | sample 1539321 | NCBI WGS metagenome assembly ODAI01 (sample SAMN02144231, study PRJEB22623) | gut metagenome | biome: sheep rumen | host: Ovis aries | place: New Zealand
CATCCTGAACGTAGTGAAGGATCTTAGGTGTAAAATAAATTAAAACACACAAGATTCTTCGTCACAAGCTCCTCAGAATGACAAACTAACACACAATAGATTCTTCGGCTCATAACTGAACCTCTGAATCACAAATTTACATGAATAATTATAGTACAATGCTATCTCCAATTACATTAAAATTTCTAGAAGCAGTAAAAATAAACAATAATACTGAGCGAATGCACAGAAATCGTGATCTCTATCTGCAAGAAAGAAAAAGATTTACGGAATTGGTAGAACATCTGATCATTGATATGCAAAAAATTGATCCAAATCTGAACTGAATCGAAGCAAAAAATTGTATTTATAGATTTAATAAAGATCTGCGTTTTTCTCCTGATAAATCTCATCCGTATAAACTCCATTTTGGAGCGTTTCTTTGTAGTGGAGGGAGAAAATCATCATTACCATGATATTATATTCATGTGCAACCAGGAAATAATTCTATGATATGGGGAGGATCTCGATGCCCAAGTAGAGATGAAGTAAATCGCATGAGATTACATATCTGGAAGAATCGAGATGAACGAAAAGAAATTACAGAAAATCAGACTTTTAAAAAATATTATGGGAAAATAGAATGGAAGGATAATGTGGATGCCGAAAGAAGACTAAGAGGTAAAGTTTGAAAAGAATTATTAGAAAAAGCTGGCGAAAGATTGGCGAGAAAAGTAGTAAATAATCCTGAAATGATTGAAATTTTACGTTATGTGGCTCGAACAGTTAGCCATTGATTAACTGATGAGGAAATTTTAAACGAGAAATGATATAATGAGGTCATTTCATGATTTAAAAAAATGAAAAAATTTAATAACTTTCTTTTGAAATGATTTTAAGCATTTTTACCAGAGAATTCTCAATTTTATTTCCTCTTGCATTGACATTAATTTTCTTTATTCTACTATGTGGTGAAGAAATAGGTTTTTTAGTTTTTCATGAAATTTATCATGTTATTTGACTTTCCAGCTTTCATAGAAGAGCTTAGAGAAAAAGAAGATAAAAAGGAGATCGTGGAAAAGTACGAAAATTTTTTCTGAAAAATTCAATGAGATATAAAAGATCAAATTTGGTATACTGATTATTTATCTCAGTTTAATTTTCAGTCTTATCTTACTCCTGAAGATTTGGATGATGATTTTGATTGGGATATTTTACAGAAGTTGGTGATTGGATCTTTTTCAAGTGATTATGAATTGAAGCAAGATGAGAAAGATGGGAATTGGGAGCTTTATATAGCTGTGAAAAGCTGAGATCAATCTATTGTAAAAACTGTTTCGGAATTATGGTCATTTCAAATACTTAGATTGTATGAGATTTACATCGAAGAACAGATGAATCTACAAATATTGATGAATGAGGAAAATGAAGAATGAGAATCAGAAAAAGAAGCTCTAATTTCAGAAAGACAAGTTAGATTAAAGAAATGGAATGCTGTGCTTGATACTTTAAATAGATCACAAGAAGCCGAAGCTGCAAAGAAAGAACAAGAAGCTACACTTGGAGATTTGATGTGAAAATTATAATATACAATATAGTAAAAAATCGGTTCTAAACGGACCGATTTTTTATTTTTTATTCTTTGAACATATAATTACTACCGTAAATGAAACTCATAATTTCGTTGTGAAAATTTTTGGATAATAGGAATATACGATTTTTATATTTTCTATTCTAATTTATTATTTATTAAACGGTATCAACTGCATTTCTCATAATAAAATATCTTTTATTTTTGTAATCAAAGTTCTTTTTCTCTATCTTTTATAATATCTTTCAAATATTGAGCTACTCATTCTAGATTCTTCTCTACTTCATCATTGGTGAGTCTGATTACTTTAATCCCATAATTATCATATAATCGATTACTTCTTTCATCATCATAATCTTGGAACTCATCATGATATCATCAATCAATTTCGATTCATAATAACAATTCTGAACAACAAAAATCTAAAATAAATTTTCATACGGCATTTTCTCTTTTAAATTTATATCACAACATTTTTTTATTTCTAACTATTCATCGAAATAAAGATTCAGCTTTTGTTGGCTGTTTTCTGTGTAATTTTGCAAAATTTACTAAATCATGCTCATATGGATTAAATCTAATCTGCTCAATACTATGGATATAAATAAAATTTATACTAAATTATATAGGTATATATAAATTTTACAACCATTATTTTATCTATTCTTTAAACATCACTTAAACCTTTAAAAAACTCCTCTAAATCTCTCATTAAAACCTCCACCGGCTTCGCCATCTCCTCCTATTAGGAGGAGGTGAACATTTTCTTTACTTCAAGTTCCCTCTCCTAATAGGAGAGGGGTAGGGAGAGATTTTCTATGTGGGAGATAGAAAAAACTCTCAACTTTCGTTGAGAGTTTTCTCTGTATACCAATCAAAAAGAAACTAGTCTTTTATCTTGTATACTCTGAGATCTTCAGATCCAATCTTGAAGAAATCAGGAAGGTCATCTCTAAGAACATCAACAGTTTCAGTTTCTCCATCAACATCAATAGTATAAGAAATCTCTGTTATAACATGAGATGCTACATTGTCTCCGTATATTTGGAAAGTCTTTCAATCAGAAACTATTCATGCTATACCTCCAGTTGCATCATTTCCGTCCTTATCTTTATAAGTTACAGTAAAGTCACTAACATCATATGAACTATCGCTCAATTCTACTGTATACTTAGTATTATCAGTGTTTTGTTCTTGCTTTACAATCTTAGCAACAACTGTAGCAAAAGTCTTAGCAAATGTTCTTGTTTGAGGTTTTGTGTTAACAGAAACTAACTCCATTTCAACATCTCCTGTTCTTTCTTTTGCTAATTTAATTTCTACAACTATTCCTTCTTTGGAAATATTTGTAAATGGTTCAAATGTTATATTGTCTCCGTCAACTGAAGATGCATCAAATGGTTCTCCATCAACCTTTACTCTAATATCTCCTGATGTTATAGTGTTAGGAGTAAACTTCACTGTAAATTCGTCAAGAGTTAAGTCTTCGTCACCTGCATTAGATGGTTTAACTCTGAATGATGCTATAGTCTTTTCGGCTTTTTTAAGAAGAGTCTTTTCAGTAGATTCTGTAGATTCAACTTTTGTAGTTCCACTTTCTTTTGTCTTGAATTTAACTAATTCATCATAAGCTTCACCTGCATCATTTCCATTATTATCTTCTCATGCTAATACAAGAGTAAATCACTCATAATTAGCTCATGAAGTATAAGCTTCTACCTCAGCCTCAACCTTAACCTTAACTGACTTACCTGCTCCAACCAATACTTCAGAGAAGTTTTCTTTATTTCCAGATCCATACTGATCAGTATCTCCAACTTCTTCACCATCTACAAATACATAATATGTAATTGTGTTTCCATCGTTAGCCTTTGTACCATCAATGTAGAATGAATTAAGACGTACATCTCCTTTCTTAGCTGTATAAGTTCCATCAAATACCACTTTTCTACTAGTATCATTGATTAAGAATTCAACATCCTTAGTGATATTATTTTCAAGAGATCATCTAGAAGGTTGGATAGTAACCTTAGAGAAACTGATAGATCCTGCTACATCTGCGATTTGAACAGGTTCATTAGCATCGGCATATTTAGATCCACTAAATGCATTCTTGTTGAATGCTGAGAATGTGAATGATCCAGCAACTCCTTCTCTATCGTAAATACTTACTAAGAATTGAGCTTTACCAGATTTTTCTATTTCAACATTCTTGAATGAGAATGTTACATTACCAGCAGATTCACTTCTCTTTCCTTCGTATTCATCATCATTGATAACGAATTTAAGAGATTCTATTCCTGTATTAGCAGCAGTAAGATCGAAACTCATCTTATTAACACCTTCAGTTACAGTAATATCTCATTCAGCAATTACTATATCTTCAGATCCTTGAGCTGCATCAACATTACCTAATTTCTTGTTAACAATCTTAATCTTACCTCCAGCGAACTTATGAGCTTTAGCATCAGCTTTTCCAGCAGCTGTAAGATCTAATTGAACTCTTGTTCCGTTCTTCTTTTCTACAGCATTAACATCTGCAGTTTCAGCTATATAGTATGCAACTACCTCTCCATAGTCATCAAATTCTTTGAAGCTAGCAGATATTACGAATGTAGCGTTCTTATTGATGTCGATAGTTACTTCATCGAATGATATAACTAATTCATCATCTTTATTTACGCTGTATTTCAATCCTTTAACTTCTTTACCTTCAGCTGTTACCGTCAACTCGTCTAGGAATTCTCCCATATCAAGTTTTCCATCATTAGTTAATGTGAATCCTTTAACTAATACAGCATTTTCTCCAGCTTTTAATTTAAGTCTTGCAACTTCGTAAGATTTTCCTTCTTCGTAGTTGTAGTCTTTAGCAGTACCTTTGATCTCAACAAATACAGTCTTTCCTGCATAATCTACTACATCGTAGATATTAGGGCTGTAGTCTTTAAGATTTAAGTTAGCAGCTGTTGAGTCTACATCAGTAACTTTGAATCACATAGTTCCAGCAGCTCCACTTGTAGTAACTACAAGAGTTGCTTCTAATGTACCGTCTACAGTTCTGTAACCTTTCTTGAGAGATAAAGTTACTTTATCTTTAGTAAGACCTTTAGCGTCAGCTATAACGTTTCCGTCTTGATCTTCTAATCGAACTTCAACAACCTGATCAGCATCAGAATATCCATATCTTTCTAATGTAATCTTGTTAATGTCTACTTTTTCAGAAGTCTTGAAAGTAATTGTATCAAGATCAGATGTTCCACTAGCTAAGATTTTCTTGTTAGGTGCAGCTTCAGCGCTTACAGCCAAATCTCCTTTAGCTACTTTTTCTCCTGTGTTGTCTTCTGATTTAGCATCTTCTCTACAAGCAGCAGGACATTCTTTATACAACTCTTCATTTTCTGGATCAAGACAAGCTAATTTTACAGCTGAATCTGAACAATCTACAGTGTTAGCTTCAGATCTCATAAGCATAAGCATTACGTATCCTCTGATTTCTTTTGTAGATTCAGCATTAGCTATCTGATTCATAATTCCGTTAGCTTTAAGAGCATCTAGGTGTTTAGCATAGTAAGGAGTTCCTCCTTCATTTTCGCTTCCCCATAAAACTCTTGATAAAGCTGTACCGAATTCTGCTCTAGATATAGTATCGTAAGGTCTGAATTCATTTCTTGGCATGTTCTGACCCATAATACCTAATTGGCAAGATTCGATAACATAATCGTGAAGATCACTGTTTTTAAGTGAAGCTATGTCTGTAAATGTACAAGCTGCTGAAGTGTTAAGTGTCTTACCTAAAACCTCTTTAGCATATACAGATAACATTTTAGCCATTTCAGCTCTTGTAATAGCTCCATACATATTGGCGTTATCTATTGAATCCATAGTAGTAACACCTTTTTCATGAGCCCATTTGTAGGCATCTTGAAGTTCTTGGCTGTACTCAGCTCCGAACACTGATGCACTAGGCAATGTCATTGTAACTGCAACTACCATTGCAGACAATGCAGTAAACATTTTTTTAATGTTCATGTTGTTTTGTTGAATAAAAATAAAAAGTCACAAATAAATTACCAAACAGGGTTGGGTTTCTGTGTCTCCACACAGTAAACTAATTCTCAGTGTAAAAATATTGGACACAAATGCAAGAGATTTTGACTAAGGTGGACATCTACATAACTTTTTGCCCTACTTAAAGGGAATAAGAGATAAAATGCTGACTCACCGTTGTCAAGATCATCAAAGATTCGCGAGCATCTCGCATGGCGATGATCCTTTTTTCAACATAATGGATTAAGTTGAAATTAAGCATCTGCAAGCACGTTCTAATATATTTTAGACAGAGAACGACCCTTACAGTTGAGATTACGACATATTTCTAAATTTGTGACAAAATTGGACAAAATTCATACAAATCTGTACCCATTTTGATGAATTTTATTAGTTTGTAATTGTGTTTTATTGATTTTTAGTTTAGCTTGACTTTTTATCTGTTTGTTTTTCAATAGCCCCTCAGTCGCAAACGACAGCTCCCCTAGCAGGGAGCAAAACTGGGAAAATGATTTTTCTCCCCTGATAGGGGGAGGTGGCCGTAGGCCAGAAGGGGTTATCTATATCCTACTTGTCATTTCGAAGGAGAGAATAGACTGAGAAATCCATTTATGTATTGTCATTCTGAGCATAGCGAAAAATCCAGAAAAAAAACATGAAGCCAACAATTCTTCATCTCGTAAATGAGCATATGAATGACACACTATCACACACACAAAAAAACATTCCAAAAAATTTAACAAAAAAAAATGCTATATATATAATATTATGTCATACTACACTTTTTGACAAAAAAAATATCAAAGAATCTAGCTTTATACCTATAATATCTTTTAATTTAATGCAAAAATTCACTACTATTGTGAATTTCACTATTTCAGTGAACTTTTAGACATCATTTTTCTGTTTTATAAAAAAATTCACTATTTCATAGAAAGTGTGAAAAAATTTGCTTTTTAAATTTTTTGGATTATACTTAGAAAAATTCACTATTTCATAGAATAAGTGAATTTCACTAATTTAGTGAACTTTTAGACAACAAAATGGACAACATGCTAGAACATCCATGAGCAGAATTACAAGTTCTTATTAAGGAAAAATGACTTACTCAAAAAGCATTTGCTTCTATTTTGTGAAAGAAAGTTAGTGAAGTTAATGAACTATTAAAATGAAAAAGAAACATTACAATTCAGCGAGACTATCTACTTCATCAGCATCTTTGAACGCCAATAAAATACTGGATTTTAAAACAAATAGATTACGACTATTCTCTACTAGATATAGAAGAAACTGAGCATCACGACGTCATTTCTAGCGAACGCGAAAAATCCACTGAGCGTCAAACCAATCATTTTGAGTCTGAAGAGCGTAAAAATCCATCTAGCACCGAACCTATTGACTTCTCCTTACAGTCTAAATGACATATAAACACACAAGAGACTCCAATTCAAGAACAAAAAAATGGAGATGATGAGGATTTCAAAAAAAGGGCCAACATTTTCAAAACTTTCTAATATCATGCTAGTCATTTTGAAGGAGAGAATTGACTGAGATTTACTTTGCTAGCAAAGAATCCATTACACATCACACTTATAGATTTCTCCTTACAGTCAAAATGACAGACTATTGCAAACTCCCCAAAATTCCCTATACTACCATAGTTTAGTTTCCAAACATCATGTCTACATATCTCTGACAGAATTTCCTTATTGATTCAACTATCAGACACCGAATTGCTGATAAAGCTCAGGATTTTTATGATAAAAATAATTGTAAAATTTTAATCGAAATCTGACCTGGAAAATGATCAATAACTAAATTAATTTTGAATGTTTCTCCAGATTTTGTTCTTTTTGAAAAAGATGAAACTTTAAAAAAAATATTAGAAGAAGTAGTTGCAAAAAAAGAGAATTGAACGGCAAAAATCATCTGGTGAGATGTGTTGGAATGAGATTTAAAACAATTTGAATGAAAAAAAAATCAGACTTTTGTTGTGTGAAATTTGCCATATTATATCACTTCTCCAATTCTTAGAATGTTTTTCTGAGATGGAAAGGGGGAGTTTGCTGGTGGCCTTTTTATGGTTCAGGATGAAGTTTGACAGAAACTTCGCTTCGATGCTGGTAAAAAATCGTATTTGTATTGGATTTTGAATTATGCCTATGAAGTCCAATATCTCAAAACTGTACCTGCAAAAGCGTTTTCTCCTGCTCCAAAAGTAAAAAGCTGTCTAATCTGACTTGTGAGAAAAGAGAAGCTTCCAAATATCAAATTTGAAGAATTAATCAGATTCTTAGATTTATTTTCTCCATATAGTAGAAAAACTTTGTGAAAGATTTCTAAAATGATTAACAAAAAGTGAGTTAGTTTCGTTATTCCAGAAAATTTAAGCAACAAAAGGTTGGAAGAATTGGATTGGATTCAGCTGGAAGAAATATTTAACGCTTAAATTCTTTTTCAGGTGGTCTTTTGAACAAAAACTATTCGAAATAAAAAAAACTCTACAAAATTTGATTTATTTTTGTTGTTGTATATAATTATTTGGTATTTATTTTATTATTCTAAACAAAAATGAGTTCAAAAATTTTTAAAAATTTCTTCACGTGATTTGCCATTCTAGGAATTATTATTGTAATGACGATGGCTCTTATTTCAATTTGGTGAGATATTTCACCTGAGTTTATGCAGCGTACACTTTTAACATATGTGATAGTATTTTTCTCTATCCGACTTATTAGTGTTTGTTTAAGAAATTTTTGATCAAAAGATAAATAGAATTTCGCTGTTTTCATCAAGGGATTTTTGAAATTAAAAAAATCTTTAAAAAAACTTGCATTTTAAAAAATTTCGTCTATAATAGCACCGTACCCAAAATGGTGCTATTTTATTTTCTAACCAAATATAACCATGTTTAAAGGAAAAGTTTATGTTTACAGAAACAACAACGGAAAAGAGGAAGAATTTGAGAAAGAATTCGACAATCCTCAAGAGTTCAACAACTTTAGAAAGACTTATCACCAACCTGAATTTGGAGGTCCATTTATGGGACTATGAGACTGGGCTCATTTACAGAATTACTTCAATAATTTAATAGATAGAAGATTCTGACTTGAATCAATGGATGAACCAGAAGAAGGACAGAAAAGTCTGCCAAATTGAGTAAATTTCGATGAATATGAGGCAGAACTTCAAAAAATGGAATATGAGGAAGCTCATAAGACTGAGAAAATTCAATGACTTAAAGCAAGTATAGCAAAACTTGAGGATTTCAAGAAAAAATTTAAAGCTAAATGAAGAGATGATATGGTCAAAAAAATTGATAAAGATATCGATTCTACCAAGAAAGAATTAAGTGCTTTGGAAAAATAAAGTTATTGAATATTAAAAAGTTCCACAAATGTGGGACTTTTTTATTTCTGTTTAATTTTCTCTACAAATCATACCGGATTTTTCATTGTTTATATGAGTATGACTAAAAAGTCTGATTTTTTTTGACTTTTTTTAGATGCTGAATATAATTGAATGTATTTATCTATTTCATCCATGAAAAATGTCTTGAGAAATAAAAGAAGGTTTATCTTGAAATCTAGATACATCAGAAACTCTTGTATGAGAAACAAAGCATTCTTTATCTTTACTTGAAAAAGAAACTTGGGTTAATTTTTTCAAAAAAGCATCTGATTGGATCAAGAAAATTTTTGGAGGTGATCGACAAAGTGAAGAAAATCCAGATAAATCAAATGAAAATACTCCGAAACAAAACGAAGGAAATCAGAATATGACAGAAGATAAAAGATTACAGGAAGGATTTGATAAAGAAAAAAAGACTTATACAAATCCAAAAAGTTGACTAACTTATAAATGCATAGATCAAGTCTTAGATCCAGCAGGTAATTTAAAATATCCAGGAGGGAAAAAAACTGTTGCTAGTATCTGATGTTTACTAGCATCTGGTTGTACTGTTACATCTGCACTTTCTCCATCAGTAACATTGGAAAATTGTTTTAATAATGTTAGACATTGGACTGCTGATAAAGCTGTAGCAAAAATGTCAGATAATAAACGAAAATCAGAGGCTCTCCTATCTTGAGAACATGGTAATAGAACAAAAGCAGAAGAACAACACGCGCAAGCAAAGATAGAAGAAAATTTAGAAAAATGATACCCTGCTATTATTGGAGCTAGACATAATGGTATTGATGGAATAAATTCAAGTATCGTATCTCAACATTATCGTGCTATCTTAGATATGAGAACGCAAAATGGGAAAAAGGAGTTTTTCGTTGGGAATACTTACAAAAATGGCTCTTGAGGATGGCTATCTGAAGACAAAATATTTAAAAATATGATACATGCTTCTATATTTACCCCAGCACAAGCATAGAACTATACAACCTAAAATTTATATTACATATTCCACTTTTGAACCAATTTTAATCTCCTCTCAATCAAAGCATTTAATCACTTTTTTTAGTGCAACTTCATCGACTGGATCTATTTCTGGACAATTAATTTCTGGGCGAATAGAAAGAAAAATCTGACCATTTTTTTCTCGGATACTTTCAACAAATCCAGTCTGATTTTTTCATTTTCTTTTCTTTTCACGAGCCTTTAAAAGTTTATCAACCTGTGTGCGAATAGTTTTGAAGCGTAAATGAATAGCATTGTCTGGAACCTTATTTTCAAATGTTGAAGATTTTGCTAAAGGTTCATCATGATATTCAAAAAGTGCTATATTATCGAAATAATCTTCGTCTAAGAATGATTGTAAAAGCTGCATATCTTCATCCGTTTCCCCTGGGAATCAGATTATAATATTTGTACGAATAAAGGAATTTGGAAATAGTTTACGAATTCATTTCAACAATGTGTGAATCATTTTGTCATCATAGAAACGTCCCATCGATTTGAGCAATTTTGGAGAGATGTGCTGTAATGGAATATCAAAATATGGTATGAACTTTTCGAGTGAAGCGAATTCTTCAAGTTGTTTTAAGGTTAGAATATCTGGGTATAAATACAAAATACGGTATTTGAAACCATAAGGGAGTTTATCTAATTCGTGAAGTAGTGGTAATAATTGTGATTTAGCAGAAAAATCTGTTCCATATCTCATCGTATCTTGTGCAACTATGATTAGCTCTTCGATTCATTGTTTAAGTAGATTCTCTGCTTCTGCGAGAACGGATTTTATTGGTAGGGAAGTTAATTTTCATCTGATTTGTGGAATTATACAGAATGCACAGGAGTTATTACATCACTCTGCGATTTTAAGATATTCATAACGATTCTCATAATTTGTGAGCAGTCTTGGCACTGAATATCGACAAAAATCTTCAAATCTTTGGCTACGTTTTGTTAGGCTTTCTATATTTGCAAAAGTTAGGTCATTTCGTGAAAGATAGGAAATGTTTTCATCTTCGATCATTTCCTCCCATTTTTGAAGTTCTCGTTTTAGTTGTCATTCTCAAACATTGTTTTTCTTAAGCAGTTTCTCAAAATACTGCACTCCACATCAAATAATACAAACTTTTTTCTTCTTTCTGAGTAGTTTTTCTAGCGTCTTAAACATTTCTTCACGACCAGAAGAAATAAATCCACACGTATTGAGTAAAACTATTTCTACCGCCGAATCATAAGGATCAGAATAATATTCTATCTTGTCTGAATTCTCACTCAAAAGTTTTCATAAAAACAGTTGGCTATCTACCAAATTTTTATTACATCATAGATTTATCATAGAAAGATGTACCTTTTTCATATTTGAACGACAAAAAACATAACAAAAATTTTAATGTAAAAATGATAAAAATATACTCAATAAAGTAAAGATAAATTCTTGATAAAAGATATTTATTTAATTAAGGTTGACTTATTTAAATATGTCATGTCAGGATAATAAGAATATATGAGAGAGTCTCCCTTTATTTTATTCATAATTTCATTTGGATTATCTTTATGACGAATTGTTATACACC
>ODAI012877298.1_pt1 | contig 11593 bp, 9 predicted proteins | sample 1539321 | NCBI WGS metagenome assembly ODAI01 (sample SAMN02144231, study PRJEB22623) | gut metagenome | biome: sheep rumen | host: Ovis aries | place: New Zealand
TAGAATTATTATCTTATCTTGCAGTATGTGTCCGAGTATGTTTTATCGGTTTTTGGGTGTCGGGTGTTTCTTCCTCCGTCCCCAAGATAACATCAGCATTATGCTTAATAGTTTTAAGTCGTTCCCATTCAAGCACCAGCTTGTTTTGCTCGGCGGATAAATCTTCCTTACGGTCAGCAAGTGCCGCAATTTCCGATTTAATGTTTGCCGATTGAGCTAAAACACCGTTTATCTTTGAATTATTCATTACTTCAACGGCATTTTTATATCGGGCAAGTTCTGCCGAGTATTCCTGCAAGTATTTTTCTTTGTTTTTTGTATCTATGATAGACAGGTATTTTTGGTATATCGGTTTATACCGCCAATAATCCCTGACAGCGTTTGTTATGCTGCGTCTTGCGGATATTTGCGCATTGATTTTTTGAACATCGCTCTTATAGTCCGCTATACGCTTTTCAAGTTGTGAAATATTTTCTTTGAGAACCTCATAGCTTTGTATATTACAAGCGTGGAGATAGTTAAGCATTTTAATTTCCGTATTGGCATTTCTGCTGTATGTATATCGGCTTGATGTTTCATCCGCTGCCTTTAATCGTGCAATTTTTCTTGCCGAAATTTCGTCAAGTCGAGTTTTATATTCCGCCGGATCGCTGAAATATAACCGCAGCATTTCTTCCGAGTATTCCTCGCCCAGACTTTCAAGACGGAGAAACCGCTTGCCTATGGTATGTTTAAAAGCCATGTGTTTTCCTGTTTTTACGGAATAATCTTTTTTCATCAAAGAAATAAATTCTTCAAAACTTTTTGCCGATTTCATACATTCGGTTATGTTTTTCTTTAATCTTAACCTATGCGGCATTTTTATGGTTGAATTGGAATAAACATTTCTTTCAACATTTTTTATAACCGCCTTTTCTTCAATTCGCCTGCGGATATTTTTCTCGGTATATGCCGAACCGAGTGTAGCCATTCTTATAAACGATTTATCCCTCATGCCTTTTACGGAGATATACTTCCCGATTTTTATTTCATATCCCCGTTTTTTCAGTTCCTTGAAAAAATCATTGTATGTATCGCAGTTTCCAATAATGTCATCAATAACCGCTTTTAATTTTTCTCTATGCCCTTTGGGGTTGGGTATGATAACCGAATACCCGTATTCTTTGCACAACTCATTGCTTGCCTGCCGTACTTTTTCCAAAGTGGCAAGTTTATTCGGGAACATATGAAAGTCATTGAAATTGACCGCACAAATAATTATGTGGTTGTGTATATGCTCTTTGTCATTATGTGTTGCAATAACATACTGAAAATCGGGGAAGATACGCCGCATAAGTTCCTGTCCGATCTCCAATGCCTTTTGCGGTGTAATATCATCTTCGGGCGAAAAGGACTGATAAATTTCATGTGCTATGACCTTGCCTTTTTTAACAGCCAGTTTCCGTATCTCGTTAAATTCAAGGTCGGCGTTTTCCGTACTGCACATATAAGAAGCGGTGTTCATTCCGTTCTCGGTCTTTTGCGTGTTAAGAATATAATTGATCGCTCTTTTCAAATATCCATCAGATTTGATTTGCGACAGCTTCACATAAGCCATTCATTCTCCTTTCCCTGACCGCCGACATCAGTTCAAGACATTGAACAGTTATGTTTTTGTATTCCGCTGTCTTTTTCGGCAATTCAGGATAATAATTCAAATATCTGCTGTCCGAAACTTCCGCAATATGCAAAAGCTGTTTTGTGTTGTTGTCGATATGGTTTATCTCTCCCGATATTTCAAGAAACGGTCTTGTATCAACAATGAAGATCGGTTCTCTTTTAACAGCTAAAAGTATAAGTTCCGTCAAACTGTTCAAGTGTGCATCTTCTTTTCGCTGTAAGAAAAATTCCTTTTCCGATCGTGTAAGTTTCAAGTTAAAATATTCCGTTCTTTTTTCTTTGCAGCGAGTATTCGGCGGCGATTCAACAAGATGCTCCCAAAGACATAGCACCGACATACACTTATCAAATATCGTGTCCAGATATTCCATATTTTCCGTAAGTGCCTGATAATCATTAGCCGAAATATGCCGAGTGCTGTTTGCGTTTTTCGCAAGTGCGTTTATTTCCGTTCCGATATTCCGTATCTCTGCCGATACAGAAAAATATTCTGTCATCGGAATATGGATTATTGCATTTTCGGCAACAGCCTTGATAAGAAAGTCCGTAATGCAGTAAATTCCGCTTTTCGTTTTCTTTTTTAGGATAAACGCCTTTTCCTCTTTTGTTACCCTGATAAATAATTGTTCGTTTCGTAATTCCTTGATGTAAAACATCTCCCTTCTTTGAAAAATATTTATTTATAAAAACCCCTCTATACTATATAGTCAATCGAGGGGGCAAAAAACTAAAGCCAAAAATACACAAAATTTATTTTCGTAAAACAAAGCCAAGACATTTTGATTATTGTCAAATATTCTTGTAAAAGATTTTGCCGTTTTCCGTCTTGACAAAATCTCGTTTTTATGTATTTGATTTTCCCCTAAAACGCAGAAAAAGCAATTCAAGCAATCTTATCTCTAAAGATACGATCACTTTGAATTGCTAATTCATCATCGTGGAAATATTCTTGTTAAAAATAACCAATAAATTTACGGTTATGTTTACAGTTTGTTTCGTAAAGCCGTATTTAATTATTATATAATTACTCTAATCAATATATATTCGACACTTATTTCCGAAATCCTTTTTTATTTAAAAGCTTTTTCGGAAAATTCTTTAAAAAAAATTGTAGGAAGGGTAGTTTACTACATAGCAAGTATGGACATAAGCAACCAAAAGTGAAATTCTGCCGAATGTCACTTTTGAGTTTCTATGTCCTCTTGTTAGGGAGAACCCTAAAACCCCCTGCGCAATAGCTTTTTGCATACAATTACAGAAAAACTCAATCCCTTTGATTAGTGTGAGTTTATAAGGAAGATATTTGCTTTATAATTGAATGTTTTCACAGATTGACGAAATATGTAATTTAGGTTATAATAAATAATAAGATTTTACAAAGAGAGAGCGTGCAATACTTGATTCTTGTATTAAGTGTTGAATTGGAATTGGTCGAGGGGTAATACGAAATCATGGCATTAACATTTCAAAATCATACTGGTAACTTATCAATACTAAAACATAGATCATTACCAATGGTTATGACGGGAGAATTTGATTTTTTTAGATGTGTTCAATTTGACTCCGGTATGTATGGAAAAACTATAAGCGATTTACATGCAGGGAATTTGCGCCTAAGCAGAACCGATAATCGTTATTCTAATTTATTTCCAGGCCAAAAATTATCATATTGGGCAGATAGTCCTGAGACTAGTAGAGCTGAAATCAAACATTGGGGAGCAAGCAATAATATATTAACTTTTTGGGCATATGATGATGGAAGTAGTTTTATTCCAACAGTATACCCACGCAAAGAATTACAAATTATTGACGGTACTCAAATTGATTTTAACAGGATATTAAAAAAACTCGAAAAAAATATGGATTTAACAAAAGACGAAAGAAAGCTTATTGATGATATAGCTTTTCAAGAACCTGATTGTTTAGCTTATGAATCAGAAGCACGTAAGGGAAGTATGAACTTTCTTTTCTTTGAGCATGGATTTAAAAAATTATCTTTGAAAGAAGTTAGATTAAGACTTGGCGATGAACGAGGGAAAAATTGTAATAAAATAATTTGTGCAGATTCGAGTGATTATGCACCCAAACTTCATTCTTATGGAAAAAATTTTCTTCCTATTGCTCGAATTGGAGAAGATAAGCGTTATACTGAAACAGATGAATTTAAACTTAGATTTCAAGTATTTATTGATAGTGCGAAACGTTACATAGAATAAAAACATTGAGAGGTGTAGTCATGCCGAGCAAAATTAAATCAAGCATTGAAGAACAAATAGAAGATTGGGCAAAACAATATTTCAAATCCAATAATATACAATATTTAACTAAGATTGAACCTATGGATTCGGAAATAGATGATGCTCTAAAAATTGAAGAATCAAAGAAAGGCGGTAAAGGCGGAAATTATCCTGATATCAAGTTGTTCATAGAACTTGACTCTTCCAGAGTACCTGTAATGATTGAGTGCAAGGGTACAAAAGGCGATTTATGTAAATTAACAGAAGATGGTGAACCCGCAAATAAAAAGAAAGACGGAACAAGCAATTTAACAAACATTAGTAAATATGCTGTTAATGGAGCAGTTCACTACGCTACTGCTATCTTCAAATATGCAGATAGTTATAATAGGGTCATTGCAATCGGTATTAATGGATACAAAGAGAATGATAATACAGTATACGAAATTTCAGCATGGCTTATTTCTAAAAAGAACTTTGGTGTTCCGAAAAAAATCGGTGATTATACAGACTTAAGCTTTCTTGCTTTAGAAAATAGGAATACTTTATCTTTGAAATTAAAGGATATTCTCTTAACCGATGCTGAAAGAGAAAGAAAGGCTTATGAGTTTGAAAATACAATCGAGTCAAATTTAAAGACTTTAAATCAGACTATGCACGATGATCTGCACATTGCTGTTGGTGATAGAGTTGAACTTATTGCAGCAATGATTATGGCAGGACTCGGCGTTAAGGATGAAGAAGGCAATGTATTGGTAAATGGTCTTGTAACATCTGATCTTAAAAGCGATAAGGGCAAAAAGACTCATGATGGTTTTATTATTTTTAACAGAGTGGCAGATTTTTTGGAAGAAAAAAATTTACCTGCCGACAAACGCGAAAGTATAAAAAACACACTTGAAAGAGTGCTTTTACACTCTAATCTTGAAGTGCCTAGACAGGTAAAAGATACAAGCCGTATTGAAAGCAGGCTTAAAACTGTATACAGAGAAGTTGAGCAAAACATAATGCCAACATTTCTATCAGCTGAACATTTAGACTTTACGGGAAAGCTCTTTAATGTACTCAACGAATGGGTAGATATACCTGATGGTGAGAGAAATGATGTTGTGCTTACTCCGCGTTATGTTACAGAATTTATGGCAAAATTAACAGAAGTAAATATGAATAGCTATGTATGGGATTATGCTGCTGGTTCGGGTGGATTTCTTATTTCTGCCATGAAACTTATGTTAAAAGATGCGGAATTGCAGTATAAATCAAGTCCAGAAAAATATGCTGATAAAGTTTCGGATATTAAAAAATATCAGCTTTTGGGATGCGAAATTCGTCCGGATATATATTTACTTGCTGTTTTGAATATGATACTAATGAAAGATGGCTCCGCAACGATTCTTAATGTTGACAGTCTTACAAAATTTACCGGTACTTATGAACAAGGTGATAGGAAAGGTCAAGATTTTCCTGCAGATGTATTCTTGCTGAATCCTCCATATTCTGCGCTTGGAAAGGGCTTCATTTTTGTTGAAAAGGCATTAAAACGCATGACAAAAGGCAAAGCTTGTATTCTTATTCAAGAAAATGCTGGAAGCGGAAATGGTTTGCCGTATACTAAACGTCTTTTGGAAAATAACACTTTATTAGCAAGTGTTCATATGGCCGATATATTTAGAGGTAAAGCAAGTGTTCAAACTGCGGTTTATCTGTTTGAGGTCGGTAAACCTCACGATGTAAACAAGTATGTAAAGTTTGTCGATTTTTCAGATGACGGATACACAAGGCAAAACAGAAAAAAGTCAAGCCAAGATGTAAATCTTCGGGATACAGGCAATGCGCTTGAACGCTATCAGGAAGTTGTTGATTTAATCCTTGATAGAAAAAAACTAAAAGACTGCGTATATATTACCGATGAAATTTACATTGAAGATAAAATAACAAATAAAGGCGATGATTGGACATTTAAGCAACATAAAGTTATTGACCTTACTCCAACAGAGGATGACTTTAAAAAAGTGGTATCAGATTACCTTGCTTGGAAAGTCAGCGCAATAATACGAGGAGAAATAAATTAATGGCTGAATTTAAAGAATTTCTTATAGGGGAAATGTTTGATATTGCTACAGGGAGAGATTTAATTATAGGAAATACGTCAACAGGCAATATTCCGTTGATAAGTCATCAAAATAGCAATAATGGTATTGTCAAATACATAAAACCTATTTCAAATAGGCGAATATTTGATCACAAAAAAACTATTGCTTTAGCTGATAGAGGCTTATTCTATGCCACCGTTCAGAGCCAAGACTTTCATATCGGCACTCGTGTTAAAGCGCTTACATTAAAAGGGGATATTCAAAAAAAAGAAGTGCTTCTATTCATTGCAGCATCTATCAATAAATTACAAATTTTATTTACCGAATATTTGGTAAATGCTACTGATAAACTACCATCTTTGACAATTAAACTTCCTATATGCATAGGTGTTGATGGAAAGATGGTTATAGATGAGTTAAAAACATATAGCAGCAAAGGATATATTCCTGATTTTAATTATATGTGTGAGCAAATAACTGAACTTGAAAAAGTGCAAATAAATAATCTTGAGCATTATCTTATTGCAACTGATCTCAACGATTGCGAACTAAATGTTGCGGATAAGAGAGTTTTAGTAACCAAAAAGCAAACTAAAACTTTTAGTGTATCGAATTTGTTCGATATAAAAAATCCTGTCAAGAAGATAAACGCTAATACTATTAAAATCTATGATTATAAAAAAGGTAATCCTTATGTAGTAAGAACAAGCCAAAATAATGGAATTCGTGGATATATAGAATATGACAAGAGATATCTTAATTCAGGTAACACGATTTCTTTTGGTCAAGATACAGCTACAATGTTTTATCAAGAACAATCATATTTTACAGGGGATAAAATAAAAATTTTTGTTTTAAGAGACTATGAGTTGAATAGCAAAATCGCCAATTATTTAATTACTTGTATGCGCAATGCTTTTTTGCTATTTTCTTGGGGACAGTCAAAATTTGAGGAAACAATTATTAAATCGGTTTCTTTCGATTTACCGATTCTATCTGATGAAAATAATAATGCAATTATAGATTTCAATTGCAAATTCCATAAAGATGGATATATTCCTGATTTTGAGTATATGGAAAATTATATTCGTGCTGTACAGAAAATAGTAATTGCAGATGTTGCAAAATATAAGGATGAAGCAACTTCTCAAATATGCAAATTGAATTTGGATAACATTAAGTCTTAATAAGTATTACAATAAAAGGGTGGTTAGGAATAAACACCTTGCCACCCTATAAGGTAAAACCTTAATTGTAATAAAACTCTGATTTAAGATGGATGTAATTACAAAAAACACTAAGTTATATACTTAACATCGGTTATCTCCATAGTTTTGACATCAACACAATTTACAAGTTTATCATTAAATAAAGCTATATTATATCCTCCGTTGTGTATAGTGCTTGAATATTGCACGCCATCGTATCCTTGACTTTTTATAAATTCTGCAATAAATTGTGTTGGTAAATATTCAAACGAACTATCATTTCTTCGCATCGGTCTAGCTATTTCTTGGGACATTTCTTTGAGCGCTATGCGATTTACCGAAAATTGTTCAAGTGTTCCTGTATATGTAAATGGACTGACTTTATCTAGGTTTGATAAGTTTACTAAACGTATTTCTTTTATAGGATTAAATTTACCTATCGAAATGTAATCATATACATTTGCACGAGCTTCGTACAAAACTGTATCTTCATCGGAAGAAAGATACAGTACACTAATACCTTCAGGATTTATTCGCCCTGAGCGTCTTTTCTCTTTTGGCGGTGCATACATATCATCTGCATCAAAACCATTTATATTATCACATATCCTAGCCCTAAAAAATGTCGTATTAATATCGTATTTCACAACAACTGTAGTCAAAAATGTATTAAATGCATCAGGGTTAAAATTTGTGTTATGAAAGCGGTTTTCAAACTTTATGTTCTCCGAAAACTTTGACCATGATAACCCTCTTAAAAAACTATATTCATCTAAAAAATCAACATCATACATTTGAGGTATTATTACTTTTTCGTTGAATATTTCATCGGTTTCGGGGATTTCTCTTGTGCATAAGGCTTTTGTAAGAGATTGTATTCCTTCGCTCCCACCATTAAAAATATCCCAATCATCTCTTAATGCTTTTTTTAAAGGTTTAGCTTTTTTATCGTTCGAAATACTATATAGCTGTAATAGTTCAATGATATTATCTGATATTACATTGGAATTGGAAATATCGATAATTTTAACATTTTTTGCAGAACAAAAATCACAGTTTCCCATAGTACCTAATCTTTGTATTGTGTTTTTAATAAATATATCCTTAAAGCATTCTTCGCAACAAAACATTTCAATTAATTCTCCGTAAGAAATTTATTAACAAGTTCTAAATGGTGCATTATTGATAACTTTTTTATTGTAGGCAATCCAGGATAATAGCCTTGTTTGGAATAATCAAGCAATATAGATAAAGCGTAAGTATTAGAATTAACAGGGCCTTTATTAAACCAATCCTCTAATTTCTGTACTGCTTCATAAAATTTGCCTGCTACATCTTCTGTACCCATATTAGAATCAGATACAAAATGGTGTACTCTTAAGAAATTATCATCATCAAAATAAACAATATGAATAGCGACAGCTCTAGGAGAAAAGCCACCTTCTTCATAATTATTGCCAATGATTGAATAATCCCCAAACCCTAAATATCCTTCATCACTATAATAAACATGATCGTCCGAAAAAAACTCATCAATACTTTTTAAATATTCCGCATTTTTAGACTGTTTATTAAACTTATCTTCAAATATTACTTTATTTTCCCTTACAGTTCTTCTTAACTGTCGTTCATCGGGAAACAATGTATACTTAGGGGATTTATCTGAAAAGTAATCCTTATATTCATCAATAAAATCTCTACCTGCTAAAATCGCCAATATGCTAGCTTTATCAATATTCAAGGATTCGGTATTTTCTATTGCTTCATTAATGTTATCATTTACAATTATGGAAGGTATAATTGTTCCGTTGATACATTGCAGTAATGGTTTTGTATCTGCATCAGAATAATCGCCAACCTCAGGATTTACGATAAATGCCAAAGGCAAATTTTTATCATTATAAGCCTTTAAAGTTGAATTAAGGGTAGAGCTTATCTTAATTGGCTCTACAACAGGGACAACTTTGTCTGTAATTAATTCCCTCAAAGCTAACTCTTTTAATGCAAGTAATTCGTATTGTCTACCTCTAAAATATGGGAAATACATTATATGACCTCCTTATATTTTTTTTGTAATAAATCTTCAATTTCTGGCAGATGCCTTGAAAAGTCTGAAAAATAAACTACAGATTTAAGTTCTTTCGGAATGTTTTCAAATGCAACTTTTGTTATTTTATTCCTTTTCTTTAATTCCGCAAATGCCATCTTTTGTGCTGTCAATATAGGAATTTGAGAAAATAAACTTAAACAAGTCTTGAAGTGAAATACTGGTGCTACTTGTGGTATTTCACCAAAATATAGTTTTATTATGTTCTCATACTCTTTTTTTCTAAGTAATGTAAATAAGTTTCTGTATTCAAGATTTTCGTTATATTCTTTAGGCTCTCGTCCGTTTGTTTTACTAAATATAGTATCATTTTCAGTAAGTACATATATTCCTACTGCATCACCTATATCGCCCAAACCGTCTAGAATATATTCTATATGTTCTCTTTCATTTTCAGAGGAAAGAATGGACACTTTACTGAAAGCTTTAAAATAGTCACATAACTGATCGCTTAATCTTTCTAGGTTATCAAGATCTGATTTTATTTCATAAACACGACCTTCACCATTAATCATAACAAAATCTGCTATATGATCCGCTATTCGGACTTGGGATAATGCCGTAGTTGTATTAACGCTATGAATGCCCACAAGTAGTTTATTAAGTAAAGTGTTTGTATAATAATATTCATTCCTATGATATTCACCCAAACAAGTATAAATTTCACTTATAATTTCTCCATAGGTTTTCGATTCGGGATCAACTAAATACCTTTGCACCACATAGTCAAATACATCGCTTGAACCATTTTTGATTAAATCGCCAATTACCTTTTTTGTAAATATACGATTTATTGACCTATCATAGTTAGGCATACATATCCCTCCTCTCAAGCAATATTAAGAAAGCAATGTCAATTTAAACTATCCCAATATAATTATATCAAAGTTTAGCTAAAAAAACAATACCTTGATAAAAACTTTACAAAAGAAATGCAGGGAGCAAAGTCCCTGCAAAATCCGCATTATATATAAATCAGTTCAGAATATATTATTTCGTGTACTCTATGCTTTATAGCATTTCTTCTTGCCGCCCATTCTAAATGGTTGTTCAGTTTCATATCCGAGCTTACACCTTCCATCAAACTGATTTCTTCAAGTAAAGTTTCTTCCATTTCGTCAGCCTTCTTATCGACCAAAATAAGATGTGCCCACAAGCCATCTATGAAAAGTTCCGTATACAATATCGGGCGATTTTCTTTGATAAATTTCAGTCTACGCTTTCCCCACATTCCCATATCATAATCTTCCTGTTCATTAATGCAAATCAAAGGAATATATGTCATAGTTTTGCTATCAAGCTTGTACCGCATTCCGTTTTCTTTCTTGTATTCAGGAAACCACATTTTTGACTGTCCACCGTAAAAATATTTCTGTCCGTTTATAATTCTTTCTCTTCTCATAATTCACACCTCATAAAAGTAGTATTCATTCTAACCTGTAATTGTCGATATTGGTCTGCTTTTAGTTGTGTGCCTATATGAAATGTTTACAGTCATTTGCAGGCTGCTATGCCCTAAAAGATATTGTACCGTTTTGACATCTACCTTACTGAAATACAGGTCTGTTGCATATGAATGTCGGCAAGTGTGGGCTGTAAAGTTAATTTCTGCATCGGATACTTTATTGATTGCCTTCATAATACCGTCCCAGAATTTACGATAGCTTAATTTGGTCATATGGCTGCCATCTGTCATTGAAAACAGAATTGTATCGTTAAGAGTGTCAATATACGCTTTCAATTCATCATAAATTACATCTATAAGTGGGATAGTTCTGTAGCCTGCCTTTGATTTCGGCTCTTTAATATGAGCATTGTTATCGGCGTGATAAAGGCTTTTGTTTACTGAAAGACTATGGTTTTCAAGGTCAATATCTTCAATCGTAAGTGCCAATGCTTCGCCCTTACGCAAACCGCAGTAACGCATAATATCAATAAACAGTCTTTGCTTGCTTGTGAGATCGGCTTTTTTTATTGCTTCGATTTCTTCTGCCGTAAGCGTTCTTTTTTCGTTATCTTTATGTTTTATAGCGGTAAGACTATCGGTAATGTTTTTGTTGATATAACCTTCCGTGACAGCTTGCCTGAAAAGCTGTTCAAGAGTCAGTTTTACGACCTCTACGGTGCGTATGCTGCCTTTTTCGACAAGAGTGTTTATAAGACCTTGTATCTGAACGGGCTTGATTTTACTCACCGGTATATTACCGAGAGTGGGTTTGATATGTACTTGTATGGCGTTTACATACATTGCTTTTGTATTGTAGGATACATTGTTTTTGTATGTGTTGA
>ODAI014003634.1_pt1 | contig 11592 bp, 9 predicted proteins | sample 1539321 | NCBI WGS metagenome assembly ODAI01 (sample SAMN02144231, study PRJEB22623) | gut metagenome | biome: sheep rumen | host: Ovis aries | place: New Zealand
ATTCGAACCCTCGACACCATGGGTATGAACCATGTGCTCTAGCCAACTGAGCTATCTCGCCATATTCGATATTAAGTTAGTAAAGTGGGACCTATAGGGCTCGAACCTATGACCCTCTGCTTGTAAGGCAGATGCTCTCCCAGCTGAGCTAAGATCCCAAGCGCTTTTTCAAGCCTGCCTATTCAATATAACACCAAATCAGACACTTGTCAACACTTTTTTGAAAAATTTTTTTCTCTTGTTTCTTAGTGGGAATTATAGTATAATAATTGGTAGTTTGCTTAGGAGATCATAAGTATGAGAATAGGTAATGGATATGATGTTCATAAGCTTGGTAAGGATTACAAGCTTGTGATAGGAGGAGTGAATATTCCCTATGAGTACGGACTTATAGGTCACTCTGATGCGGACGTTCTTACACATGCGATTATGGATGCACTTTTGGGTGCGATGGCGCTTGGCGATATAGGAAAGCATTTTCCTGATACGGATCCTACATATAAGGGTGCTGACAGTATAGAGCTTCTTCGTGTTGTTGCGAAGCTTATAACTGAGCATGATTATGTTGTTGAGAACATAGATAGTATTATCGTTGCACAGAAGCCGAAGCTTGCGCCTTATCTTGATGATATGCGTAAGAATATTGCTGATGCTTTGGGCATAGACATGTCTATGGTAAGTGTTAAGGCTACAACGGAAGAAGGACTTGGCTTTACTGGAAGTCTTGAAGGAATAAGTGCACATGCTGTATGTCTGTTGAGAGAAGTCGATAATGTGAGATATGTTGATGAACTTGTTGCTTATTCACAGGAAGATGGCAGTGTAGGTGCTAAGGGCGGATGTGCCTGTGCAGGTAACTGTCCGTGGAAGAACAGATAATGTAAGTTTAAGGTATATGTATGAAGGCAAAGAAGAATATACTCATCGTTGATGACAGCGTGTTGACGAGATCTTCGTTAAGAGACATGCTTGAAAGTGAATATGGGATTTATGAGGCGTCTGACGGTGAGGAGGCTTTGGCTTTTTTGAATGAACATGCAGGAGACTTGAGTGCTATACTTACTGACATATATATGCCTAATATGGACGGCTTTGAATTCTTGAGGCGTGTGAAGGAAGATGATAGATTCAGTTCGATTCCTGTTTTGGTTAGTTCGAGTGTAGTCAGTACTGAGAACGAAAAGAAGGTCTTACTTGGCGGCGCGTGGGAATTTGTCGGAAAGCCATATGATAGTGATATCCTTAAGATCAAGCTTTCTAATGCCATAGAGCGAAGTGAAGTGAAGTCACTCAGGATGATCAAGCGTTCAACTGAATATGATCCTTTGACGAATATCCCGAGTGCAAAGCATTTTTTTAATCTTACAAGAGCGATGCTTGATGAGAATCCTGATGAGAAGTTCGTATTTGTGAGATTCGATGTTGACAGATTCCAGCTAATCAACGATTATTATGGAACTCGTGAAGGTGATCAGCTTCTCATATACATATCTAAGGCTTTGAAGAAGTATATGTCGCTTTATAAGCATTCGACATATGGCAGAATCGAAGCGGATGTATTTGCTTTTTGTATCGATAATGAGGGCGTGGTTGACTTAATAGGCAATCTGCGCTATAACATAGAACAGTTTAACAGAGAATTCAACGTTATCCCGAGCTTTGGTGTGTATTCCATAACGGATAACAAAGAAGATATCGCTGTTATGTTCAACAAAGCGAAGCTTGCTGCTAAGGGCATAAAGGGTAGTTATTCTGATGTATACAGATTCTATGATGAGCATATGTCTGAGGCTTTGAATAACGAACAGCACATAATCAACGAGATGGGAAGAGCACTTGGTGCAAGACAGTTTGAAGTGTATTATCAGCCGAAGTATGATATTCTGAATGACACTCTTTGTGGAAGTGAAGCTTTGGTCAGATGGAAGCATCCTGTCAGAGGTATGATCTCGCCGGGTGAGTTTATTCCGCTTTTTGAGCGTAATGGATATATCACTAAGCTTGATTATTACGTGTGGGAAGATGTATGTAGGACTATCAGGCGATGGCTTGATGAGAAGCAGGAGGTTGTTCCTGTTTCGGTAAATGTATCGAGAGTCAACATCTACAATCCTAATATTGTCGATATGTTTACAGGTCTTCTTGAAAAATACGATATTCCTTCGAATCTGTTTCAGCTTGAGATCACCGAGAGTGCGTATATGGATGATCCTGATGTTATGAAGATGGTCATGACCAAGCTTCATGATAAAGGATTTCGTATTCTCATGGATGATTTTGGAAGCGGTTATTCTTCGCTTAATATGCTCAATGACATGAATGTCGATGAGATTAAGATAGATATGCGTTTTCTTGCGCACTCTAAGGATATGGGGAAGAGCCGCAACATCCTTGCTTCAGTTATCAGGATGGCCAGATGGCTTAAGCTTCCTGCTTTGGTCGAGGGCGTGGAAACCATGGAGCAGTTGAAGTTTTTGCGGAGCGTTGGCTGTGAATTTGTTCAGGGATACTTTTACGGCAGACCTATGCCTGTTGAGGAATTCGAGGTTATTCAGCGAAAGAAGAGATTCGGAAGCGATTCTTCGGTGATGGCTAAGAACAGTAACATGAATCTTGATGAGATGTTTGAGAATAATCCACAGCTTAAGTGGATGTTTTCGGATCTTGTTTCTGCCATGGCTGTTTATGAAGTGGATGGTAGCGGTAACGTCAGCCTTCTTCGTGTTAATGATACTTATTATGATCTTTTCGGTGCAGATGAGGTCAGCAAAGAATTTATCGACGTTACAGGATTTGTGGCTGATTCGGATAAGGAGATCTTTTCAAGCGCATTTTTAAGAGTATGTGATTCAAAGAAGAGAGAAGAGATTCTCTTTAATCGTGTGAGCGACAAGAATAGGTGGATCAATCTGAGACTTAAGTATGTTCGTGCAGTTGCGAATCTGCACATAGTTATAGGTGCCTTAGAGGATGTTACCAAGATCCATGAGAACGCCAAGGAACTGGCGGATTACAGAAGTGCTCTGAATGATGGGAAAGCAGAGAAGTTCAAGCTTCTCATAGCTGATGACAGTGCTGTTGACCGTGTTATGATCAGAAATGTTTTCGCAAAAGATTATGATATCTATGAAGCGAACAACGGTAAAGATGCCATAGACATAATTAATAACGAGAGTATAGATGTTGTGATGCTTGATCTTATCATGCCACAGATGGATGGACAGAGCTTCCTTGAATACAGGAGTATGAAGCCTGAACTTCTATCCATACCGGTTGTTGTCATAACAGCTATGGAGGATGATAAGCTGCAGACTAAGATGGCAGCCTATAACATAAGCGATTACATAATCAAGCCATTTGTTCCGGAAGTTATGGAGATGAGAGTGAACAATGTGCTTGAAGCTAATGTACGTATGCGCGAGGTTATTAAGAAGTATTCGCAGATTGCGAGACTCGCAAGAATCGATCAGATGACGGTTGTCTATAACAGAGTCACAGCGATCAAGCTGATCGATGAAATCATAAGTGCTGAGAGCAATACGCCGCATGCGCTTATCATGGTCGATGTAGATAACTTTAAGCGATATAACGATGAATATGGTCATCCAGCAGGAGATAAGATCATATCGCTTGTTGCCGGCACCTTAAGAAAGACTTTCCGTAACAACGATATTATCGGAAGGCTTGGAGGAGATGAATTCGTTGTATTCATGTATGGCGTGGATAATAGGGACCTTATATCAGGAAAGTGTTCTGGCTTTAACGATAAGATCATGAAGGTTGTTAAGGATGAACTTAAGATCGACTTAAGCTGTTCTTTTGGTGTATCTCTATATCCTGAACATGGTAAAAACTTTGATGAATTATATTCGCATGCGGATTCGGCCCTTTATATAGCTAAAGCAAAAGGCAAGAATACATGTGTTATATATAACGAGGAGGATTTGAAGATATGAAGATCTATAATACTCTTACAAGGCAGAAGCAGGAATTCGTGCCTTGCGAAGAGGGTGTAGTTAAGATGTATGTGTGTGGTCCGACTGTGTATAATTATATACATATAGGCAATGCACGTCCTATGATAGTATTCGATACGGTTAGAAGATACTTCTTGTACAAGGGTTATGAAGTGCGATATGTATCTAATTTCACTGATGTTGATGATAAGATAATCAAGGCTGCGATAGAAGGAAATACCACTGCAGATGAGGTCTCAACACGCTTTATAGCTGAGTGTAAGAAGGATATGGAAGGTATGAATATCATGCCTGCTACATGTAATCCGCTTGCAACTAAGGAAATTCCTGGTATGCTCGATATGATAGATACCCTTATCGCTAAGGGCTATGCATATGAGAAGAATGGTACTGTATATTATCGTACAAGAAGTTTTGAAGGCTATGGCAAGCTCTCTAAGAAGAACATAGACGAGCTTGAGGCAGGCCACAGAGATGAAAGTCATGCTGTTAAGGTCAGTGGTGCTGATGAGAAGGAGGATCCGCTTGACTTTGTTCTCTGGAAGCCTAAGAAGGATGGTGAGCCATACTGGGAGAGCAAGTATTCTAACGGAAGACCGGGCTGGCATATAGAGTGCTCTGTTATGGCCAAAAAATATCTCGGCGACACCATAGATATACATGCGGGTGGTGAGGATCTCATATTCCCTCATCACGAGAACGAGATTGCACAAAGTGAAGCAGCTAACGGCAAACCTTTTGCGAACTATTGGATGCACAATGCATTTTTGAATATAGACAACAAAAAGATGTCAAAGTCTGCCGGTAACTTCTTTACAGTAAGACAGATCTCTGAGAAGTTTGATCTTCAGGTTTTGAGATTCTTCATGCTTAGTGCACACTATAGAAATCAGCTTAATTACAGCATAGATCTTATGAGCTCTGCTGCGAATTCCCTTGACAGAATAACTAACGCAGTTAAAAACCTCAATCATCTCATAGCTAACAATACTCTTAAGGCTATGAAGGATGAAGAAATCGATGCTTTCGAAAATACTGCTGAATATGTTAAGATGTTCGAAGACGCGATGGATGATGATTTCAATACAGCGGATGCTATAACTGCTGTATTCGAGCTTGTTAAGTACGCTAACATCACATGTAACGCTGAATCATCCGTAGAATATGTACAGGATATCAAGGCGAGACTTATCATACTCTGTGATGTTCTTGGTCTTGAGGTTGATAAGGAAGATGAGGTCTTAGACAGCGAGGTTGAAGAACTCATAGCTGCAAGAACTCAGGCAAGACGCGATAAAGACTTTAAGAAGGCCGATGAGATACGCGATCTTCTTCTTAGTAAGGGGATTGTTCTCGAAGATACAAGAGAGGGCGTAAAGTGGAAAAGAGTATGATGGATGCCAATATGTATTCGTCGCTTAATCTGGCTTATATAGGTGATGCGGTATATGAACTGTATGTCAGGATGCATTTGGTTGCTAATCACAAGATGCCTGTGGCTAAGTTTCATAAGAAAACCATAATGATAGTCAGTGCGAAGGGACAGGCGATATCCATAGATGCGATAATGGATAAGCTTACTAAGGAAGAACTTGCTGTCTATAGAAGCGGGCAGAACGCCAAGTCTAATACTTCTTCCAAGAACGCATCCATAGTTGATTATCATAAGGCTACCGGTTTTGAGGCTTTGATAGGTTATCTTTACTTAAAGGGCGACACCGATAGGCTTGAACAGATAGAAGAACTTGCCGTTAAGGCAGTGGAGGAGAGTCATGTCTGACAAAGATGAAGAATATGTAGTAGAAGGCAGAAATCCTGTCTTAGAGTGCTTTCGTTCTGGTAAGGCTGTTGATAAGCTTTATGTTCAGGAAGGATTAAAAGATGGCGTTATCATGACCATCCTAAGAGAAGCTAAGAAACAGGATACTATAATCAAGTATATCAAAAAAGAAAAGCTCGATGAGATGAGCAGGTCTAAGTCTCATCAGGGGGTTATAGCGAAAGCTGCGGCTTTTGAGTATGCAGAGGTTGATGATATCTTGAAAAAAGCGAGAGACAAGGGCGAAGATCCTTTTATCTTCATACTTGATGATATCGAGGATCCGCATAATCTCGGGGCAATCATAAGGACTGCTAACATGTGTGGCGCTCATGGAGTGATCATACATAAGCATAGAGCTGCAACTCTTTCTCCTACCGCAGTTAAAGCATCAGCAGGTGCGATCAATTACACTCCTGTTGCGAAGGTCACCAACATCTCTAAGACCATAGAGGAACTGAAGAAAGAGGGACTGTGGTTTGCCTGTGCGGATATGGGTGGAGATGATATGTATAAGACTAATCTAACAGGGCCTCTTGGACTTGTTATAGGCAATGAGGGTAATGGCGTGTCTGATCTTGTGAGAAAGACCTGTGATTTTGTTGTCTCCATACCGACTAAGGGAGATATAGATTCGCTCAATGCTTCTGTTGCGGCAGGTGTGCTTGCTTTTGAAGTTGTAAGACAGCGTTTGGGAGGAAAGTCTTGAGTAATAAGGGTTTTGAACTAGAAGAACTTGAAGATGAAAAGGTTGTGCTTATCTGTCAGGCCGGAGATATGGAGGCTGTAGATTATATATTCAACAAGTATAAGAACCTTGTGAAGAAGAAAGCAAGGGAGTATTATATAATCGGCGGCGATCATGATGATCTTTTTCAGGAAGGCATGTTGGCCTTGTGGGATGCGATCAAAGGATATAAGGAGGGTGCCGGCGCATCCTTCTATACATTTGCGCTTTTATGTATAACGAGAAGACTTATCAATGTTGTTAAGCATGATAATACCTGCAATTCATCGGTGTTGAATACTTTCTCGAACATCGATGATGTAGAGGACGAGGTGGGGTATGAGCAAAGTCCTGAGGATTATTTTTTCGGGAAGCTTGATGAAAAGGCAGTTATGGATGCTATAGAGAGTGCCCTTAGTTCTTATGAAGTTAAAGTTTTCAAGCTTTATATAGAAGGGTATGATTATGTGGATATAGCGAAGATACTTGATAAGACGCCAAAGTCTGTTGATAATGCGATGCAAAGACTTAAAGGAAAAGCAAAAGCCTGCGTTAACAGCAGGCTTAGATAAAAAAAGAAAGCTATTGAGGGGAGTCGGACCCCCGACCTCTTCATTACCAATGAAGTGCACTACCACTGTGCTACAATAGCATTCAACGATAATCATTATATATCAACGCCTATCCCTTGTCAAGAAAAATATTTTGTTTTTCCGAAAAAATGTGATATACTATATGATGTGATTATCTAAGTAATAGAGAAACTTATGATACGGAGGAGTTACTCATGGAAAATGAAGCGAGTAAGAATTTTATAGAGCAGATTATAGACAAAGATCTTGCTGAAGGCAAGTATGATAAGATAGTTACGAGATTTCCGCCAGAGCCTAATGGTTATCTTCATATCGGTCATGCAAAGTCCATACTTCTTAATTATGGAGTGGCTAAGGAGTATAATGGACAGTTTAATTTCCGTTTTGATGATACCAATCCGACTAAGGAAAAGCTTGAATTTGTGGATTCTATCAAAGAGGATGTGAAGTGGCTTGGCGCTGATTATAAGGACAGAGTTCTCTATGCATCAGATTACTTTGATCAGATGTATGAGGCTGCCGTGACTCTTATTAAGAAGGGCAAGGCTTATGTTTGCGATTTAAGTGCTGATGAGATAAGACAGTACAGAGGTACTCTTACAGAACCTGGTAAGGAAAGCCCATACAGAAACAGAAGCGTCGAAGAGAATCTTGAACTCTTTACTGCTATGAAGGATGGTAAGTTCGAGGATGGAAGCAAGGTTCTTCGTGCTAAGATTGATATGGCTTCGCCTAATATCAATATGAGAGATCCTGTTATATACAGAGTTGCTCATATGACTCATCACAGAACTGGTGATAAGTGGTGCATCTATCCTATGTATGATTTTGCTCATCCTATCGAGGATGCTATCGAGGGAGTTACACATTCTTTGTGCACTCTTGAGTTTGAGGATCATAGACCGCTATATGACTGGGTTGTAAGAGAGGTGGGATATGAAAAACCACCTAAGCAGATAGAATTCGGTAAGCTTTACCTTGAGAATGTCATAACAGGTAAGAGATATATCAAGAAGCTTGTGGAAGAGGGCATAGTTGATGGATGGGATGATCCAAGACTTGTATCTCTTAGCGGACTTAGAAGAAGAGGCTTTACACCTGGGGGTATCAAAGCATTTATCGAGGCGTGCGGTATCACGAAGAGTCAGGGTGCGGTTGAATATCCTATGCTTGAGCACTTCCAGAGAGAGGATCTTAAGCTTACTACCAATCGTTATCTTGCTGTTCTCAATCCTATTAAGCTTGTGATCGATAATTACGAAGATGGTAAGACTGAGGAGCTTATTGCTGAGAATAACCTTGAGAATCCTGAACTTGGAAGAAGGACTATAACCTTTGGTAAGGAGCTTTTCATAGAACGTGATGACTTCATGATAGATCCGCCGAAGAAGTATTTCAGATTATTCCCGGGCAATGAAGTAAGACTTATGTATGCGTACTTTGTAAAGTGCGTTAGTTATGAGACGGATGAGGATGGCAATGTTACAGTAGTTCACTGTACTTATGATCCTGCTACACGTAACGATCTTAACTTCACTGAGAGGAAGGTTAAGGGAACTATTCACTGGGTTCATGCCGATACTGCTGTTAAGGCTGAGGTAAGACTTTTTGAGAACCTTGTTGATGAGGAAAAGGGCGTATATAACGAAGAGGATGGAAGTTTGAATCTTAATCCTAATTCACTTACGGTCATTAAGGATTGTATGGTTGAAAATGCTTTGGCTGACGTGGATGTGGATGCGAGATTCCAGTTTGTGAGAACAGGGTATTTTTGCCTTGATTCTAAGGAAGCTAAGAATGGCAGAACTGTATTTAACAGAATCGTGCCACTTAAGAGTTCTTTTAAGATTGGGTAATAAGGGATGTCTAAAGTTAGAGATTTTTATGTAAAAAAGCTGAAAAAAAGAATAAAACCAGTTAGTCGATATTGTTTGCTGAATCTCTTTATTCTGGCTTTGGTTCTTAATTTTGTTGTGGAGATTTTCAGCAGGAGCAGTTTGACTGATAGTATTATCTTTACTTTTACAAAGCCTCATCTGTATTTGTATGGGGTATTGATAATCATGCTTACATTGAGTCCAGGTCTTCTTCTTCGAAGAAGGTATTTCTGGTATCTGCTTTTTTCGATACTTTGGCTGGCAGGTGGTATAACGAATTGTGTTATACTTCACCTAAGAGTAACGCCTTTTACTTTTACTGATATAATACTTGTCGGTGATGCGCTTAGGATATGGAATCTGTATCTGACGAAGGTTCAGATGTTCTTTATCATCATAGGTGTATTACTTCTTATCGCTCTTATCGTGGCATGCTTTTTTGTTATGCCTAAGTATAATGGCGTATTGAGAAGATTGAAGAACTTAGGTTACTGTAGTGCGATATTTGTGGTTGTATATATAGTGACATATATATATATCAATACAGGAATCGTTAAGCTAAGCTTTGCTAATATCGCCAAAGCCTATAAGTCATACGGATTTACCTATTGTTTTTCAGGTTCTCTTGTAAACCGTGGTGTGAGAAAGCCGAAGGGTTATTCTTCAAAAATCATCAATGAGATCAAGGCTGGTTTTTTTGATGATGATAAGAATAAAAAAGAGAACAGTGATATAGCTGTCAATTCTATGCTTAAGCCTAATGTGATCTTTGTACAGCTTGAGTCGTTCTTCGATCCTAAGAGGCTTGAAACCTTGGAGATAACTGAGGATCCAATTCCTAATTTCAGGTATTATTATGAGAGGTTTCCTCATGGATATCTGTCAGTGCCTTCTTTTGGTGCAGGAACTGCCAATACTGAGGTTGAGATCATAATCGGCATGAATATGGACGACTTCGGAACAGGGGAATATCCGTATAAAACTGTATTTAATCGTATGACGTGCGAATCGGCAGCCTTTGCATTTAAGAACTTAGGCTATGTATCGCATGCGATACACAACAATACGGCAGCCTTTTATAGTAGAAATGTTGTCTTCGCCAATATAGGCTTCGATACATTTACCACTATAGAGATGATGAGTGGCTACGAGAAGACTGTTACGGGCTGGGCCAAGGATGATTGTCTCGTCGATGTGATCAATGATGCGCTTGATTCGACACCTGGAAGTGATTATATATATACTATAAGTGTTCAGGGACATGGACAGTATCCGGCTGATTATGATCCAAAGCTTATGCCTATAGATATAAAGGGATTTGCTGATTCTGCCAATACGCAGTCGTTCAGGTATTATTGTAATCAGATAAAAGAGATGGATGATTTCGTTAAGAAGCTCGTTGATACTGTCAATGCGCGTGACGAAAAGAGTATAATAGTATTCTATGGAGACCATCTCCCGACCTTTAATCTCGATGATGAGGATCTTTCGGGTGGTTCTATATATCAGACTCAGTATGTTGTATGGAATAATCTCGGAATCGTGGCTCTTAATGAAGATCTTGAAGCATATCAGCTTACAGCATATGTTATGAATCTTGCGAAGATACATGAGGGTACGCTTTTTAAGTATCATCAGTCATCTGCGGATTCTCCGGATTATCTTGAGAATCTCAAGCAATTGGAATATGACATGATAGGCGGAAAGCGTTATGTCTATGATGGAGAAAGTCTTTTTGAGGCTACTGATATCGAGTATGGAATAAAGAAACCGAAGATTAAGTCTGTGGCTGTTGAGAATTATGATGTCCTTGTTACCGGGCGGCGATTCAATGAATTCTGTATAGTAAGTATCAACGGTGAGGAGTGTATGACGCAATATGTATCGCCTCAGGTACTTAAGGTCAATGCAAGACTTCTTAATGATGGAGACAAGATTCAGGTAAAGGTTCGCAACGGTAAGACTTTGTTTTATGAGACAGAGGAAGTGACCTATGTTCAGGATTAATAAACCTTCGGTTTATAAATCACGGATTAATAAACCTTCGGTTTATAAATCACGGATTAATAAATCAGAGATTTATAAATCACGGATTAAAAAACCTTCGATTTTTGATGACAGGTATGCCGACAGAAGTCTGTATACTCCTGTCATCAGGGCTAGTATATGCACCGGTGAGCGTGCTCTTGGATTTGTCGGTGTTGAAGATAAGGTCTTCCATGAGGTCTGTGTTGTTAATTCAGAGAAGGATATACAGATATTCAAAGAGACATATCATGTTGATGAACTTGATGTGATATACTGATTATACGGGGGAAAGAATGTGCCAAAGCACGCCTGTTGTGGATGAAGTCGGATGCTAACTCCAGTCGGAGCCCAATCTCCGACTGGAGTTAAAAGGATGATTTTGCGGGCGGTCGCATCCTGATAAAAATCCAGTAGAATCATCATTGATTCTTTCAAAATGCTTCTTTCCCCCTTTTTTATTTCAGTCGGAGAAGACCCCTTCCTTTTAGCAAAGTGTAGGAAGGGGTTATAACATATTCAACTCAGTCGGGGTCCGTTCTCCGACTGAAATAAACGCTCCGCGAGGATGCGC
>ODAI014705306.1_pt1 | contig 11592 bp, 12 predicted proteins | sample 1539321 | NCBI WGS metagenome assembly ODAI01 (sample SAMN02144231, study PRJEB22623) | gut metagenome | biome: sheep rumen | host: Ovis aries | place: New Zealand
GTGGCGCACATCTCGGGTGTGATGGTACGTGTGATGAGCGGATTCCTGACAGTTTCTATTCGTGAGAAACGCTCAGCCAGACGATTACGCTCCATCTGGCTGCGAGCTATGAAGACGAATGCGTTGATGGGGCCCAGCTCTTGTCCATGCGGCGTAACCACCAGACGATAATCTGGAGGAAGCTCAAACGTAGGCTGCGCATGCAGGGGCAGAATATCAGGATGCAGTTCGCTGCATTTAGCTTTGCAGTCCTTAGCATTGGTGGCATTAAACATCTCTGCCCTGTCACCAATGGCTTTGGTGAGCATGGCTACGTAGTGAGCCGACGTAATGTCGCTGTCGTCATAGACGTGAAGGATTCTCATCATAGTTCGTCACTAGTAAAGCCCTGAGGCAACGGCCGGCAGTTATAGCACGAAGCCATGATCTCGCCATAGGCTCCTGCCGAGCGGATGGCAATGAGGTCGCCCCGATGGGCATGATTGAGGTCGACTTGCTTGGCGAAGACATCGGTGGACTCACAAATTGGACCAACGACATCATAGGTCTCCATAGGCTCGTCGCTCGATATATTCTCAATTTTGTGGTAGGCCTGATAGAGTGCCGGACGTATGAGGTCAGTAAATCCGGCATCGACGATGCAAAACTTCTTGACTGCCCCCTCCTTAATATATAATGTACGCGTGAGGAGCGACCCCATCGGAGCCACTACGGCACGTCCCAGTTCGAAGTGCAGGGTCTGTCCGTTGCGCAGCTTGAGCCGTTTGGCGTAGGTGCTGAAATAGGATTTGAAATCAGCCATCGGAACGCGGTTGGGATGCTGATAGTCGATGCCCAGCCCGCCTCCGACATTGATGTGCTCCACATGAAAGTGATGACGCTCCAGCTGGTCCTGCAAGTCGTTGATGCGATTGCAAAGTGCCTGGAAGTCGCCCATGTCCAGAATCTGTGAGCCGATGTGGAAATGCAGGCCTACGAACTGCACGTTAGACAAGGCTTTGGCTCTCATGATCACCGTCTCCATATCGCGCATAGCAATGCCGAACTTGTTCTCTGCCAGGCCCGTAGTGATATTAGCATGCGTATGGGCACCAACGTTGGGATTGAGTCGGAACGCCACTCTTGCCGTCTTATCCTTGGCAGCAGCAAGTTCGTTGATGACCTCCAGCTCAGGAAGGCTCTCCACATTAAAGCAGAAGATGTCGTTGTCCAACCCGAGGTTGATCTCCCAGTCACTCTTTCCTACGCCCGCAAAGACGATTTTCGAAGCAGGGAAGCCAGCTCGCAGCGATGCCTCGATCTCACCTCCGCTGACACAGTCGGCGCCAAGACCTGCTTGTCGGATGGCGCGCAGAATCTTGGGATTGGCATTGGCCTTGATGGCATAATGCACACAGAACCCCTCATAGCGCCTCGACTCCTGATTGATGGTGTCGAGCGTCGACCTGAGCAGTTCCATGTCATAGTAGTAGAAAGGGGTGCGCAGCTGTGCAAACCTGTCTACAGGAAATGATCCTTTCATCTCTTTTTGTGTTGTGTTGGTTTTGGTTTATGCGAATAGATGGTCGCTCAGGCTCTGCAGCGCACGCTTCTTGTCCTCCTCACGGATGAGGAACGAGATGTTGTAGTTGGAGCCTCCATAGCTGATCATTCGCACAGGCACGTCCTTCATGGCATCCATGACGCGTGTCTCAAATCCGATGTTCGACCAGTCGAGATCGCCTACGACGCAAATGATGCACATGTTGGTGTCGACGGTGACCGTGCCGTATTTCTTCAGTTCGTCCATGATCTCACCAAGATGAGCAGAGTTGTCAATCGACATCGACACACCTACTTCCGATGTGCAGACCATATCAATAGGCGTCTGGTAGCTCTCGAAGATCTCGAACACCTTACGCAGGAAACCCGTAGCGAGCAGCATGCGACTGGACTTGATCTTGATGGCGGTGATGTTATCCTTGGCTGCCACAGCCTTGATCTTGCCATATTCGGTAGTATTGCTGATGGTGGTACCTTCTGCCTCAGGATCCATCGTATTGAGCAGACGCACAGGTATGCCAGCGTACTTGGCGGGCTGCACACAGGTGGGGTGCAGGATCTTGGCTCCGAAATAGGCCAGTTCGGCAGCTTCCTCAAACTGCAACTGATGGACGGGCTGTGTGTGAGCCACTACGCGTGGGTCATTGTTGTGCATGCCGTCGATGTCGGTCCATATCTGAATCTCTTCGGCATTCAATGCTGCACCTACGAGAGAAGCGGTGTAGTCGCTGCCACCACGCTGCAGGTTGTCGACCTCGCCATAGGCATTACGACAAATGAATCCCTGCGTGATGTAAATCTGAGCATCAGGATTCTGCTCGATGACAGCCGTCAGCTTCTCCTTGATGTACACAGGGTCGGGCTCGGCATTCTTGTCTGTGCGCATGAAGTCAAGGGCATTGAGCAGCACGGCATTAATACCCTGCTCTTTCATGTAGTTGACCATCATGTTGGTCGACATCATCTCGCCTTGGGCCACGATGCTCTTTTCCTCAAAGCTGGTGAAGAGCTCCTTGGTGAAAGAACGGAGATAGTTGAACTCCTCACGCAGGAAGTCGCGAGTCACGGTACGATACTCGTCTGTAGAATAGAGATCTTCGAGGTGACGCTCGTACTTGCGCTCGAGGTTGTTGATCACCTCATTAGCACCATCGGGATTCTTCTTGTAGAGATAGTCGGAAATCTCGACAAGCGAGTTCGTGGTGCCCGACATAGCAGAAAGCACAACAAACACTTGCTCTCCTGACTTGGCAACCAGTTGAGCCACCTCCTTCATTCGCTGTGGCGTGCCAACAGATGTGCCGCCGAATTTCATTACTTTCATAGTCTTATGCTGTTTTATTTAGTTTTCTTGTTTCTCTATTTTTCCGTCCTGACATTTGTACACAGTGCCTGGATAGTTGTCAAGAAGCGACAGGTTGTGGGTCGACATCACTACTGCCGTGCCCTTCTCGGAAATGCTTCTGAGCAGGTCCATGATTCCGTCGGCAGTCTCAGAGTCGAGATTTGCTGTGGGCTCGTCAGCCACGATGAGCTTTGGGGTGTTCAGGATAGCCCTGGCAATGGCAATTCGCTGCTGCTCACCACCTGACAGCTCGTAGGGCATGCAGTCTTTCTTCTCTGTCATTCCTACATCGGCAAGCACTTCGTCGATGCGCTGGGCGATGGCCTTCTTCTTCCAGCCTGTAGCATTCAGTACAAAGTACAGGTTCTTCCATACGCTACGGTCAGACAGAAGCTGAAAGTCCTGGAAGACGATACCCATCTGACGGCGCAGCGAAGGCACATGCTTGCGTTTCAGCGTCAGAAGGTCGTAGCCCAGAACTTCTGCCTGCTCGGCTTCGTCGATGTACAGCTCCTGATAGATGGTCTTCAGCAGCGAACTCTTACCTGAGCCCACACGTCCGATGATGTATACGAACTCGCCATCACCCACCTCGAAGTTGACGTCGGTGAGAATGGCTCTTCCATCAAGCTGATAGATATTGGTATGTTTGTATTCTATAATCATGGCTTCACACATTAAGCTTTCAACTCATCGTTCCGTTCGACTTGGCCAGACGCCGCTGGGCATCCCAGTTGGGATCATGGCGCTTCTGCAGTTCGAGGGCAATGTCCTCGATGCGCAGTCCTTTGCTAGTGAGCAGTACCTCAAGGTGGTAGAGCATATCGGCTGCTTCGTAGATCAGCTTCTCGTTTGTGCCGTTGGTAGCTTCGATGACAGTCTCGAGTGCTTCCTCGCCCATCTTCTGCGCCATCTTGTTCACACCGTCGCGAAACAAGCGTGTGGTATAGCTGCCCTCAGGCATCTCTTCATGTCGCTTCTCTATGAAGTCTTGCAAGTCCTGAAGAAACAGCAGCGGGTTGGCATCGTTCGTCTCTCCCCAGCAAGTGTCAGTACCAGTATGGCAGGTCGGTCCGTGTGGGATGACCTTGACGAGCAGGGTGTCGTTGTCGCAATCTACAGCCATGCTGACCAGCTGCAGAAAGTTGCCGCTGGTCTCACCCTTGGTCCATAGCGTCTGTCGCGTACGGCTCCAGAAAGTCACCTTGCCGCTTTGCAAAGTCTTCTCATAGGCTTCCTGATTCATGAAACCCAACATGAGCACGTTTTTCGTTTTGGCGTCCTGTATGATGGCAGGCACCAGTCCTCCCATCTTATCAAAGTCTAACATTGATTCCTTCATTGTGCAGATATTGTTTCAGTTCTGGTATGGGTATCTCGCCAAAGTGGAACACGCTGGCAGCCAGGGCGGCATCGGCATGTCCTATGGCAAAGGCATCGCGGAAATGCTCCTTGCATCCAGCACCACCACTGGCGATGATGGGTATGGAGAGTTGTTCTGCCAGTACGGCCAAAGCCTCATTGGCATATCCCTCTTTCACTCCGTCGTGGTTCATGCTGGTGAAGAGTATCTCGCCTGCACCTCGCTCCTGTGCCTCACGGGCCCATTCGAAGAGGTCGTGCTCAGTGCGCTCGCGTCCTCCCTTGAGATAGCAACGCCAAGAGGTCTGGTCGCCTTCAATTTCCATCTTGGCATCGATGGCTATGACACAGACCTGTGAGCCAAAACGTCGAGCCGTCTCCTCGATGAGTTCTGGTCGTCGCAGGGCAGCACTATTCATGCTCACCTTGTCGGCTCCGGCATAAAGCAGTCGCTCCACGTCAGCAAGCACATTGACTCCGCCACCCACGGTAAAGGGAATGTTGATCTCGCGTGCCACTCTCCCCACCATCTCCGTAAAGGTCTTTCTCCCTTCGAACGAGGCTGTGATGTCGAGGAACACGAGTTCGTCGGCCCCTGCCTGACTATAGGCCTTGCCCAGTTCTACGGGGTCGCCTGCAGAGCGCAAGCTGACGAAGTTGATGCCCTTGACGGTCTCTCCGTCCTTCACATCCAGGCAGGGTATTATGCGTTTGGCCAGTCCCATGATCTATTGCTTTATAGAGTTTCGTTCCACGATTTTCTTCAGGTCGATGCGGCCTTCGTAATAGGCTTTGCCGAAAACGACGGCAGGGATTCCTGCAGCATCCAGGGCTTCTATATCCTCCTCCGACGACACCCCGCCGCTGGCTATGAGATGAAGTGAAGGATAGGCCTTCATCACCTCCTGATACAGGCAGATGGCAGGCCCCTGAAGCATGCCGTCCCTTGATATCTCCGTACAGAGGACATTAGTGACCCCCATGTCGATATAGCGCCTAAGGAAAGGCAGCAGGTCCTCTTTAGAGTCCTCCAGCCAGCCATTGATACTGATTTTTCCGTTCCTGACGTCTGCTCCCAAAATCATGCGGCTGTCGCCATACTTCTCCATCCAATGAGCGAAGCGCTCTGGCTGAGTGACTGCCACTGATCCCACGGTCACCATCGAGGCGCCGCTGTCGAAGGCCTTCTCTATGTCCTCGTCGGTCTTGATGCCTCCTCCGAAGTCTATCGTCAGCTTTGTCTCTCTCGCCAGTTTACGCAATACTTCGACATTGACGATATGGCGTGACTTTGCTCCGTCGAGGTCAACAACATGCAGACGCTGCACGCCAGCTTCCTCAAACTGCAGGGCCATTGTAACAGGATCGTCGGCATAGACGGTCTTCTGGGCATAGTCGCCTTTCGCCAGGCGCACGCATTTCCCTTCGATGATGTCAATAGCAGGTATCAGTTCAATCATAAGCTGAGGAAGTTATTGATGATTTGTTCGCCCACGCTTCCACTCTTTTCAGGATGGAACTGACAGGCATAGAAATTGTCCTTCTGAATGGCGGCAGAGTAGGGGAGAACGTAGTCAGCCGTAGCAATCGTCTCCTTGCAGAGAGGCACATAATAGCTGTGCACGAAATACACGTAAGGTGTACGGCCAGTCTCCTCAGGATGCAGTCCCTGGAAGAGCGGGCCTTTCAAGTCTAAGAGTCCGTTCCATCCCATACAGGGCACTTTGTCTTCGTGCTTCTGGGGTATGAATCTTCTAACCTCGGCATCGTCGAAGATTCCTATGCAGTCGACATCGCCCTCCTCAGAATGACGGCATAGCAGCTGCTGTCCGATGCAGATGCCCAGCACAGGCTGCGTGAGCGAGCGGATCACCTCGTCGAGCTTTTTATCTCGGAGGTAGGCCATTGTGCTGCGTGCCTCTCCCTGTCCAGGGAAGATGACACGATCGGCATTCCTGAGCGTCGCAGCATCATCGGTGAGCACAGGGTCGACGCCCAGTCTCCGCAATGCATTCATCACAGAGAAGATGTTGCCTGCATTATATTTCACTACTGCTACCTGCATGTCAACTGAAAATGATGGTCTTGTTCTTGTATGTGAGAATCTTACGCTCGATATGCTTCGATACGGCCCTCGACAGCACGATCTTCTCCAGGTCCTTGCCTTTCAGCACCAAGCTCTCAGGAGTGTCCTTGTGGGTGATACGGGCTACGTCCTGCTCGATGATAGGACCAGCATCTAGCTCAGCAGTCACATAATGGCTGGTGGCTCCGATGATCTTCACACCACGCTCCCAGGCCTGATGATAGGGCTTAGCCCCTACGAAAGCAGGAAGGAACGAATGGTGGATGTTGATGATGTGATGAGGATAGGCGGCTATCATCTCGTCGCTGATGACCTGCATATAGCGGGCCAGCACGATGAATGTCACACGGTTCTCCTTCAGGATCTGCATCTCGGCCTGCTCCACCTCGGCCTTGTTGGAATGGTCTTTCGCGATCTCCCATACATAATAAGGTATGTCGAACTGCTCTGCTACGTAGCGCAGGTCTTTGTGGTTCGACACGATGCAGGGGATGTCGACGTCGTATTCGCCTGCCTTCCATCGAGCCAGCAGGTCGTAGAGGCAGTGGCTCATCTTACTGACGAAAATGGCCATGCGAGGACGCTGGTCGCTGAAATAGAGGTTGAACTCCATGTGATAGCGCTGTGCGTAGAGCGTCTCAATGTAATCCTTTATCTTCTCACGTGGAATGAGAAATCTGTCCAGCTCCCACTGAATGCGCATGAAGAACATCCCATCCTGACGATCCACATACTGATCAAGGTAGACAATATTACCTTGGTTGTCAGTAATGAATTTTGTTACTTCCGAGATGATGCCCTGCTGGTCAGGACAATGCAGAAGCAATATGGCTGTTGGTTTCATTTGTCCTTATTTTGTCATTTTTGACTTGCAAAGGTACAAAAAATAGCTGTAAAAGACGAAAATATCGGCTTTTTTTATCATTTTTCATTATTTTTCTTATGAAAAGTGATGATTATTCAAAAAAAATGCCTATCTTTGCAGAAATTAATGATTCCAAAAATCTCTAAAACGATGACGAAGTATAATATATCGGAGAGAAAGGAAAAGGACGCAACCTACAGGACACTTGTCAATCCCGACTTGATGGATGAGCTGAAAGACAAGATACTGCAGATTGTGGTCATGCAGAAAAAGTACAAGGACAAGGACTATTCTGCAAAAAAGTTGGCTGAGGACATCGGAACTAACACCCGTTATGTCTCAGCAGTCGTGAATGTGCGGTTCCATATGAACTACACTTCCTTTGTCAACAAATATCGTATTGAGGAGGCAATGTTCATCCTGACGGACAAGCGCTATCAGGATCTGAACATCGAGGAGGTGAGCGATATGGTTGGTTTTGCCAACCGTCAGTCGTTCTACGCATCCTTCTACAAGCTCACTGGCATCACTCCTAAGGAGTACCGCCTGCAGCATTCCTCAATCAAGGAAGAAAAGAAGGAGAAGAAGGAAAAGGAGAAGAAAGCAAAGAGGAAGGCTAAGAAAAAGAAGTAATGGAGACAGCCCCGTTTCGCTTTTGCGATGAGCGCTTTGCTGATATACAGATGCTTAGATATCGTCTCGACGGATTCGAGCATCTATCGGCAAAGCAGAAAATTCTTGTGTACTATTTGTCTCAGGCAGCCCTCTATGGGCGCGATATCACCTTCGACCAGTTCGGGAGCCATAATCTGCTCATCCGTCGGGTGCTGGAGGTGGTGTATACTGATCATTGCATCTCTCGTTATACACCTGATTATCAGGCTTTTGTCGTTTACCTGAAGCGCATCTGGTTCTCCAGTGGCATTCACCATCATTATGGTTGCGACAAGTTCGAGCCAGGCTTCAGCCGTGATTTCCTATGGGAGGCTCTGCACCAGGTGGATCCGCTTCGGTTGCCATTGGCTGAGGGACAGACCGTCGATGATCTGTGCAATGAGATTTTTCCAGTAATATTCGACTCGAAGGTGCAGCCCAAACGGGTGAACAAGGCTGACGGCGAAGACCTTCTGGCCACTTCTGCCTGCAATTTCTACCAGGGCGTGAGTCAGGAGGAGGCAGAGCAGTATTACGCTCGGCTGAAGGCTGCCGGCAGTCAGGAAGAGCCTCCATCCTACGGTCTGAACTCCACGCTGGTGAAGGACGACGAGGGACGCATTCATGAGGAAACATGGACGGCTAACGGCAAGTATGCCAATGCCATCCGTCATATCATCTACTGGCTGACGAAAGCCCTTGATGTGGCCGAGAACGAGAGCCAGCAGCGTGCCATACGTCTGCTCATCGACTATTATCAGACAGGCGACCTGCACACTTTCGACGAGTATTCCATCGAGTGGCTGCGCGACCTCGACGGAAGAGTTGACTTCATCAACGGGTTCATTGAGGTCTATGGCGACCCGCTGGGGCTGAAAGGCTCGTGGGAGGGACTGGTGGAATATGTCGACGGAGAAGGTACTCGTCGCACGCGCACCATCAGCGATCATGCACAGTGGTTTGAGGACCATTCGCCTGTCGACCCTCGTTTCCGCAAGTCGCAGGTGAAAGGTGTCTCTGCCCGTGTCATCTGTGCTGCAATGCTGGGTGGCGATGAATATCCGTCGACAGCCATCGGCATCAATCTGCCCAATGCCGACTGGATTCGTGCCCGCTATGGTTCGAAGAGCATTACCATCGCCAATATTACTGATGCCTACAATAAAGCAGCTCATGGGAACGGATTCAAGGAAGAGTTTGTCATTGACCAGGAAACACTCTCATTGATAGAAAAATACGGTGACGTCTGCGATACGCTTCATACTGACCTCCACGAGTGTCTGGGGCACGGCAGCGGACAGCTTCTGCCAGGTGTCGACCCGGATGCGCTGAAGGCTTATGGGAACACCATTGAGGAGGCTCGTGCCGACCTGTTCGCCCTCTACTATCTTGCCGATGCCAAGCTGGTTGAGCTGGGACTGCTACCTAATGGCGAGGCTTACAAGTCGGAGTACTATACCTACATGATGAACGGACTGCTGACTCAGCTCGTACGCATCGAGCCAGGCAGACAGATCGAGGAAGCCCATATGCGCAACAGGGCTCTCATAGCACGTTGGTGTCTGGAGCATTCGCAGCACATGCAGCTGACTCAGCGCGACGGGAAGACCTTCCTCAGCATCGGCTCGTATGAGGAGCTTCGACAGCTGGTGGCCAGGCTCCTGGCAGAGATTCAGCGCATCAAGAGCGAAGGCGACTATGCGGCTGCCAGAGAGCTCGTCGAGACCTATGCCGTGACCATCGACCAGCAGTTGCATCAGGAAGTGCTGGAGCGCTATCACCGTCTGGACTTGGCTCCCTACAAAGGCTTCATCAATCCCTGGCTGCTGCCCGTCACTGACAGCGAAGGCAGCATCGTCGACATTCAGGTCAACTATTCAGAGAGCTACGACCATCAGATGCTACGCTATAGCTCTGAGTACGGCACATTGATATAATATCCTGCCCATGATGGACATACAGCAGAAAGTGAAGGAGATCAAGCAGTCGTTCCATCAGATGATGGACGGAGCGACGGCTCAGTCGATGCGCCAGAAAGGTCTTGACTACAAGCTGAACTGGGGCGCTACGCTGCCTCGGCTGAAGGAGATGGCTGCTGAGCTGAAGGGCGACGAATCGCTGTCGCTCTACGACCTGGCCATCACCCTGTGGAAGGAGGATGTGCGCGAGTGCAAGATCCTGGCTACCATGCTGATGCCTCCTGAAGAGATACTGCCTGAGGTGGTCGACATATGGATGGAGCAGACCACGACGGTGGAGCTGGCCGAGCAGGCTGCCTTCAATCTCTACCAGCATCTGCCCTTTGCTGCCGAGAAGGCCTACCTTTGGCTTTCTGCTGCTGATGACCTGCCTCAGATCTGTGGCTATCATGTGCTGAGTCGTCTCTTCTCACGTCGGATGGAGCCCAACGAGCGTGGCATCAATGAGTTTGTCGACCAGGCTCTTACGGCCCTGCAGAGCAGCAATCCAATCTTGCGGAAGGCAGCGATGCAGAGCCTCATTCATTTCGCCGATATGGGACTGATGTACGAGCGCATAGCCCGTTCGGCCATCCACACCATTGGACTTGACTTCCTATGAGCCTTCTTGATATCATCCTCCTCTCCATATCGCTGGGCATCGACTGCTTCACGGTCTCAGTGGTCTGTGGAGCCATCGAGCGACGCTGGCTTTGGGTCGTCGCCATGCGCTCGTCCGTCCTTTTCGGTCTTTTCCAGGCGCTCATGCCTTTGGCAGGATGGCTGGCGCTTCATTTCTATGCTGCCCGTCTGGAGGCTTACGGCCGATGGGTAGCCTTTGTGCTACTGGCTTTCGTGGGCGTGAGAATGATCATCGAGGCATTCCGTTCGTCTGACGAACATTCGTTCATTCGTCCACGCAAACTAACGACTCAGTTGCTATTGGCTGTTGCCACCAGCATCGATGCGTTGGCTGTGGGGGCTTCGATGGCTGTCACCGGCTATATGTCGCTTTCGTCGCTTGTTCTTCCGCTTACGCTGATAGGCATTGGTTCGCTGCTTATGTCGCTGCTAGGTCATTGGCTGGGCATCCGTTTTGGTTCGATGGCTAGTCGTCATTTCCGTCCAGAGTTGTTTGGCGGCATTATCCTCATTGCTATTGGCGTAAAAGTACTGATAACTTGATCTCCCTGTTACAGGAATGCTGGTTTGCAAGCGCTCGTCCGCAACGAGCGTGCCCACCGTCCGTAACGAGCATGCCCAAAGTCCGCAACGAGCGTGCTCAAAGTCCGCAACGAGCGTGCCCACCGTCCGTAACGAGCGCGCCCACCGTCCGTAACGAGAGCGCCCACCGTCCGCAACGAGCGTAATACTCATGCGAAACAAGCAGGACATTTACAAAAGAGCCCCTATCGTCTGAAAATGTCGCGCAGCCGCTCCCCTCCCATGCAGGGGAGGGGCAGGGGTGGGGTTGGTAACTCTTTAAATGCAGAATAATACAGACCCCACCCCTAACCCCTCCCCTTGAAGGGAGGGGAGCGGCTGGCGCATGAGGAAATTCGTACGAATATGTGCGTATTTCATGCATGGGATTTTGCACAATTGTGAATGATTACAAATAGCAGAATCTCTAACTGCCTGTCAATAAGTTATATACAAACGCAACCTTCCCAGCCATTCACAGATTCACAATTCACAGTTATTTTTTCGTGCCCCCTTGGCCTAAAACCTGTGTTAAGAATGTTAATTTATATTTATATATATTAATATGTATATAATA
>ODAI010539052.1_pt1 | contig 11591 bp, 6 predicted proteins | sample 1539321 | NCBI WGS metagenome assembly ODAI01 (sample SAMN02144231, study PRJEB22623) | gut metagenome | biome: sheep rumen | host: Ovis aries | place: New Zealand
AAAAGAACGACGATAATGCACAGAATGCATAATCGCATCTGAAAAACAAAAAAGAGAGGCTGAAAGCAGTACAGAAAACTGGCTGTTAACAGCCTCTTTTTTGCTATGATTATTGCGCCAAAATATTAAGTCAAGCAATAATCAAAAAACAATAACATAATGTGATTTTTGTCATATCTTTAGACTGGACAATTTGTATTATGAAGATGGCCAGATACTGGCTCTCTCGTTTGAAGACGCGGAAAAGCCGTCAGCAACGGTTGTCCGCCTCTTTCAGTGAAATGGAAAGGAGTACGGAGTGGCAAAGAACAAGACCAATCAAACGAAAACAGATGCCCATGGCGATCTCGGAACCTTTGTCATCCGGATCCAGCATTTACAAAACGGCACCTGTCAGGGAAGGATCTCCTGGTTGGATGAGGATAAGACATTAAATTTCCGGTCCATGTGGGAGATGATGAAACTGATTGACGAGGCAATGCAGAGTCAAGTTCCGGAGGATGACATCCAAACCTGGAACAAGTAACGAGGTCCTGACTTTCCAAGTATCAATATCCGGGATACCTGGAAAGAAACAATAATTATGTTCACAGAACTAGGAAGTGGGGTAGCTTATGAAAATCAAGAAGACATTACTGAGTGTTTTACTGGTTATGTGCATGTTCACACAGATTCTCCCGGGGAACGCACGCGTTCTGGCGGAAGAAAATGTAATTGCACCGGAAAACGTCTCTGATGTCCTGGCAGTCGAACCTGCCAGTCAGGAAGATGTACTTCTCGAAGAAGCCCAAGAGGCCCAGAACGCTCCGGCAGAAACAGTGACTGTTCCTGCGGAAAACGCGGAAGCTCCGAAAGAGGAGGAAGCCTCAGAGGAAGTTCTCCCGGAAGAAGCGGCAGAAGAAAATGCTGCGTTACCGGAAGAGGGAGAACAGGCAACAGAGGAAGTTGCATCGGAAAATGAAGAAATGCAGGCAGAAGCGCCGGCGGAAGCTGTAGAAGCCGAACAGGCAGAAGCAACGGAAGAAGCGCCTGTTGCGGAAAATATTCAGAAAGACGCGGAAGTCTTGGCAGCGGAGGACGCGGAAGCAGCACCGGCCGAGGAGGAAGAAGTTCAGCTGAATGAAGAAGCGCCTGCAGACGTTGACTACTATTCGGTCACTTTCGTGATGAATGACGAAAGCGGCGAACAGGTCGTCATTACCAAACAGACGGACAAAGCCGAAGGAACCACGATCGGTACATTGCCGCAGAATCCGTTCAAATCCGGATACATCTTTGTCAAATGGGTGATCCAGGGCACAGATACCCAGGTTACAGCCGATACGGTTGTGACAGGGGATATGGTGGTTGAAGCGGTATTTGATGAGATCATCGTTTACGAAGTCACAGTCAACTACTATTACTATGTCGGTAATGATTCGTCTGCCACACGGATCGACTTCTATACGAATGTCGTCCAGCTGGAAAAACACGATACATTACCGGTCACAATCGAATCTCCGAAAACGGTCAACGTCAACAAGACCATTGAAGGGGAAACACACGACGCCGACAATGAGATCTACTATCCGACACTCACGGCACTTGAAGTGGCACAGGCGGATCTGGATCAGGCCACGGTCGGAGAAGACAAGATCGGACGCATCACCAGAGAAGTCCGTTACATTCCGTTCGATGTCACCTATAAGATCCAGTATCTTTTAAAGGATGCCGGAGCAGATACTTATTCGGTTGCCAGGGAAGTGGAACATAACGGTATCAAGGGATCCAAGATCACTCCGGAGATCCTCAGCATTGAAGGCGCCGTCTTTGACCATGCCGAAAGCGGTGTGGAACTGACAGCGGAAGGTCAGATCATTAAGGTCTACTACAACCGGGAAGAAGCCACATTATTATTCAACACCAACGGCGGCGACTACATTGAAGCCATCAACTCCTCTTACGGAGCGGAAGTGGAACTGCCATCTAACCCGACAAGAACCGGTTATACATTTGCCGGATGGTACCTGGATGCAGAACTGACACAGGAAGCCGCAAGCCCGTTAACATTAAACAAGAACAACGTTGTTGTCTACGCCAAGTGGGAAGTTGCCACAGTGAAATACATGGTCAACTTCTTAGTGGAAAACGCCGACGATGACGGTTACAGCTTCTTAGCCACAGTGGAAGGCGAAGGCAAGACAGGCGACTCCGTCACCTTAACAGCCTCTACAGCCGGAGCACTTGCACCGTCCAAACTGGATACCAACAACTTCACGTTCAGGGAATCCACAACGGAGACGATCAAGGCAGACGGTTCCACGGTGATTACGGTCAAGTATTCCCGTAACGTTTATACGATCTCCTGGAACGGGGATGTCTACAGAACCAACGGACAGAGAAGAGCCCGGAATATGGGCAGCGGATCCGTTACGGCAAAGTTCGGAGCCACCATCACCCAGATGTGGGTAGCGGCCTTCAACACACCGTATCCGGACTATGCCTGGAGCCCGACAACTCAGAATAACGACAAGGTCATCTCCATTGATACGATGCCGGGCAAGGGCGACAGCAAGTGGACACTGAACGGCACAACGTTTGCACTGTATGCCTTTGACTTCTCGACTACAAAAACTCAGACACTGAACTACTGGCTGGAAAACTATGACGGTACCAGAACAACCACCCGGAACGGAAAAACATACGGACTGTATAAATCCGTCACCGGTAAGTTCAATTATCTCTATGACAATGCTGACTTCTACCAGATCGACGGCTATACCAAAGACGGTTATACCGCAACATACGAAGACTGGTGGGGAAGAACACAGAACTACACATTGGGAAACGGAACTCCGGATGCAGATCTGGATGTCAATTTCTACTATGCGACAAAGACTTATACGTTAGCATTCTACAACTATGACGGAACACTGATCTCTTCCGAAGAAGTCAAGCTGAATGCGGACATCTCCGCGAAGCTGACAGGAAATGTCCCGGCTGCTCCGGTTACGGGTGCAACTTGGCTGGGCTGGTTCACGGATGCGGAACATCAGAGCCCGTACAGCGGATCTACCAAGATGCCGGCCGGCTTAGTCCTTTACGGAAACTTTGAATTCCCGACAGTCAAAATCACATTCATTGACAGAGGACTGGAAACGGAAACAACAGATTCCTACACTTACGGTGAAAAGGCAGTTGAACCTGCTTCTCCGGAACGCAAGGGTTACGTCTTCCAGGGCTGGTATACGGATGAAAGCTATACAACAAAGTATGACTTCTCCAAACCGCTCCAACAGGAAAGCACAACAGTCTATGCCAAATGGACATTAGATGCCTTAACTTATACGGTACGTTACGTCGATAAAGATGATAACGACCTGGCAGACCCGGTCACCAGAACAAGCCTGGTTTACGAACTGGGTCAGGAAATCACGGAAACAGCCATCACGATTCCGAAATACGTGGTGGATGAAAACCAGAAGAGCGTTACGCTGACACTGGATGAAAATCTGATCAAATTCGTCTATACGGAAAAACCGTCTTCCATCAGCTACACGGTCCGTTACGTCTTACGTGACGACCCGAGCACTCTGGTGGCGAACTCCATCACAAAGGCCGTCAGCGGCGATACGATCACAGTCGTTGAAGCAGCGGCAGCCGTTGATCAGAACGTCTTACCGGCAGAGTTAAAAGGTACGGAATACTACCCGGAAACAGATATTATTGAATATCATCTGACATCCGGTGAAAACGTCATTATCTTCTACTACAACCCGTTCGAATTAGCCACATTAAAGATCAACTATGTGGATATGGACGGCGAGGCCATTGAAGGTACAACCGAAAAGATCGAAAAGCTGAAAATCGGAAGCACATACAATGCCAGAGAAACAGTGAACGGCTGGACATTCGACCATGCTACACTGAACGGGGCAGAAACCAATGCCCGTATCTCCGTGGAAGCAGCAACGGAAATGAACATCACTCTGTTCTACCGCAAGGCTTTGGAGATCACGGCAAACAACAAGGATAAAGCCTATGACGGTACTCCGCTGGTTTCTCAGGGAATCAACGATATCACAGTCAGCGGCTTAGTGAAGAACCATACGGTTTCCTCCATTGCCTATGACGGCAGCCAGACGGAAGTCGGCAGCTCGGCTACGACACCGAAGGACGCTGTAATCAGCAATGCCTCCGCCAACTACTACGACATTACTTATGTTGCCGGTACCCTGACAGTCACAAAGATGGACGTCATCGTTACGATCGAGGGAGAAGTAGTCAGCGAAACATATAACGGTAAGGAACATACGGCAACTTATAAAGTTACGGGTATCTCCAACGATGCATTCAAGGAGGAATACATTCAGTTCAACGGAACCAATCCTTCCGTCTCACTGACTCATGTCGGTAAGGAAACACTGAATCTGGTTGGCTTATTCGGAACAAAAGAACCTTATAACAAGACATTCAACGTCACTTACAATGTCACGGACGGCTACGTGGAAGTTACACCGGCAACCCTGACAGTCAAATCCGCCGGCGCTACCAAAGCGTACGACGGCACTCCGTTAACAGCGGAAGAATGCAGCGTCGAAGGTCTGGTCAATAATGAAACATTACCGATCAAGGCCATTGGCTCTCAGACGGAAGTCGGCTGGACATGGAACGATGTGGAACTCGACTGGGACAATGCGACAGCACATTACAGTGACTACACATTTGACTGGCAGAACGGAAAACTGGAAGTTACCAAAGCAGCCATCGCCATTACGGTGAAGGACAAGACAAGTGACTACAACGGCGCAGAACAGAAGGGCTATGAGATGGAAGCATCCATCATCGGAAAAGCGACAGACATCGATCTGGAAGCCTATACAATTTCCGGTTTAGCCAAACTCGATGAGCTGAAAGTAAACTACACACCTGCCAAGGGTGAAGATGCCGGCACATATGAAAACGGCAGCTTCGGATCTATTCAGATCTTAAGCGGTACGCTCAAAGATGAAAACGGCAACCCGAAAGATGTCACGGAATCCTATGAAATCACAACAACAGCGGGCAAGCTGATCATTGAACCGCTGGAAGTTACGGCAAGCGTGGAAGATGTTACATTACCTTATAACGGGAAAGAACAGTCCGGTGCCGCGGAAGTTACATTCACAGGCATCCTGGAGAACCAGACAGCTTCCATCACTTATACTCCAAGCAAGGGTACTCTGGCGGATACATATGACAACGGTTCCTTTGCGGATAACTTCAAGGTTGTCTCCGGCAGCAAGGATGTTACAAAGAACTACAGCTTAACGGAAAAAACAGCCGGTAAGTTAACCATTACCAATGCCTCTGCCGCCATCACGATTGAAGCGGCAAGCCAGGAATTTGACTATGACGGCAAAGCCCATCAGAATACAGCGGTTACTTTAAAAGAAGGAACACTGTTCGAAGGCGATACACTCGTTGCGGAAGCAACAGGATCCGTCACTGACGTCAAAGACAATGCGGAAGGCAATAACCCGATCAAAGAGGGTTACAAGATCATGCACGGTGATGCGGATGTTACAGCAAACTATGACATCACAGCACTTGCCGGTACATTAACGATCAAGCCTCTCGCAGTTACGGTTACAATCGAAGGAAACAAAGATTCCCTGGTCTATAACGGCAAGGAACAGAAAGTCGAAGGCTACAAAGTAACAGAGATCAGCAGTGAACTCTTTACGGAAGCCGACATCACATTCAGCGGAGAAGCGAAAGCAGCCGGTACGGATGCCGACACTTATCCGATGGGACTGAGTAAAGATCAGTTCACAGCAGCCAATGACAACTTCACGGTCACATTCGAAGTGACAGACGGCGAACTTGTCATCACTCCAATTACAGACGAAGTTATCGTAACGATTACAGGGAAGAAAGAATCCAAGGTCTATAACGGGGAAGAGCAGAATGCGGAAGGCTACACAGTCGAAATCAGCAATGCTCTGTATACGGAAAGCGACTTCGCGTTCAGCGGTGAAGCCAAAGCTGCAGGCAAGGATGTCAACAAATATCCGATGGGCTTAAGTGAAAAACAGTTTGAAAATACCAGCAAGAATTTCGAGAATGTGAAATTCAATGTGGCAGACGGCGAACTGGAAATCACCAGAGCAACAGCAACTATCACGGCCAACAATGCGACAAAAGAAGCCAATACAGCTGACCCGGCCTTCACGGCAACAGTGACAGGACTTGTCGGAAGCGATGATGCCTCCCTGATCAAGTACACCATTGCCAGAGCAGCAGGCGAAGCGGCAGGCTCCTATGCGATCAATGTCAGCGGAGAAGCGGAACAGGGCAACTACAACGTAGTTTATGTTCCGGGTACTCTGACAATCACAGCTGCACCGGAACCGACACCGGATCCAACACCGGAACCGACACCGACTCCGACACCGACTCCGACACCGGAGCCAACGCCGGAACCGACTCCGGAACCGACACCAGAGCCGACACCTGAACCAACTCCGGAACCAACTCCGGAACCGACACCGGAACCGGAACCAATTCCGGATGAACCGACTCCGTTAGCCGGCAGCGGCTGGGCACTCCTCAACTTACTGAGCACGATCGGAACATCGGGCGTCGGACTCGGAATGCTCTACACATTCCTGAAGAAGAAAAAGGAAGAGGAAGAGGAAGGCGAACAGGTCACCAGAAGCCAGAAAGAGGAAGAAGATGAACAGAATCAGCGGAAGAAGAGCAAACTGTTAGGCTTGATCCCGTCGGTTGCTTCCATCGTCACATTCTTACTGACAGAAGATATGAGTTCCAAGATGGTCTTAACAGACAAATGGACACTGCTCATGGTTGCCATGCTCGGCGTCAACGCCATCCTGGCCTTCGTTACCAAAAACAAAAAACAGGAAAACGAAGAAGAACAGAAATCAGCTTAGTCTGAACCAGAATCACTGGTACAAGGGACAGGGAAACCTGTCCTTTGTTTTGCCTTTTTATGGGTGGTAAATTGATTGAAGAATTGACTTGCAGATGTTAAGATGAACTTGAGGCAACAGCATGGAAGAGTATCATGAATTGCGGATGCAGACACTGGGCAGTTTTTCCTTACGCTACGGTGACATCTCCTTGACGGCAAGCGGCAAGAAGAGCGAATCGCAGTTTTTCAGTCTGCTGCAGATCCTCTTGCACAATCAGGAAGAAGGGGTGGAGAAAAGCACGCTGGAAACTCTGCTCTTCGGCTCACGGGAGCTGGACAACACGGCACATACGCTGCAGTCGGTCATCTACAACAGTAAGAAACGGCTCCGTGAGTGCGGATTACCGCCTGTGGATTACATTGTACAGAGGAAGGGAATCTATTACTGGTGCGAGGAAATCCCCGTCAGAGAGGACGCAAAAGAGTTTGAGCGGGCTGCAGAAGAAGCCTTTGCGGAACGAAAGACCGCTGTGAAGGAAGAAAAACTGCTGGAGGCGATGTATCTGTATCAGGGAGATTTTCTGCCGAAGCAGAACAATGTTCCCTGGATCTCGGAAGCGTCATGGAAATACCGGAAACTCTTCCGGAAGGTGATTGAAGCAATCTCACACCTTGCCAGGGAGAATAAAAACTATGCTCTTTTGGAGCAGGCGGGATTATATGCTTCTTCGGTGGCACCGCTGGAAGATTTTGAAGAGCTGACCATGGAAGCGTACGTATCTTTGGGAAAATATGAAGACGCAAGGAAACTGTACCTGGACACTTCGGACTTATATATCAAGATGCAGGAGACGCTTCCTTCCAATAAGATCGGAGAGCTGTTAAACTCTCTCAGCAAGCAGATCGAATATCCGCATAACATCATTGAGAATATCGAGGCCGATCTGTATGAGAATATCTCGGAAGAGGAAAGCGGAGGGTATGAATGTACCTATCCGACCTTCGTGGGTATTTACCGGAGTCTTTACCACATCAATCAGAGAAGGGGAGAACCGGTCTATCTGATGCTGTGCACGATCGTGGATTCCAAGGGAAACCTCATGCGCAACACGCCGAAACTGCAGGAACTCTCGGACCGTCTGGGAGAAGTGATCAAGGGAAGTATCCGAAAGAGCGATATCGTCAACCGCTACGGGATGGCGCAGTATCTGGTCCTTCTCAGCAACACCACGCTGAAGAACTGTTACAAGATCCAGAAGCGAATCAATGCCGGCTTTATGGAAAACCGGCAAAGGATCCACGTGAAATACTCCGTAATGGATATCTACAGCGGGAAGACAGAGAAGAATCCGGCATGATAAAATAGAAAAAGAGAGAGAAAACAACAGGAGGAAGATTATGCTGACAGTGGAAAAACTGAAACAATTTGGAGCCGATACGGAAGAGGGACTTTCCCGCTGCATGAATATGGAAGAGTTCTATCTGAATCTTTGCGGAATGATCAAAACGGAACAGAACTTTGCCGGATTGAAAGAGGCTATTGACAATAACGATCTGGATAAAGCCTTTGAAGCCGCCCATTCCCTAAAGGGTGTTCTGGGGAATCTTTCCATTACGCCGCTTTACAGTCTTTCCAGTGAAATCACGGAACTCTTACGGAGAAAAGCCGATGCAGACTACCCGGCACTGGTGGAACAGCTGCTTGTGAAGAAGGCCGAGTTTGACGCTCTGTTTGATGAATAGAGATAAAATAAAATGACGTATCCGCTGGATACGTCATTTTTTATGTTGTCTGTTTCTTTAGTAGAACCGGTAGGTATTTCTGCCGGCATCTTTGGCCGCGTAGAGCGCTTTATCGCAGTCCACGTAGATGTCCTCCGTGGCGTTCTCCCGATCCGCAAAGGCGACTCCGATGGAAAGGGAGTTGAACGGCAGGCCGTCGGAAGTGTCTCCCATGGCTGCGGAAATCTTTTTGATCTTATTTTCCACAAGTTCCTTTAAGGAAGATGAAACATGCATCATGATGACCGCAAATTCATCTCCGCCGATCCGGCAGACATAGTCTTCGTGACGGAAGTTGTCACTTAGGATCTTGGACAGTTTCTGCAATACCCTGTCACCGATCTCATGTCCGTAGGTATCGTTGATACCCTTGAAGTTATCGATGTCAATCAGTAACATGGTGGCGTCGTGAACGCTGGTGCGCACATCATCGAAGATCTTTCGGTTGTAAAGACCCGTTAAGGAGTCATGGCTGGCTTCATAGGTGAGTTCCACCTGGTCGGTCTTGATCTGCTCCAGAAGCTTGTTATACGTTTTCGCAAAGATGCGCAGCTCTTCGCTTCCTTCCACCGTCAGAGCCTCTTTCTTTTCCATCAGCTTTGTGAACTTCAGTAACGGCTGAACGTAATGGCGGGTGAAGAGATAGATGAAGAGAATTGCCAGAAGCAGGGTGACCACAAAGAGGATGTTCTGCAGGAGCATCATCACGCGGTAGCGGTTTTCCACTTCCTGCATTTTCCTGCCGGTATTTTCCAGTATGGCATCGAGTGCCGTATCGATATTGTTGTAGATACGCACTTTCTGATTGGTATAGTCCTGATCAAAGACCAGTGCCTGACCTTTCTGCAGCTTTCCGGCTGCCGTAAGCGTCAGGTCTTCCGGAGTCAGCGTGATGTTCTGAATGGCTGCATCGTATTTCGTTAAATCATCTCCGATGGCCTCCGCCACTAAGCGGATGGCATACTCTTCCGTCTGCATTAATTCGTTGGAATATTCCAGGGCGTTTTCCAGAATGGAGCGGATATTGGCATTGGTCAGGCTTTCCTCGATCCGGATGAGCGCATTGTCTCTACGTTTGGTTTCGTTGACTTCCTTGAAGAAGTTATCCGCATAGGCTTTTTTCTGCGTGATGGTAAAAAGCCGTACCTGCTCCGTTAAATAGTCGGAGCCTTTCTGCAAATCGTAGGCTGCTTCCTGCAGCCCTGCCTGCTTGGTAATCAGCTCGTTCAGATTCCGGTAGGTTCTGGACATGGAAAAAGAGATCGCCACCAGTACTACGGTGAGTAACATAAATGTTGCGATCATAAAGGCATTGAGCTGTTTACTTTTGACTGCAGGTTGTTTCATAGATGTCTTCCATTTTAATTGTATCAGGAAAGAATCAACAGAACCGTCAAATTTTAGAGTATAAAAAGGAGCGAAGGCATCTTCGCTCTATTTCATTTCAAATTCGATGGGCTGATAGTTGAGAGTCAGGGAGAATTCCGACTGATCCGTGAATTCCGGACGGGAAACGATCAGACAGGAGAAATCCTGATAGGCCTCGAAAAATGTCAGCATCTTGCCGTTGTGGTAGATTTCCACGATGTCGCCTTTTTTGGCGTCCAGGTAGAAGCGGACCGCTCTCTGCTCCGAGTTCTCCGAGAAGTTTCTCGAAGACGCGCTTCCGGTGGCCGTAAAGACACCGTTATGGATCACGGCGTCCGTCTTATAGTCGAACGCTTCCGCATCCGCATTGTTGGCGCTAAAGAGAGTAATGTTTCCGCCGTTGATCTTGATGATGCCGTTGGAATCGATGCCGTCTCCGTTGGAGCTGATCCATAAGTATCCTCCGGTGATATCCAGAACGCCGTTTCCCGTGGCATTGATGCCGTCATCTTCAGCAAAGATGCTGATCTCGCCGCGGCGGATCTTGACTTCTTCCGCCTCGATTCCTTCGTGGGCGTTCAGTGTCACTTTCCCGTAGAGGATGAGCGCAGAGGATTCGGCGTGCAGGGCATCGTCTTCGACCGTGATCTCCATGACTCCGTCTTCCATGGTAATGGAATCGGCATGGATGCCGTCATTGCCGTCAGTGATATTGAGGTTTCCGTTTTTCTGAGTGAAACTGCCGCAGGAGATGACATTCTTTTTGGAAGAAAGGTTCAATGTGGCCGTCTCCAGTGTGACTTTCTTTTCCGCAACGATCACGGAGTCTTTGGTATCTACAGTCAGTGTGCCTTCTCCCGTAAATGTAACATCGGCATTGGTGATTAGGAAGCTCTCCTTACTTGTGACGGTGGAATCGCCGATCAGTTCAACCGTGACGCTTTTGGCGTTGGGAATCTGAATGCAGGTTTCTTCCGTCGAGAGGGCCACGTTGTTTAATACCAATGTGACATCTTTGGTATCGTTGATGACGATCGGGGAAGTATGCTCCCCTGCATAGACTAATGTATCGGAGCTGCCTTGACAGCCGCAAAGCGACAGACAAAGCAGAATCAGTACCGGAATGATTCGTTTCATATGCTTCACCTTCCTTTTGAGTATATCATGTTTTAAGGATATCGGTTTTATCTGAATGTTTGATGAACAAGAAAGAGGCTTTCTTCTTTCTTAGGATGAAGTGGTGTAAAATAGGGGTATCAGGAGGATGTACATATGGAATTTTATGTCACCGGAATCTCCAGGAAAAAAGCGGCGCCGGATACGATCCGCATGGATCTGACCTTTACGGCCAGAGATGCGGAGTATGCGAAAGCCTACGGCAAGGGCCTGGAGAAGGTACAGAATTATATCGACAGCGTCGTTTTGAAAAACGGCTTTACCAAGAAGGACTTGATCACCTCCAGTTTAAATGTTTCTCTGGAACAGGAGTATAACGAGGAAAAACGGAAATACGAACCGAAGGGCTTTCTCTTTCTGCAGAATGCCT
>ODAI011943562.1_pt1 | contig 11590 bp, 16 predicted proteins | sample 1539321 | NCBI WGS metagenome assembly ODAI01 (sample SAMN02144231, study PRJEB22623) | gut metagenome | biome: sheep rumen | host: Ovis aries | place: New Zealand
AACCCGGCCACTCGCTCCGCTCCGTGGCCACTTACGGCCGCAAAAGCGGCCACTGGGATCCGCCGTATGCATCTAACTGCAGGTTTCTTTATCTCTATACATCCTATTATTGAAAAAACGGTTATAACCAATGCTACGCCTATAATCATTTTCTATGGCAAATACATATTCTCTATGATATCATATCCAGCAAATCCTCCATCTCGTTTTCAGCCTGGTCTATATCAGTTTGCGCAATGGATAAATCATAGCCTTTTGCGAATTTATCCTGATAACTGCTATCAGCTTCTTCCCGGTCAGAAACTGCTTCTGTTTCTGCGATATTTATCTCTTGATATTCCGTATCCCATCTTTTACATCCGGCTAAACACATAACAAGCAACACCAGAATAACATCTGCCCAAAGCCGTCTCAAATCTTTCACCACCTTATTACGAATAAGCCACCGGCGGTAGCTTAAGCTCCTGCTCCGTTACATCATTTGATATTATCCTGAAAGTTCCATCATCAAATGGCTTTACCACAATTACACTTGTAAATGCATAATCCGAATTATAATCAGGCCATACCCCATCAGCATAAAGCGTAATGGTTCCATCAGAATTGTATTTGTAATCTGTAACTTCTAAAAAAGGAGGATATGGACTGTTGTATACTGTTTCCTGCCTGTATGTTTCTGTAGTCTCATCATACTCATAGGCTATCCTCAGGTCAGAAACAGTAACCGGCAAATAAGTTGTCATTACCTCTTCAAACAATTCTCCGGGAATTGTATCAAAAGAATCCCTATACCCTTCGTGATACTTTATATAGTAAAAATCCTCAAACATTCCTGGCATTAGAAGCTCATGAACTGTTTCCTCATTCCAATCACATACCATCAGCTTATATTTCTGAAATTCAAGATGTTTCAAGAATCTGTCTGTAAGATCTCTACACTCATCCGACATAGGACTAATTCTAAAATAGCCATATGCACTTGCGTGTAACATGGGATTTTTATCTTCATATATGAAATATCCCTTTAGTGTGTAATTGACAGCCGCTATTTCCTGTACGCTCTTTCCTGAGATACAAGGCTGTCCATCTGCACCGGGCCGAACTCCTACATAGTAGCTTTGGATCTCGTCACCTCTATACAAGAAGGTAATGGATGCGATCATTCCATCTTCATAAACCTTATAGACCGTTACCATCCCGGGTTTCCCACTTATATAATCATCATAAAACTGCTTCAGGGATTCTCCGTTATGTGCATTAGCATCATCAGTAACAGCGATAACACCAAGTCCTCCCAACGTATCTAATACTTGTATTCTTTGTTCTTTCGTAAAATCTACGATCCCGGAGCCATACGACGGAAGAGAGCCATCAACAGTTACATTTTCATACAATCCCCATATATCAGTCACTTTCTGCAGAGTATCTGCTTCAATCTGCTTCTTTTCTTCATCAGTAAAATTTTCGTGATCAGCCTGAGGAATCAGCCAACTGTATCCATCCTCATCATCATTTCCTTTATAATAATCATCCCATTCATCATCAGATAGCCTGTCAGAATGCCACCAGAGATTTAGTTCTTCATCTCCAAGTAATTCATTTGATCGATAATAAATACGACCACCTATATCCTCAACAATTACTCTATGAGAGAACAATTTTGATGTATTTCCATTAGGATATACAGCATTTACAGTAAGCGTCAGACTGCCATCTTCGTTTTCCTCATATGCTACAACCTCCGGATACGGTACTTCCGCATAGTCAAATTCACCGAATCCTCTTGGTCTGTAAAGGTAGACATTTCCATCCTCATCATATCTTAGAAACGTGTGCAGTTCTTTCAAACTCACCTTGAAATGTTGCAGAATCACATTCTCAAATTCCTCCGCAGGTATCTCATATTCATTACCAATGGACAGATTGTCATTCATAGTGTAAGGGCAGCCCTTTCCATATGTTTCCATATAAAAACACTCAAAAATATCATAGAAATCCAGATTGCCAAAATTGTCCTGACTCCAATTAGTAATGAACATATTATTCAATTCGTAAGAAACAGGTGCTATATATTTTTTGCAAAGCGACCTGCACTGCTCATCCAGCGGATCCACTCTAAGGGCAATATGTTCTTCCTCCTCACTCATGGTAAGCACATACATTTCAGGGGAATGCCAGGAACCTTCGATTAACAAATAGCCCTCATCCGAATATTCACAATAATCTGCCACAAATTCACTATGTCCTGTTTTGGTCAATTGATCATCGTGAAACATATAATACATTTGTTCTACACTGACATTTCCTTCATCTGTTGTAATTTCAATATAATTCAAACCTATATAAAAAACCTGAAGAACCAAAATCCCGGCATGTTCTCCGTATTCCTTTGAGGATAAAAAACGCTTCAAATAATCAGCATTAGTCATATCAACTTTATTATCACTATCAATTGCAACAAACCCTTTGTCCCCAAGTTTTTCTACAATGGTTCCGACACATTTAAGGCTATCATTTTGTGTATTATATTCATCTACAAAAATCTGCTCTATTTTTGAAATATCCTTTATCAGATCATCCTGTTCAGTTACCGTCTCAGCCCCTACAGATATACTGCTGCTTTCATCACTGCTCACACTGCAGCCGGCAAACACATAACAAACAAGTACCAACGATAGTATTAAAAATTTCCTTTTCACGTCATCATCTCCATTTGTACCCTCCTTAATTAACACTCTATTGCCTGAACAGGTATCCAAATACCACATTCATAATCTGAAGACTGAGGATTGCCGGAAGAATATACCTCAAGGGTTGCCTTTCCATTTGCCTGAACCTTTTGTCCATCATTTGGGAACCATTCCTGCCATACTGCAGTATTAAGTGTCTGTAAAGAACCCGGCATAGGTCCTTTTGCTGTAAAGATAGCCCATGCAGTAGCTGGAAAAGAATATAATTCTAATCCCTCCGGTACATCACCGCCCTGATACAGACCTGCAATCCAGTATGTAAATCCGTTTTCAGATTCTGTACATATAGCAAACATACCAATTCCATTTTTCAGGATCGCTTTCTCGATCTCAGTTTCAGGCTTCATTGTCTTCCATAGTCTTTCATATTTTGCTGCAAACTCCTTGTCCCAAAATTCAGGACATTTCTGATACCCTTCCTCCGGGAGGATTTCTGTATGGTATCCAATAAAAGTCATTGCTGGTTTCTTCTCGTAATTCACATTCATTTTTATTATCCTCTTTTATCATTCAAGAACCAGAACCACTTGTCACTGCACGGATACTGCCCGTTTTTCACTGAGTTATTGTTGTTCTGATTTTCCGGCATCCATCAGTTCATCATTAACAATTCTGATTACCTGTTCATTTGAATAGTCCATCGTGGTAGTTGCTATTACTGTACAAATTCCATGTACAAGTAAACTGCTTCTCTCAAATATTCTTTCAACTCTTTCTGAATCAATGTAATATCTGTCAACCAACTCTTTTATAATAAGCTTATTCGTCTGATACCTTTCCCGCTCTTCCAGGAATGATTTCTCACTTCGAAAATCCGAAAGATAAATAAGCTTATACAGATTCTTATGATCTCTTGCTAAATCAGCCAGCACAGTCACTGCTATTTCAAGTAGTGACTGTGTATTACTGCTTTGAAGCCTGTCAGCTATGGTCTTCTCCAATTTGTCACAGGCATATTTAAATACTTCCTCTTTAAGTTCGTCCATATTGGGAAAGCGACTAAATACTGGCTGTGTAGAGCATCCGATTTTCTTTGCAATTGCCCTGCAGTTTACCTGACCTATTCCTTCTTCATCAGCAATGCTATATCCGGCCTCAATAATCATTTCCTTACTTGTCGAAATTTTTGGTGGCATAATTGTCCTCTCTTTATTTCATCATTGTTTTCTTAATTATCGTTCTTACCATCTTGTCTGGTAGAATTTTGCTTAGTGCAACAATCTCTGTTGATTTTCCTACAACATATTGCATTTTCCTCTTTCGCGACTCTGCTATTATATATATTTTCCTGGCAATGTCTCTTGGACTTGAGCCTTTTTTCCACCATCAATCAGATATCTTCCCACTTTCTCTGATATTTGTTTGTATTCTGTCAAATCAGCATTCTGTGAGTATTGCATTGACCTTGTATAGAAATCTGTTTTGATTACTCCAGGCTCGATCAGAACAACATCAATTCCCAAGTCCTCAACTTCATACTTAAGTGACTGAGAAAATCCCTCTACACCCCATTTCGTAGCATGATAAATACTTTGAAGTGGTACTGTAGTTCTTCCAGCTACAGATGACAAATTTATAATAAGACCATTTCTTTTTTCTCTCATATGAGGAATAACTGCTTTCGTTGTATAAATCAGTCCCAGGAGGTTGGTCTCAATCTGTCTCCTGATTTCTTCCTCCGGAATCGCCTCTACCACACCGATGGAATAATATCCCGCATTATTAACTAACACATCGATCTGTTCAAACTTGCATATGGCTTCTCGGATTGCGTTCTTAATGCTATCATCATCAGTTACATCCATCTTAACGATCAACACATTTCTCTGCTTCAATGAATCTGGTGCATTTTGTGGATTTCGCATTGTTGCTACAACATTCCAACCATTCTCCATAAAAATCTTAGCACATTCATATCCAATCCAGTTGATGAACCTGTAATAAATACCGTTTTCATAATTACACCTTATTGTATTGCATTTGTTATATATCATTTGCAATATATCATAATAAGTTCGTTATGTCAATGCTCGCCAATCTAACTCTATGGAAAAGAAAATTATTTCCAGTACATCTATATCATCCGCATACAAGAATAGAACCATTTTAGAACCGCTTGCCATTTTTACATGATTTCAAGCAGTTAAAAAGGCTCCCGAGGAAACCCTCAGGAGCCATGATTTTACTGTATTTGAGTAAGATTACTCGATGATAGAAGCTACACGACCTGAACCTACTGTACGTCCACCCTCACGGATGTAAGTCATCGTATTTCCGCTTGCAGATTGTGATCAGCCATATCGGCATACTTATCACTGGAAGCAGCTTAATCAGGCATACCACTACGAACACAAAATCCGCAGCAGTATCATATCTCGCTCCAAACTCACTGACCGTTTTCGTTCTTCGGGCAACGGTTCCGTCAATCATATCAGATAAGCCACCAATTAGATATAGGATATAGAATAGCGATGAAAACACCGGACAAAACAGCAGCGCAATACTGATCAGTACCCTGAAACCTGTTATTATATTTGCCATGCGCTCCTTCTTTAAATGCATCCTCTATTCATCTTCTGCAATTTCTTTTATTATACAATCTGCGAGTTCAGCTCCCATAGCTTTATAAAAAGCAATAGTTTCTTCAGATGAACATGCAGAAATATACAAGGCCTCTGCTCCTGCCTTCCTTGCTTCTTCTTTCCCTGAATCAAACAACTTTTTTCCAATTCCCTGTCCTCTGCAGGCAGCCGATACTTGCATCATATCCAAAATCATATATGATTCAATCAATTCCTTTTTTAACCCAATGAATCCAACCACTTCATCTTTTTCAATTGCAAGATATGTAACATAATCATCACTGCTGATATCCTGTGCAACAGATCGTCTTTTTTCCATATTCCAATCTTCTGTATAAAAGCAGTCCTCAAGAATATATTCTCCATTGTGTTTACGATATACTTTTTTTACATCCTGTTTTCTTGGATAATTGTCCAATGAATCCTGTTTAAAGTTTTCTGCTGATAATAATTCGATCCTGATCAATTTTTCTCTGCTCCTATCTCATGTATACCTTACAAAAATGCCGCAAATGCTTCTCGATGTATTCCATGCATTCTTTCTCACACTGCGGCTGTCTGTCCGATCTTGCAATCTGCAGAACAGCCGGCGCAGTAAGCTCTGCGGCAAGAAGCTTCGGATCATCCTTTATTACTATCCCCTCATTCATCATTCCCTTGATAATCTTTGCAAACATCCTCTGTATCCCATCCAGCTGATGCCTGGTTGTAACCTCAGAAATCCTTTCATTCCTGAACTGCTCTTGCACAAGAAGCATCCGCGTCTTGCGGATTATGGGATCCCGCATTGTGAATGAGATCCTTTCCATAGTCACCTTTATAAACTCCTCCCGGCTCTGTGGCACCTTCCCGATGTTTTTCTCAGATCCAAACATTTCCTCATACCTCGCCTCCGCAGAATCGATCAGCGCATTCAGGATGTCCTCTTTCCCCTTATAGTGCTTATATAGCGATGGAGCTTTGATCCCGACAATATTTGCAATCTGCTCCACGCTTGTCCCATCGTATCCATTCTCTGCAAACAACGTTAATGCCGCATCCATCATTTTCTCTTTGGTAAACATGGTTTCCTCCATTCTGCTAATAGGTATTAGCCTTATTATAGCTAACGCAAATTAGCCTGTCGAGACAAAAAATTCGGCTGACCCTGGATTTAAACCCAAGACAGCCGTATTTCTCCCAGCATTACATCATTTGTAAAAGATCAGAGATGGGTTTGTTTCCATCCCCAAAATGACACAAACCTCTTCTCATTTTCGCATTTCAACAGCCCGACGCCATAAAGCGTTATTTCGTGTTACCAGATTTTTCTTCCCTTGTTTTTTCCCTTATCAGCTTCATAAAGCCTTATGGGACGATATAACACAAGGGAAGATGTTAGGGAAAACTAAAGTTTATAACTTGCCGTATTTTCAGGCTTTCCGGAGTATTCCCATAACATCATATGGGAACAGATAAACTCTTACAGATAGCGGTATATCCTATTCCAATATATCTTACCATCACATCATCCCGACAAATTTGAAATAGTTTATGAATCCAAATACATAATAAATTGAATTTCATCTCTTGAGTCAGGCTGTGAATAATATGCATACATATCTACTTTATTATCATTTTAAACACCTCGTAAAGTGCGCTGTAGTTTATTGTTCCTCTATTCCGCTACCAAATACTTCTTCATAAGTCGGTGATGGTATAAAATCCAACAGGATCTTTGCTCTTCAATTGGCTAATCCCTATTCCCAACATAATCAGTGCAACAAAACCAAAAACCACTGCCGAAATAATTGTTCCTGCCATAATGCAAATCCTCTTTGTTCAATAATCCTGGAATTTATTTTATTGCCCAAAATCCCGCTTGAAGATATGAGGACCATAACAAGTCTGCAGAACGAAAACCGCACTTTTTAAGCACCTTTATATGTTTTCCGATTGTAATCGGAAAAACCTCCTTTCCTCGTCTTTCAATGTGCATCTGTATATCAGCCGGGGAATTACCATGTTTTTCAAGAAATCCGATCCAACGTTTTAAGGCAATGGCATCGCTTTCATCCGCAGACATCCTGATATTCTCAAATGTAATGAACACTCCGCCATCTATCAAAGCTCTGTAACAGTTTCTGACAGCAATTTCCCTCCCCGCCTCGTCTAAGTAATGATGGCTCTGTATCGCTGTCACCACATTGAATTCATTGTCAAAATCCAACTCATCAGACGGAGTATTGAAGAATCTGACATCGTGATCATTAAGCTTATGTTTTGCCAGATCCAGCATCTTTTCTGACGGATCGCACAAAGTAAACCGCGCATCCGGGATACGCTCAAGAGCTTCCTTAGCGAGAGTGCCAGTTCCGCACCCGGTATCCAGCCACTTAGGCGCCTTAACTCCCATATTCATAACAATGCCAATAGCCTGATCATGGTACTCCTTATAGTATGGCAGCACATTTACAATATGCTCATCGTATATATCTGCATTATAAGCGGATTTATTATCACTCATAAGTTCCTCCAAAGTAACTCTTCCGGATTCAGTTTAAAATGCTTCGGAGCCTTTTTCCTGTAAGCTTATACATCAATCCCTCTGCCGGACGACTTGGGTCCGCATTGAAGATATCCACCTTGTTATCGTCCGAACTCCTATCAGAAAAAGCAGGATAAAGAAACCCGAATACTGGCTTATCCGGCCTATTGCGGCGCTCCTTCGTCGCTTGATCCGCAATCAATTCGTACTCTGCCTTCATGGGACTCACGGTACAGATAAGGAAGTCATAGATCTCCTCCGAGCCCTCCAGCCATTCCTTATCCTTCGTCTTCACGGGAATATCGTATACACCATGGAAGATGAAAATGGCGTAGGGGTAATCCACTGCAAAGCCATCTCCAATTTGTTCATACAGCACATCCATTAAAGCATCATTCTTTAAGCTGCAGTCTTTAAGGGCATCCAGAAGCTGGTATATACTGTCCTTCCCCTTCATCCCCTCCGGTATCCTATATTCCTTCAGCTGATCGTTTGTCCTGGCAAACGGTATTTCTTTCGCCAAAGCCAGGTTCTTCGCCTGTTCCGACACAGACAGCTTTAGGAAGTGGATATTGAAAGTATCGTCTATCTCGCCGTCCTCTGTCATGTATGCGCCAGCCACCCGATCAAAGCAGGTTCTTTGAGGCGTCATGCGCCTTGTTAATTCGAGCATATCCTCCCGGTTGATCACTTCTTCCCCTCCCCAAACGAAATAAAGCTAAGCTCTTTCGGCAGTGCTTTTCCCTGTTTTCCAGAGCTGGTATCTTCGGTTTTTCCGTCCTCAGACACCTCACGATCCCATGCCAGATCTCTGTCATTCCCTTCAAACAGGCTTGAACCGACAGAATTTGCCAGCCTGCTTATAGGAATAATGCCTTTCCTATCCTTATTATCCATGCTTCAATCAAAACCCCTCATTTTGTTACGGCTCCTACTACCAGGAAAACACAGTATAAGACGAATACAGTGGGAATGATCCCATGCCACAGGTTTGTCATATCCTCTTTGCTTAACGTCATATGCAGGAGAATACTGACAGCAAAATACCAGAACAGGGCATACTCCCACCAGATATCGCATTTTGGAAGGACAAATATCAATAATAACGTTTCCGTTACCATCCCGCAGATAATAGGCGCTATAGATGACAGCGACATCTGAAGAGCCTGCAGCACCCTTCCGCCTCTCGGAACGTAGTCCACCTGCCCCAGAGCCTGCCCGTGCGGGATCAAAGATATTCTTCTCACCCTCGCCCCGGTAACAAAAGCAAACAGGGCATGGCTGAATTCATGATGAACTGTTCCCAGCCAAGTAAAATAATTCCTGAATACGAATGCCGCGCGCCCTCCGATCAGCGCCGCAAGGATCCGCCCGAAAATCGCAGATATCCATCCGATAATCATTCCTATTGCCAAAAGAAGCAAAACCACCAGCAGGGTTTCTACGCCTGCCCTGACAAACAGATTATCCGGCAGGAACGAAAACTGCCGGAATAATTCATCAATTACGTCATTTACAGTATTCTCAGTCAAACCTGGTACCCATAGTCTTGTCAGTCACAAACTCCGTTCGGCAGAATCGATCCCGCTTTGTATTGATGGCGTATTAGTTCCGGGTTAAGCACCGAAGGTGCGCCGGAACAGTAAGCAGTCACAAGGCCGTCTGGCTTCATGTCATTGATCATGATCCTCTCACTCTCACCGGCATTAAAGATTATATGGTCATACCGAACGTTATTTTCCCTAAGGAACCGCAGCGTATGTGCCTTTTCATAATCGCTCCGTGCTGTCAGAAGGATGATCATATCCCTCTTTGGTATTGATTCAAGGAACTCCCTCGCTCCGGGGAGGAATTCATCCTTTCCCATGATAAACGGTCCGTCGTGAACCACTAAAGTCCCGTCCAGATCCAATATCCATGTTTTAGCCATCGGCGAAATTCTCAGCTGATCCGGCTCATGATCCATTATAGTTTTTCCTTTCTGCTTCTATATACCCAAGTTCACTATAGATCATTCCGTTTTTGCCCCTCTCCGACAGCATCAGGCTTACACGTGAGGCCTCCGTTTCTATCACAGGCAGCTCGGCAAGCTCCGGCAGGCCATTTACGTATGATGCTTTCCGTATGAGGGTTATATGGGGTGAAAATTTCTTCCTGTCAAACGGTATCCCGTTCTCCGCCAAAGCCCTTCTAAGCCTCCGAACATATCCCTTAAGCCTCTGATCTTCCTCCGCAATAGCAAAGTACATATCCCGAAAATGCCGCACACCGTTAAGCATTACGGTCACTGGCTTCAGCTCCACAGATTCCATGGCATCGAGGACATCATCAGGATTGCCGTATTCCCCAATAAATGCCAGGGTCATATGGAGATTTTCCCTTTTAGTGTAGTTCCCTGTCACTCCGGATGATCTGAGGTATTCCTGCAGGGATACCAACGAATCCACAACACTCTTCTCAAAATTGACCGCAATAAACAGCCTCATAATATCCTCATCTCCTCTGCTTCAGATAAGAGTATTTACATAAGTCTCCAGATAAGAGGATCTTATATCCGTTAATCCACTGACAATGAGCATATCCGCTATCTCAGATGCAATCTCTTCCGCCAGGGAGATGATCCTGTCTTTGAAATTAGGCCTGTTTGGGTGGTATTTTGTTCCTTCCCATGCGCCCAGGTCGCACCTCGTATCCGCAAGCTCCTGGATCTTTCCGGAAAACTCCCCCTGTGCATCCAAGCGGTTCCCCGTCAGGGGCCGCGCAGGATTTCCTTGGAAATCCTGCATGAGAGGATCGCTTCGCGATCCTTCCAATTCTGTAAGCGCCTGATAAGTCCACTTATAATACGGCGGATAGGTGCGTCTCAGGAGGAAATACAGCTCCATCGCCGACCTTAATCCCTGTATCCGGCATATCTCCGCGGCTACGGTATCCTTCCTTGCCATGCACCGCGCATAATTTACCTGAAGGGTGGCCGAATACTCATGAAGTTGTTCTGCGATTCGCCTTTTCCAGACCTTATCAGGATAATACCCCAGCAGAAGCTCCCTGAATGCGGTAAACTGTCCAAGGTCATCCCTGAATATAACACCGTTCACGGCTGTTTTCAGGCATGAATGATCCAAGGAATACCACTCACTGCTCCTCCGACATCCTGCAATTATCCGTATCGCAGTCAATCTGAAGGATATTCGAGTAGAAATCATGGATAGTCATGACCCCTCTTCGCTCCCTGAGCCTGTCTGTATAATATTTCCGTTCAACGCTGTCAACCAGCTCATTATATGCAATCGAAAGGTTGTATCCGAACAAGTCCATATCCTGATCGGTCAGCCAAAGGCAGACGCCTGTTCCAAATTAATGTGGCCTCTGATCCAAAGGATCTCCTGTCATCCGCCCTTACTGATATGGTATATGAACCTGTTGACAGGAATTATAAAAAGACTTGCCCTCCACCGAAAACCAACTCCCTGCACATAGCCATAAAACTTATATCGTCTCCGTATCTCATCCATCTTCTTCCATATTAGATCATCGTAGTAAAGAACGGCAGGCTCATCTGCTCATAAACAATAAACTCACCGGGCATATAGCTCCGACAGGCCTTTACCTCATAACCCATATCTTTGCTCCAATCCCTGTCTCTGCTCTTCTTCTCTGGAAATCCCGTTATCCTCAAACCAGCTCCGCACGGTTTTGATTTCCTCGATATAACCCTCATCCTCATTAGG
>ODAI012299908.1_pt1 | contig 11590 bp, 9 predicted proteins | sample 1539321 | NCBI WGS metagenome assembly ODAI01 (sample SAMN02144231, study PRJEB22623) | gut metagenome | biome: sheep rumen | host: Ovis aries | place: New Zealand
CCGACCTATTCCATCACCAGGGACTTTGACTGGTCCGACACGGAGAACAACCGTCTCCTCTTTGAGATGACGGCAAAATACGGCACACCGTATTTCTCCAACTATATCAACTCCGACATGGAGCCCAGCGACGTCCGCTCCATGTGCTGCAGACTGCGCCTGGATCTTCGCGAGCTGCGCAAGAAGTCCGGCGGGTTCTTCGGCTCCGGCGAGTCGACAGGATCCATCGGCGTTGTAACCATCAACCTGCCCCGCCTTGCTTACGAGTCCGCGGATGAGAAGGAATTCTACAGTCGTCTGGACAAGCTGATGGACATCAGCGCCCGTTCGCTCAAGACAAAGCGCACGGTTATCACGAAGCTTCTGGACGCAGGCCTTTATCCGTACACAAAGAGGTACCTCGGCACCTTCAACAACCACTTCTCAACGATCGGCCTTGTCGGCATGAACGAGGCCGCGCTGAACGCAAAGTGGCTTAAGGTGGACCTGACTCATCCCGAGGCGCAGCAGTTCGCAAAGGATGTCCTGAACCACATGCGCGAGCGCCTGAGCGATTACCAGGAGCTGTACGGCGACCTCTACAACCTGGAGGCAACCCCCGCGGAATCCACCGCGTACCGCTTCGCAAAGCACGACCGCGCGCAGTATCCGGACATTATCACCGCGAACATGAACGGCACGCCTTACTACACGAACTCCAGCCATCTGCCGGTCGGCTACACGGAGGATATCTTCTCCGCACTGGATATCCAGGATGAGCTGCAGACACTGTATACCTCCGGCACGGTCTTCCACGCCTTCCTCGGCGAGAAGCTTCCCGACTGGAAGGCAGCGGCGAGCCTTGTCCGCAAGATCGCGGAGAACTACAAGCTTCCGTACTATACAATGTCGCCCACCTATTCCGTATGCAGCGACCACGGCTATATCTCCGGCGAGCAGTACACCTGCCCGATCTGCGGGAAAAAGACCGAGGTTTACAGCCGCATAACCGGTTATTACCGTCCTGTACAGAACTGGAACGACGGCAAGGCCCAGGAGTTCCGCGACCGTCTCGTCTACGACATCGGCCGCTCACACCTGACGATCAAGGACCGCTCCGAGCGCGTCATGCTGCCGAAGACCTCGGTTTACGAGACGCAGGGAACCAGCGCGGTCCAGCCCGCACCGGCGCCCATGCATGTCGTCAGCGCACCGGTGACAGGACCTGCGGCCTCCGTCGCTGAGCCCGCAAAGGCTGCGGCTCCCGAAACAGCGAAGGCTCCCGAGGCAGCAAAGGCTCCGGAGGCGGTGCAGGCTCCCGAAACCCCGGCACCCGCTCCCGCAGCGGAGATCGGCGATGAGGCGATTCTCCTCTTCAAGACACCGACCTGCCCGAACTGCAAGGCGGCAGGCGCCCTTCTCGACAAGGCAGGCGTGCAGTATACCGCCCTGAATGCCAATGAGGAGAGGGAACTGGTCGCGAAGTTCGGCATCAAGCAGGCGCCGACACTGGTGCTGGTGCACGGCGATGAGTTTGAAAAGTTCCGCGGCGTGTCTGATATCAAGGGCTGGCTGATGCACAAGGCCGACTGATAAAACAGTTTATATGGAAACGTGTTTTTAAACCGTGTTTTATAAACGTGATTTCGGAGACAAGCCGGACGGCTTGTCTCCCTTCGCATAAAGGAGATTCCCGTGAGTAATATGCATGACATCGTTGTAGTAGGCGGCGGACCGGCCGGTATGACAGCCGCGCTCTATGCGCTTCGAAACGGCAGATCCGTCCTGATCATCGAGAAGGAAGGGTTCGGGGGCCAGATCACCCACTCCCCCAAGGTGGAGAATTATCCCGGCTACATGTCCTTAAGCGGCAATGAGCTGGCAGACCACATGATGGAACAGGTCATGAACCAGGGCGCGGATATCGAGATCGAAACCGTGACCGGGATCCGCGACGAGGGAAACAAAAAGATCGTCGTCACTGAGGAAGGCAGCGAGTATGAGGCCGGCGCGGTCGTCATCGCAGTCGGCGTAAAGCACCGGATGCTGGGCCTGCCCGGCGAGGATGAGCTCGTCGGCGAAGGGATTTCCTTCTGCGCGGTCTGCGACGGGGATTTCTATACCGGGCGCGAGGTCATCATGGTCGGCGGCGGCAACTCCGCTCTGCAGGAGGCGATCCTGCTCTCCGACAAATGTGCAAAGGTCACCATCGTGCAGGACATGCCTTTCCTGACCGGCGAGAAAAAGCTGCAGGATATCCTGGAGGCGCGCTCCAATGTGACGGTCTACGTAAACCAGAGGGTCACAGGGCTCCTTACGGAAAACGGAGAGTTTAAGGGAATCCGCACATCCGACAGCCAGACAGGCAAGGAGCAGGAGCTTTACGCGGACGGCATGTTTGTCGCGATCGGGCTCATTCCCGAGAACGAAGGCTTTAAGGATCTTGCCGATCTCAACGACCGGGGCTATTTTGACACCGACGAGACCTGTACGACAAGGACGCCCGGCATCTTTGTCGCCGGCGACTGCAGGAGCAAGAGCATCCGCCAGGTGACCACGGCGTGTGCCGACGGCGCCGTCGCAGCACTCGCGGCCTGCCGGTATTTAAACTAAATATCCGCCAGAATATGCATGGTAAAACGGCTGTAAAAAGCTCCGTCAGGAAACCGCAGAGGCCAGAATGGCTCCCTGCGGTTTTTCACATAATCTCTCATTGAAAAATACTGTGACCCTATGGAATTCCGCTTCTGATTCTGTTTTATTGGAAACAGAGGCCTACAGGACGCACGGATGCCCTGCGGCCAGGTGTGTGATCAGTTGCTGATAAAAGGAGGATTCTGTTATGGGTAAATTGAAAGCTTTTCGCAGACGGCTGTCTTTATTACTGATCCTTATTCTGATGCTCGCACTGTGCGGCTGCGGCGGCAAAAAAGCAGCTCCTGAGGCTCCTTCTGAAGCTCCCGCGGAGGTGACGGCAGAGGAAGAGGCAAAAGCCGAAGAAGAGGAGGCCGCAAAGGAAGCGGAAGAAAAGGCAAAGGCTGAGGAAGAAGCCAAGGCTGCCGAGGAAGCTAAGAAAGCCGAAGAAGCCAAAAAGGCGGAGGAAGAGGCGAAGAAGGCCGAAGAGGAAGCTAAAAAGGCTGCTTCTCCCGTTGGTGAATACGCTTATTACTGCGCGGTCTTCGGTGACGCATACGCCGCCGTTCTCGGTGAGTTTGATGTAGAGGCGCAGGAGGTCGGAGACCAGTATGTCGCATATGACCAGATGAAAAGCGCGTCCGTAAAGTTTGACGAAGACGGAACCGGATATCTTAATCTCGGCGAGAACAATCAGGGTCCCATCGATGAGTGGACCGCGGACGGAGAATCCGTAAAGTTCACCGCCGGTGTCTCTGAGTTTGACGCGACGCTCAAGGACGGCATCCTGACTGTTCCGTTTGTGGACGGCCTGGCTGTCATATTTGCGGCCCCCGACGCAAAACCGGACATAGAGACGATCACAATGGACGAGTATCTCGACCTGCTGTACCCGGAGGACGCAGAGGCGCAGGCCGAAGAGAAGGATTTCCCCGCTGAGGGCGAATATACGCTCTTTGCCGTTGAGGCCGAGGGCTACACAGTCCGTGCCGAAGATATGGAAATGTCCTCCGTCCTTACGCTTGCGGAAGACGGCACCGGCTCCATGACCATGGACGACGACTCCATCGGCGTGACCTCATGGACTGCGGACGGCGATACGCTGAGCATAGCACTCGAGGATGAGAGCAGCGCACAGTGCGAACTCGGAAACGGAACTCTGTCCCTTGATATCTACGGCGACGGCACCTATCTTCTTCACTATGCGCAGGAAGGCGCGGATATCTCCGGCTATAAAATCATGACTCTCGAAGATGTACTCGCCGCCATGGAGGCGGATGTGCCGGATTCCATGCTCTACGCTCTTTATGAAACAATATCCTCCTATGACGGCATCCACCTGAAATACAACCTTCACACAGAGTATATGGATTCTTCACAGGACTACGATGTGCACAGTAAGGATGGTATTTACTACTCCGAGCGCACCACCTCTGTCGCAGGGTTCGTCAATACCCTCATCACTTTCGTCGAGGACGGTTCCGTCTATAACCTCGATCCGGATAAGAAAACCGGCACCCTGGTCACTACAACGACGATGAAGAAAGTCCTTGATACCCCGGTACTGATGGATAAACTGTACGCCGCCATTTCCGAGCACGCGCAGGAGGCTGAATTTGTCACAGAGGAAAGAGAGATCGACGGTGTCACCTACACTGCAGAGGTCTTCGCCGCCACAGAATACAAACCCGAAGCTGTCTTCTGCTATGACGAAAACGGAGATCTTGCCGTCTTCATCGAGGGCGCTCCCGTAGTCAAGGGTGCAGCCGATATCGGTGAGTCTGTATACACCATCGAAGTGATCGACGACAAGGTGGACAATGCACTGTTTGATATCTCCGATTATACTGTCGAATAATCGGCATTCCTCCTGCATGAAAACGCCCGCCTGCTCTGCCGGAAACGGCAGGAGTCGGGCGGGCATGCTGTTTTCAACTTTTCAGCGGATGGCGTCCTTCATGGATTTTACAAACTCGTAGACGTGATCCGGCGCGTCCTTTCCGTATTTTTCGAGAAGCTTTATAATCGCGGAGCCGACAATCGCGCCGTCCGAGACGTCCGCCATCTGCCTGGCCTGCTCCGGCGTCGATATGCCAAAGCCCACGGCGCAGGGAAGATCCGTATTTTCCCGGATGACAGCGACAATCGATGCAAGATCCGTTGTGATCGCGCTCCTCGTCCCGGTAACGCCAAGGCTTGACACTAGGTAAATAAAGCCCTCCGCCTCCTTCGCGATCATGGAAATGCGATCCTTAGAGGTGGGCGCGATCAGGGAAATAAGGTCGACGCCGTATTTTCTGCAGAAAGGAAGAAATTCTTCCTTTTCCTCAAACGGAAGATCCGGAAGAATCAGGCCGTCGATCCCGATCCTGCTGCAGGTTTCAATGAATTTTTCCGCGCCATAGGAAAAGACCACATTCGCGTAGGTCATAAATACCATCGGCGTACCCATTTCCTCACGGAGGCTCCGGACGAGCTCAAAGATCTGCTCTGTCCGGACGCCTCCATTTAACGCTCTGAGGTTCGCGCCCTGGATCACGGGCCCTTCCGCCGTAGGGTCAGAGAAGGGAATGCCGAGCTCAATCAGGTCTGCCCCCGCCCTGACGGCGGCGCGCACTGCGGCTGCGGTTGTTTTAAGATCCGGATCGCCGCAGGTAATAAAGGGTATAAATGCTTTCCCTTTTTCAAAAGCCTTTGCGATTTTACTCATAGATATTTTCCCCCCTGTACCTCGCGATCGCCGCGCAGTCCTTGTCTCCCCTGCCGGAAATCGTGATGACGATAATCTGATCCTCTGTCATTTCCTTCGCAAGCTTCATGGCATAAGCCACCGCATGCGCGGATTCAATCGCGGGAATGATCCCCTCCGTCCTGGAAAGATATTCGAAGGCTTCGACCGCCTCTTCGTCCGTGACCGGCACGTACAAAGCTCTGCCGCTGTCGTGCAGGAAAGCATGCTCGGGGCCGATCCCCGGGTAGTCGAGCCCCGCGGAAATAGAATAGACCGGGGCGATCTGTCCGTCGTTGTCCTGGCAGAAATAGGACTTCATGCCGTGGAAGATTCCAAGCCTTCCCGTTGCGATCGTCGCCGCCGTCTCGAAGGTGTCGACGCCTCTGCCGGCCGCCTCGCACCCGATCAGCCGCACATCTTTATCATCTATGAAATGGTAAAAGCTTCCGATCGCGTTGGAGCCGCCGCCGACGCAGGCGAGGACGGCATCCGGAAGTCTTCCCTCCTTTTCGAGGATCTGCTGTTTTATTTCCTTTGAGATAACAGACTGGAAATCGCGCACAATCGTGGGGAAGGGGTGCGGTCCCATAACGGAGCCCAGGCAGTAATGAGTGTCGCTGATCCTCGAGGTCCACTCGCGCATGGCCTCGGACACGGCGTCCTTCAGCGTCGCGGTTCCCGTCGTCACGGGAATTACATCTGCGCCAAGAAGCTTCATCCTGTAGACGTTCAGCGCCTGGCGGATGGTGTCCTCTTTCCCCATAAAGACGACGCACTCCATGTCCATCAGCGCCGCCGCGGTCGCGGTCGCAACGCCGTGCTGGCCGGCACCCGTCTCCGCGATCAGTCTTGTTTTTCCCATCTTTTTGGCAAGAAGGGCCTGCCCGAGAACGTTGTTGATCTTGTGCGCGCCGGTATGATTGAGGTCCTCGCGCTTGAGGTAAATCTTCGCGCCGCCGAGGTCCTCTGTCATTTTCCGCGCAAAATACAGGCGGGAGGGCCTTCCCGCATATTCGTTGAAGAGCTCCTGAAGCTCCTTGTTAAACTGCGGATCGTTCTTGTAGAAGTTGAACGCCTCCACCAGCTCGATCACGGCATTCATCAGGGTCTCGGGGATGTACTGTCCGCCGTGGATCCCGAACCTTCCTCTGCTCATTCTTATTCTCCTTCCTGCCTACGCGCCGCTGATGCAGCGTAAGGAAACTATCTTTTCTGCCCGCGCCGCTCTTACTGCGCGCAAAATCTGTCACTGTCCGCGCGCCGCTTTCACCGCGCGCAGGATTTTCTCTCTGTCCTTGACCCTGTCTGTCTCTACGCCGGAGGAAATATCCAGAACCCGGACGCCGGGTATCGCCGCCGCATCCGGTATCCGCTCCGGGGTAAGGCCTCCTGCCAGGATAAAGGACCGCTCCATATCCGCAAGGCAGGACCAGTCAAAGGCCTGCCCCGTGCCGGTCCCGTTATCCAGAAGAACCGTGTCCGCGCAGGATATCTTTGCCGCCGCGAGGTCTTTTCTTTCGCGGATCCGAAAGGCCTTCCACACGGGAAGACCTGTCTCCTCCCGGAGAGCGCAGATATAATCGTCGTCCTCGCTCCCGTGAAGCTGGATAACATCCAGGGGGATCTCCCCTGCCGCAGTGACAACCTCGGAAAGCGGTCTGTCCACGAATACGCCGACCGCACGGATCTGCGGCCGCAGGCGGCGTCTCAGCTCTGCCGCCCTTTCCGGCGTTACGCTCCTGTGGCTCCTGGGGTAATTAATGATAAAGCCTGCGTAATCCGGCCCCGCCTCGTTCACATAGTCAATATCACAATTCCTGAAAAGGCCGCAGATCTTGATCCCTGTCATTTCGCCGCCTCCCGGGCGAGCCTTAAGAACTCTGCCCTGTCCTTCGAGCGCATAAGCGCCTCGCCGACAAGGACCGCGTCCGCACCTGTCCTGTAAAGGGCCGCTGCGTCCTCCGGCGTCTTTACGCCGCTTTCCGCGACGAGGAGAATGTCACCGGGAACAAGGTCTCCGAGTCTTCCCGCGTTCGTAAGGTCCACGGAAAAGTCCCTGAGGTTCCGGTTGTTGATGCCGATCATGAGGCTTCCCGCGCGCACAGCGATCCTTATTTCTTCTTCGTCGTGGGTTTCGACGAGCGCCGCAAGCTTAAGATGCGTGCAGATCGTCAGATATTTTTCCAGTATTTTCTCGTTCATCAAAGATACGATAAGAAGGACACAGTCCGCGCCCATGAGCTTTGCCTGGTAAAGCTGGTACTCATCGACCACAAATTCCTTCCGGAGCATCGGGGTCTGAATCCTTGCGCGGATCTGTGTGAAGATTTCATCCGAGCCCAGAAACCACTCGGGCTCTGTAAGGCAGGAGATGGCCTCTGCCCCCGCGCTCTCGTATTCTGAGGCGATCTGTAAATAGTCAAAAACCGGATCAATAATCCCTTTGGAGGGCGATGCTTTCTTTACCTCGCAGATAAAGCTGATCCCGGGGCGCCTTACCGCGCTGTAGAACCTGTTTTCCCCGCCCCGCTCCGCCGCAGCTTTTTCAAACGCAAGGGCGCTGACCTTTTCGCGGCTGTTTTTTTCCATATCCCGCGCCACACGGACCCGGGTGTGCTCTGCAATCGTATCAAGAATCGTCATTTGGACCGTCCTTTACTGGTTGCTGATTTCCACAAACTTTTCCAGTGTTTCCAGGGCTTTTCCGGAATCGATCAGCTGCGCGGCAAGTCCGATCCCCTCTTTCATGCTCCCGGCCTTCCCGCCGATATACAGCGCGGCACCGGCGTTCATAAGTACGGCCTCTCTCCTGGGGCCTTTATCGCCCTTCAGGATGCCGCGGGTTATTTCCGCATTTTCCGCGGGGCTCCCGCCCTTCAGATCCTCCTTGCTGCAGCGCGCAAAGCCGAAGTCCTCCGGGGTTATGACATAGGTTTTGTACCAGCCGTCGCGGATCTCGCAGATCCTAGTGGGCGCGCTCATGGAGATCTCATCCAGCTTGTCCTCTCCGAAGACGACCATTCCGCGCTTTACGCCGAGGCTCACAAGAACCTGTGCGAGCGGCTCAACGAGATAGTCGTCGTAAACGCCCAGAATCTGCATGGAGGGGCTTGCGGGGTTGGTCAGGGGGCCCAGGATGTTGAAAACCGTGCGGAACCCGAGTTCTTTGCGGATTGCGCCGACGTATTTCATCGAGGTGTGGTACTTCTGCGCAAAGAAAAAGCACATCCCGGCTTCCTTAAGGAGCTGTACGCATTTTTCCGGATCCTGCTGGATGTTTACGCCGAGAGCCTCCAGGCAGTCCGCGGTCCCGCTCAGCGAGGAAGCAGCCCTGTTTCCGTGTTTTGCAATTTTGACGCCGCCCGCCGCGGCAACCAGCGCAGATGTTGTCGAGATGTTGAAGCTCCCCGCGCCGTCTCCGCCGGTGCCGACAATTTCCAGCACATCCATTCCGGTTTCAACCTTTGTCGCATGCGCTCTCATCGCGGCAGCGCAGCCCGCAATCTCGTCGGTCGTCTCGGCCCTTGCGCTTTTTGTGGAAAGGGCCGCCAGGAATGCCGCGTTCTGCGTGGCCGAGGTTTCGCCGCTCATAATCTCATTCATGACGGTGTAGGCCTCGTCGTAGGTAAGGTCTCCCTTGTTTACGATCTTGACGATTGCTTCTTTAATCATGGCTGTTTTCCTCCTCAATAAAATTCCTTAATATTGTTTTTCCGTCCGGCGTCAGGATGGATTCCGGATGGAACTGAACCCCGTAAACGGGATATTTTCTGTGCTGCACCGCCATGATCTCGCCGTCCTTCGTGACGGCAGTGACCATCAGCTCTTCCGGGATGGTCGCGGGGTCGGCGACAAGCGAGTGGTATCTCGCGACCTTTGCTCTCTCCGGGCATCCTTTAAAGAGCAGTGTATCTGTTTGGAAGGTCACGACGGACTGTTTTCCATGCATCAGGGTCCGCGCGTAGGTGATCACCGCGCCGTACGCGGCGCAGACTGCCTGATGTCCGAGGCAGACGCCGAGGATGGGGATTTCGGATCCCAGCTCCTTTACGACGTCTATGATCACTCCCGCATCCTCGGGCCTTCCCGGCCCCGGCGAGAGGATGATGCGCTCCGGCGCAAGGCTCCTTATTTCCCCCACGCTCATCTCATCGCTGCGGATGACCCTGATGTCCGGGCTGATCTCGCCGATCAGCTGGTAAAGGTTGTAGGAGAAGCTGTCGTAGTTATCAATCAAAAGGATCATTCCGGTACCTCCCCCGCAAGCTCCAGGGCCCTGAGAGATGCTCTTGCCTTATTCACGCACTCCTCATATTCCTTTTCCGGAACGGAGTCGACGACGATTCCCGCGCCGCTTCGCACGAAGACTCTTCCGTTCTTGCTGTATATGAGCCGTATGGCGATGCAGGTGTCCATATTTCCCGAAAAGTCGATGTATCCGATGGCGCCTCCGTAGATGCCGCGCTTGTTGTCCTCAAGGTCCCCTATCAGCTGGCAGGCCCGGATCTTCGGCGCTCCGGAGAGTGTTCCCGCGGGCAGCACTGCCTCGATCGCATCGAGCGCGTCTTTATCATCGCGGATCTCTCCTCTGACAGTTGAGCCGATGTGCATGACATGTGAAAAGCGCTCGATCTGGTGGAGCTTTTCCACCTTTACGGTCCCGAATTTGCTGATTCTTCCGAGGTCGTTCCTTCCGAGGTCGACGAGCATGTTGTGCTCTGCCAGTTCCTTTTCATCGGCCAGCAGTTCCTCCTCCAGCTGTCTGTCCTCTTCTGAGGTCCTGCCTCTTTTCCTTGTCCCCGCAAGGGGGAAGGTATGAAGGATCCCGTCCTCGAGCTTAACCAGTGTCTCGGGCGATGCGCCGGCAATCTCCACATCCGTCCCGGAAAAGTAGAACATGTAGGGGGACGGGTTGATTGTGCGGAGGACCCGGTAGGTGTTGAAAAGGCTTCCCTTAAACGGGGCGCTCAGGCGGTTTGAAAGGACGATCTGGAAGATGTCCCCCTCGCGGATGTGCTCCTTTGCCTTCTCGACCATCCGGCAGAACTGCGCCTTGTCGAAGAGCTGAGTGAACTCCCCGGTGGGCCTTCCTGCGAATTCTGCTGCAGGGTTTTCGGCGGGCTCACTGCATTTCCTGCCGCGGCGCAGGAGCTCTGCCATCTCATGAAGAGTCCTGCCTGCCCGCTCGTATTCCTTTTGGGCATCCTCGAGCCGGACCGTGGCAATCAGGATGATCTTCTGTCGGATATTGTCAAATGCGATCACCTTGTCGAACAGCATGAGGTCTGCGTCTTTGAAATTCTCCGTATCCTTTGCCCCTGTCCTCGCCCGGGGCTCGCTGTAGAAAAGATAGTCATAAGCAAAATACCCTACGAGGCCGCCGGTAAACGGCGGAAGGTAATCGCAGTGCGGACTCTTATACTGTGCAAGAAGCTCCTTTAAGTACTTCGAGGGGCTGTCTGTCATCCTCTCGGTGGTAACTCCTCTTTCCGTGATAATGAGCCTTCCGCCCTCGCAGGTGATTGCCGCCTGCGGATCATAGCCAAGGAAGGTGTATCGCCCCCAGGTCTCGTCCGCTTTTGCGGATTCCAGCATATAGCAGTGGCGGGACGCCTTCTTCAGTACTCTCACTGCCTCGATGGGAGTTATAAAATCCGAGAGAATCTCGCAGCTGACCGGGATTGTCTTGTACCCTCCCTCCCCGGCAGCTTTTAAGACCTCGCTCAGCTCCGGCCGTATCTTCATGCCTGTGTACCTCCCTTACATGTGAATGGTTTGCTGTGTTACTGCTGTGTTCCGGCTTTCTTCCTGCTTCCTGCCGGCTTACTTCCGACTTCCTGCCGGCTCTGGCGCCGAAGGAGGGAGGAATTGGCTCCAATTGCCTTTTGTTCCCTACTTTTTCCGAGGTGTCGGCCTCCGATGAGGGACTTCCTGCCCCAGAGGAGGGAGGAATTGGCTAAAAATGCTATTTGTTCCCTACTTTTCTCCGAGGGGCCGGTCCTGAGAGCGGGATTGCCCTAAGCGAGCTCCCGCTGCGACCCCGCGCAATCAATGAGCCATGCCACCAGTTACGGGACCTTCGGTCCCTCACTGTCGCGGCGTTCGCCGTATGCGCTTGATTATGTTATCAATGAGCCATGCCGCCAGTTACGGGACCTTCGGTCCCTCACTGTCGCGGCGTTCGCCGTATGCATCCGAATGATTCGTCATCCCCCTGTAAGTAAACTTACGGGGTCTGTCGAATCA
>ODAI012660005.1_pt1 | contig 11589 bp, 12 predicted proteins | sample 1539321 | NCBI WGS metagenome assembly ODAI01 (sample SAMN02144231, study PRJEB22623) | gut metagenome | biome: sheep rumen | host: Ovis aries | place: New Zealand
AAAAAACACAAGATTTTTTAGAAAAGAATATTAGTTCTTTTTGAAAGATAGAAATAAGTAAACGTGTTTTATCTTATCAGTCAAAGAATGTTCTTGATCTTTTTGAAAAATGGAGCCAAAGTCCAGAAGTGATAGATTTAAGTGATCCTGAAGATAAAAAAGTTTATTATGATATTTTGTTGTTGGTTAAGATAAATAATCCTCAAATTGAAAATGTTAGTCTGGATGATATGAAAAAAGCCTTTAATGATTTAAAACAAACTGAATGGGAGAAAAAATATAGGACAAGATCAAGAGATTTTAAGAATAAGAATCCTTTAAGTTTGAAAATACCAGGTAAACAATATAAACATGATTGAGCATATGTTGTTTATCCTTCATTTCATGAATGATGGGCTGCTTGATTTAGGATGATAGAGAAATGGAAAAATGGTGAAAGTAGAATTTACAAACCACATTTTTCTTTGACTCAGGTTAATGCTAAATATGCTTCAAATCCTGGTCGAGCGTGAGAAGTTGCAATGAATTTGTGAATGCCTTTGTCGACTAAAATTCGTGATATACCAACAGAAAAACTTGTTGCTGCTATAGCAGCAGTAGAGGATGGTGAGTGTTATAAATTATGAGTTGATGAAGGGTATATTCCAAGTCTTCCGTGAGTTTGAAAAAGAAAAAATTATTTAAAGAAAAAATAGATATTAGATTATCGTATTTTAATCGCTTCTGTTATAATATATCCTCATAGGATTATACACAGAGCGATTTTTATTATTCAACTCATTGCTATTCAAATAAAACTTCATAGAGCAGGTTTAATACTTTTTTTAATTGAATTCCTTTTTATGAATTCACCAATTAATGCTCAGGCAAAAGGTCCAAGAATAATTCATCGGATTCATCAAAATAGTCAAATTACCGTTCATATTCATGCTCACCAAGTTCAGTATTTACTTCATCCTAATTTTTTTGTAGCAAGAACAGGAAGAAAGTTATCAATTACAATAACGGCAACAATGATTATAAACCAGAGAATAAGAAAAAGTGTGGAGAATGGTCTACCACACATAAAATGAAAAACAAGGATTCCTAAATATGCTAATTGTGGTCATGGAAGAACTGGTGCGACACATCATATTATTCAGCATATAACAAGGAGAATAGCAATTATTATTCAAGTAGTTGTCATATATTATCTTCCTTTTTAGGTAAAGTATTCTCTTCAGCTATTTTTTTGATTGATGCTTTGAATAAATCTCCTTTTTCTTCAAAGTTTTTCCATACGCTATAGCTTGGTGATGCTGTTGATAGTAGACAAATTTTGTCTTTTTCTGTATTTACAAAAGCAAATGCTACAGCATCTTCCATTCTATCAGTATAAAGGATTTTACCTTTGAAATTGTTTAGAAATTTTGCCATGATGTTTCCTGATGGTGGGAAAAATACGATATTTTGTATCTCGTATTCTTGTACCATTTCCATGAGTTTTCTAAAGTCGTATCATCTATTTGTTCCTCATAAAAAAATTGTTCAAACTCTTTTTCAGAATGATTTTAATGCTTCCATTGTTGATTCTGGCGTTGTAGAAATTGCGTCATCACAGAATGTTATTCAATTATATTCTCAGACGAGTTCTAGTCTGTGTGGAAGTCCTCTGAAATTTTTAACTGTTTCGTGAATAATGTCGATAGGTACTCCTAATTTTAATGCAATGGCGATGGCTAATGATATATTTTGTGTATTGTGTTCTCATATTAATAACTTATCTTCTGTAGGAAAGAGTTCTTGATTATCATGAATAAAATATCCGTTTGCTCGTGATGTCTTTCATCATATTCAATAGGTTTCGATATTGTCGTATTGATCAAATAATTCGTATTCTTCTGCAGTTTTTTGGAGTACGAAGTTATATTCAGCTCATTTTAAATTATTGAGTTTTGCATGTACATAATTTTCAAATCAACCATGCCAATCCATATGTTCTGGAAATATGTTTCATAGAACTGAGATGTAATTTTTTTTATTTAGGCGTTCAAGCATGTAACTTGATAATTCACAAACAACGTAGTCGTATTCTTCGTTAAAATCTATTTCATCTAACACAGGAGTTCATATGTTACCAACAAGTTTTGTATTAAAACCTGCATTTTTTAAGATGGTGTAGACAATAGATGTCATTGTTGATTTTCACTTACTTGCTGTAATTGTTATTACTTTCCCTTTATAATTATCAAAGAAAAATTGTACTTGTGTAAGTATTCTGTCTTCAAAAGGTTTTAATTCGTTTGAATATGGAACTCCAGCTGATTTGAAAATTACATCAAATTGGTTGAGATGTTCAAGATAGTGCTCTCCTGTTTCTACTCCAACTCAGAATCCTTCTAATCATGGTTGGTCTTTCATATCAAGCACGGACAGCTTTTTGAAGGCGAAATTATTGTTGAGTAGGAAATTCAAGGTGGATTTACCTTCTAATCAGAATCCAAGAATGGCAATGTTTTTTCCTTCAAATTGTTTTGTGTCCATGGGTTATGAAGTTAAGAAATAAAATTTTTATTTCTTTTTGCTTGAGGCTCTTTTCTTTGTTGTTTTCTTCTCGCTTTTTCAAATTCCAATAAGAGTAAGACAATCATCAAGAGTTAAATCTGTAGCATCTTTTCATCCTTTTGGAATTTTAAAGTTCTTTTTAGCGTATTTGATATATGGTCCATATGGTCCATTTAGAATTTGAATTTTTTCTTTTTCATACTCAAATTCTTTTATATATTTATTCTTTTCAAGTTCTAGTTTTTCTTGAATAAGTGGAATGGCTTCTTCAAGTGTAATTGTTAGTGGATCTAGTCAAGAATCTTTTTTTATAGAAACAAATAGATTCTTATATTTTATATAAGGTCAAAATCTACCATTTGAGGCAATTATTTCTTCATTTTCTCGTTTTCATATTGTTCTAGGAAGTGCAAAAGCAGCGAGCGCTTCTTCAAGTGTAATTGTTTCGATTGTTTTCCCAGTTGGTATTGATGCATATTTTTTATCTTGATCATCTTGATCTCCAATCTGGATCATTGGTCCATATCTTCACATTCTTGCAATTATTTTCTTTCCTGTGCTTGGATGAACTCATAAATCTCTTTCTGTATTCACTCTTTCTTTTCCTGTTGTTTCTTCAACTTGATTATGGAAAGGTCCATAGAATTTTTCAATCATTTTAACCCATTCCATTTTTCATTCTGCAATTTCATCAAATTCTTGTTCTACGTCAGCAGTAAAACCATAATTCATGATGTCAGAAAAATTCTTTTCAAGAAAATCTGTTACTATTATTCAAATGTCGGTTGGAAACATTTTTTGTTTTTCAACACCTGTCATTTGTTCTCTTTCTTCTCTTTTAATTTCTCCTTTTTTGAAGGTAAGTTCAATATAATTTCTTTTATTTCAAGGGCGATCTTCTTTGACAACATATTCTCTTTTAAGAATTGTTGAAATAGTTGGAGCATAAGTAGATGGTCTACCGATTCCTTGCTCTTCAAGTTTTTTAACAAGAGAAGCTTCAGTATACCTTGGTGGATGTTGTTTAAATTTTTCAGTTGCATAAATAGTATCATCTGAAACTTTATCTCATTTGTTTAATATTGGTAGCATTCCTTTTACTTCTTCATCTTCTTCATTATCAGTTGATTCAATGTAAAGTTTAAGGAATCCATCAAATTTAAGTACTTCTCAGTTTGCGATAAATTTAAATTTGTCAGTGGTTGATATTTTTATAGTAGCTTTTGTTTTTTCTAATTCAGCTGGTGCCATTTGAGAAGCTATTGTTCTTTTCCATATTAGTTGATAGAGTTTTTTTTCGCTTGGATCAGAACCAGCTATTTTATTTTCCATATGTGTAGGTCTAATACATTCATGGGCTTCTTGAGCACCTTTAGATTTTGTTGTATATCTTGTTGGTTTAGAATATTTCTCTCAGTATTCATTACATATTTCAGTTTTTGCAGCATTTATGGCAAAATCAGAAAGATTTACAGCATCAGTTCTCATATATGTAATATGTCCAGCTTCATAGAGCTTTTGGGCAACTTGCATTGTCCTAGATACTGAGAATCCTAACTTTCTACTTGCTTCTTGTTGAAGTGTAGATGTTGTAAATGGTGCAGATGGAGCTTTTTTTCAAGGCTTTACTTCGACATCTTCTATTTCATATTCAGCACCTTTTAATAATTCGAAGAATTTAAGTGTTTCATTCTCAGATTTTAGTTGTTTATTTAGTTCAGCAGAAAAACTTTTATTTTCTTTATTTAGAAAATCTCAGGAAACTTTAAAAAAGGAAGCTGACTCAAATGCTTGTATTTCTCTTTCTCTTTCTACGATTAGTTTTACAGCTACTGATTGTACTCTTCATGCAGAAAGTCCTGTTTTTATTTTTTTCCGTAGAACAGGTGAAAGTTCAAATCATACTAGTCTATCAAGAACTCTTCTGGCTTGTTGTGCATTAACTAGTGCCATATCTATAGTTCTTGGATTTTGGATTGCATGGTCGATTGCTGTTTTTGTTATTTCGTGGAATACGATTCTAGGTGTTGTTTTAACGTCTAGTTTTAGTTGATTGGCTAAATGCCATCCTATAGCTTCTCCTTCACGGTCCTCATCGGTTGCGATCCATGTTTTTTCAGCTGATTCTGAAAGTCTTTTTAATTCTGCCAATACTTTTCTTTTGTCTGGAGAAACAACATATTTTGGTTCAAAATTATGTTCAACATCAATTCATAGTTCTTTTACAGGAAGGTCTACGGTGTGTCAATATGAGGCTTTTACTTCATAATCTGGTCCCAAAAACTTTTTTATTGTCTGTGATTTTGCAGGTGACTCTACGATAACAAGATTTTTAGGCATTTTTTCATATATAGTAAAAGATGTTTTTTTCGTTTCTTGTATAGGGAATTTATTTAAGACTTCAAGTTATTGTTTGATTTCTCGTTCAATAGCTTTTAGAAACTGTAGGAACAAACCATTCTTTTTTCAGTTTTCATATTCTCATGGCATTTTCTCTAGAAAATATTTTGGATTTGCAGGTCATATATCTCAATAAACTGTTCATCAACTTAATCAGTTGTAAAGTCATGCAAATTTATAAAGATCTTCATAAGTGAAATATTTGTATCATAGACGAATTGGTGTATCTGGATTTTTTCAATTATATCGATTTATTTTATTCCATGAGAATTCAAGGAAGTCTTTTATTGTTTGTTCAAAAATTTCTTTAGTTATTTCTCAGTTTCAATAGTCTTTATTAACAATTTGGAATGGTCAGTCTCAGTTCTTTGGAAGATAATATCAACAACTGCTTTCTCTGTATCGAACAGCTATTGTTAGAGCAGTTGGAAAATCATAAGCATAGCTTAAATTATCTAGAGTATTATATCGTCAGTAACAATTTTCAGAAAACTCTTCTGCTTGATTGAGTCAAGAATTTTGCCAAGTGTTTAACATTGATTCTTTTAAAGTTAAGCTTTCTGCTTTAGCTGCGTCTTTCCTTGTGTTGTATTTTGATAAAGCATAATCTCTTATTTGTGTGATTACATATGATGTTTTTTCATCTTTTATGTATTGAAGAATATCTCTAGCTTGTTCATAAAGATCAAAAAGAGTTCTATTGTCGTCTTCACTTAGTGTTGTGATTTGGACTTTTAGATTAGAAATTTCTTCTTTTGTTTCGGTATCTGGTGTATATGCAATACATTGTCATAAAAGTCATAATGTAGCGAATAGACCGAATAATGTTTTTTTCATGTTGTATATTTTAGGTTAAAGATTAACGACCTTTGAAGATTACTCCAAATGTTCCTATGATAACATAGATGTCTAATCGGAGAGATCGGTTTTGAATATAGTATAGATCTAATTTTGCTTCTTGATCAAAGCTGAGAGAATCTCTTCAGAATACTTGTGCATATCCAGTAATTCATGGTTTAATACTAAGTAGTCTTTTTTGCCATGGTTCATATTTTTCAACCTCGTTTTCAAGGTGAGGTCTTGGTCCTACAAGCGACATTGTACCAATAAAAACAGAGAAGAGTTGAGGTAATTCATCAAGCGAAGTCTTACGTAAGAATTTTCATAGTTTTGTAACTCTTGGATCATTTTCTATTTTAGGTAAAACTCATTCTCTTTTATTAGCATCAGAATTAATAAGTTTTTTATATAATTCTTCAGCTTTTTCTCAACCATATCATACACTTAAGTGTGTATACATTGTACGGAATTTAAGGAATGTGAATAATTTTCAGCCTGTTCATACTCTTTTTGATTTATATATGATTGGTCCTTTTGAGTCTATTTTTATTGCTATTGCTATTAGTAATAATAGAGGAGAAAGTATGATTATTCATAATGTTGAACCTATAAGATCAAATATTCTTTTAACAATTATTGACCATCAATCTAATTTTGAGTGTTTATATTCGAGAGCAATAATATTTTGAATTATTTCTGGTTTATAAACTACGTCTTCAAGGAAAAATCCTTCACTAATGTGGAAGAATCTTGTATCATGAAATCTTGTTTTTTCGAAGATATCTTGAAGTTTGTCTTTTTTGAAGTTTCATACAACTACACACATTTCATATTTTCAAAAATCTGTATCATCGATATCTTTCGAAGTAATAAATTCTGTTGGAAGTGAAAAATTGTCTTTGATAGTTCTTAATACATTATAAGAATCCATTGTTTCATCTGATATGATGAGAATCTTTTTTCATGATTTTTTCTGTTGTCTATATTCTAGAGCTCTTCGTGCTTGATCAAAGAAAAAAATAACAATATAACTAAGAATTCAGGCAAAAATTATAATGAATCTTGAGATTCAAAAAAAGAATATAAATCATTGTCAGAAATATGAAAGAAAAGCAATACTAATAAACCAGTAGATTCGGGTTTTAGAGAGTGTTTGAAAGTGATTAACAACCCTTCTGTTTAAACAATAAAAATCTTTTACAATTCATATTATTATAAATCAGATGCTTGAAATAAGAGAAAATACAGCAAGCTCTTGTGCGTTTATTAGAGGAATAGGAAGTTGAACTCATGGTATAAGATCAGTCCGCATTCTGATTTTATACATTAGAAAAAAGAGTCCGTTTATGATAAGAAAGTGAAAAAATGGTCTAATAAGACGAAGATGAAACATCTTTTTTTGTTAAATAAATTAAGTCTTATTCATTATAGAATTTTTGTATTCCTTTTCAACTTGTTAATTTCAATTAGGATAGGTTTTTTGATCTAGATAGTCTTTAACGACTTCACTCATTGCTTCAACTAGTACATTAAATCTATCATTATCTTCTGAAAGATCTTTTTCAACTTTTTGTTTTTCTTTTGAGAGGAATTCTTCTTTTAACATCATGAGTTTCCTTACTTGTTTTTTAGGCTGAGAAACATCGTTAAAAGGGAATTCTGTATCAAATTCTAGTTTAATAAGAATATCTCATTTTCAAAATATTTTATCTCGGAATCAGATTTGATTTCGTGAGATTGTGTTTATTTTGTTTCGAGAAAAAACTTCTGTTTTATATTCAAGTAATCATTCTCGTAGAAAGAAGGTAATGTTATCTTTTGAAAGAATTAAACAATCAAGATAGAGATTAAGAAAATCAATAACCCATTTAACAAATAAAGCAAGTCCTGCTCATCAGAAAATCCATTTCCAATATTCAGCAGGAGAACTTTGATTAAGTAATGCAAAAATTACATAAAGAAGAAAAAGAAGAACAATTGTTATAATTGCCTTCTTTATATAAACCACAGAACTGTGTCCGATTATTCGTTGTGTATCCTTGGTATCTATATATTTTTTAATAAGTACATTTCTAAGCATGTAGCAAATATTCTATATGATAAAACCCAAGAATAGTAAAATGAAATCCTATTTCTTTTGTTGAGCAGCCTCAATTCTCTTTTGTTTTTCTAAGTATTTTTCCATCATACCTTTGATAGGCTTTTTAACAACTCTATCCTTATTAAAAACAGGATGACATTGATAACAAGTTTCCACTTTAATTGGACCTGGTACAGTAGTATTGATCTTGAAGTTAGCTCCACAAATGCAGTTAACTTCTACATCTTTGTAGTACTGAGCATGAATTCCTTTTTTCATAATCCACACATTTAGAAAATATAAATTTTTTCCGAATAGTCAGAGTATAGCTATTTGCTAATAAGTATCAAGTGAAATAATTAGTTTTTTCTTAATTAAAGTGTATACGATATTTTTCTATTAGTGATGGGAGGTTTGTAATCTCATCATCTGTTGCTCTTTTGTTTCGATGTGTTTTTCAACATTTTGTGCATGTGAATAATATCCTATAATCTCAATTTTTCATTTCATATGCTGTTGGATACATTTTTCAGTGACATTGTGTTGATCTATCTCATGGTATATCTCAATCAACATGCATTGATGTAAAACAAAAAGGGCAGTGGTTTCTGCAGGTTTTTTCTGCTTTTTTTATTTCTTTTCAGCATTCAATACATGTGAAATCTTCATTAATTGTTTTCATTTTTATAAAGTTGTGCTAAAAGTTTAATTCTCGCGCTTTTTTATTGATAATTCAATAAAGTATACTTTATTTTTTGTGCAACTTTGCTGATTTTTATAAACTACACTTTATTTTTTTATAAAAAATCAACTAAATTTAAAATGTAATTTATATTAATGAATAATTTATACTTATAAAAAAAATCACAATTGACATCCTTTGGGGTAGCTGGGGATCGAACCCAGGACCACCAGCTTAAAAGGCTGTTGCTCTACCGACTGAGCTACTACCCCACAAAAAGATGCTTTTGTGACTCTTTTTCAATGAAAGAAATATATCTTTTTACTATGTATTTTCAAGATATTTTACCTTAAAATTACATAAATCCTTTGAACTTTTTATAAAGTCTTGAATTGATTTTTACTTTAATCTTGCTTCAGTCTTCAAGTCTAACCCATTTATCAATCAAATTAACTTTGAACTGTCTTTTCCCAGCTCTCATTGAGTGAGATCTAGTTTGTCCTGATCTAGACTTTCTACCTGTAAAATAACATATTCTAGCCATGATTATTAATAACACAATAAAGATAAAAGTAGTACTTTACTATTCAGCTGCAGGAGCATCTCAAGCAGCAGCTTCTCCTTCTGAAGCAGGTGTTTCTTCTTCAACATCGTCTGATAATTCAACAACAGTTACGATTGGTTGTTCAGCATCATCAACGATTCTAACTTTATCTGAGATTTCGATATCTTTAACGAAGATAACATCATTAGTAGATTCAATCTTAGAAATATCGATTTCAATATTATGAGGAAGATCTTGAGGGAATGCTTCAACTTCGATTTCATCTTTAACAAGTTGAACTTTTCCTTCATTTAATTTTTCAATCTTAGATTCTCCTATAAGAATAACTGGAACAATTGTCTTAACCTTTTCATTTTGATTTACAGCTAAGAAATCAACTGAAAGAACTTCATCAGTAACAGGATCTAATTGCATATCTTGTAATAATACAAGGTGCTTTACAGCTCCAGCAAGTTCAAATGGAGTTGAATATCAAGCTTCTCTATATACTTTAATGAAATCGTTCTTTAAACAACTTAGAAGTACAGGGTTTTCTAATGATTTTCCGTATACAATACCAGGAAGTTGTCATTCCTTTCTTAACCCTTTTACCGCTTTACCAGTTGCAGTACGAGCCTGAACATTAAGTTTCATAACGACATATGACAAAATCTAAAAATTATTTCAACAAATCTGTATCTCTTTTATCTGCTGCAATTTGAGACTTCATTCTAGCAGCCTTTCCAATCTTTTCTCTAATATAGTAGAGCTTTGATCTTCTAGTTTTATATTCATCAAGAAGAAGAACTTTTTCAAATTTAGGGAAAGAAAGAGGATAAACTTTTTCAATAGTTTGACCAGCAGCTAAACCTCTAATAGTAAAAGTTCCATCTGCACATCCTGGTTTCTTAACCTTGATTACAAGTCCTTTAAACTTCCAAATTCTTTCTGTAGATCATTCTCCAACTTTTTCGTGAAGTTCAATCTGCATTCCTGCTTTTACAGGCAAAATTTTATATCCATTGGTATCAGAGAGATACTTCAATCTTTCATGATTCATTGTGTACTATCTATCAAGAATAAAATTATTTGCTTCCTTTGCTATTCATCACTTTAGCTTTCCATTTTCTTTGTTGCTCAAGCATTTTTCTTACATCCATAACTACTACTTTTTCAACTCTAGTAAGTGCTTTATTGAGCTTTCTCTTTGCATTAGTCCTAAGTCTTGCCATGGAATTATGATATTTTAGATGATAAATGAGAAAGTCCTCTTCTTTCAAGAACTTCTTGAATTTGATGCTGTCAGATACCGTATTTCTTTAGTTTGGCAGCAGCTTTCATTTTAGCGTTTTTTACCCAAGCAGTTTGTCCTTCTTTTTCTTCTTTCTTTAGAACATTGATGAAGCTATCAACTGCCTTTTCATTTTTAAGCCCAGTCTTTTTTCTATGCAAATTTAATGCTTTAAGAAAGTGCTTAATTTTTCTTCCGTTAGTATCTCACATTTTTTATTAAGGGAACAAAAATAAAGTTTCAAACAAATTAGTTAATATATTTTGCCATATAAGCGAATGCTTTGTTGGCTTCAGCCATTCTATGAGCTTCTTCCTTCTTTTTAACAGCAGCTCCTTGATTAGAGTATGCAGCTAAAAGTTCTTCAGATAATCTTTTATACATAGGTTTTCCACTCTTTGCTCTTGCAGCATCAAGAATCCATTTTGTAGCAAAGAAGAATCTTTTATCAGCTTTTACTTCTACAGGAACTTGATATACAGCTCCTCAAATTCTCTTTGATTTAATCATTATTGTTGGAGAAGCATTTTCGATTGCAGTTCTTACAACAACAGATGGATTCATATGTCAACTTGCTTTAATATCTTTTAATGTGTCTGCATAAATCTTTTTAGCAACACTTTTTTTACCATGCTTCATAATGAAGTTAATAAGCTTTTCTTCATAATCAAATGTATCCAAAGCTTTATTTTTAATTACTGCCATAGGGAATAACAAAATACAAAATTAAAAAATACTATTTAGCATCTTTAGGTCTCTTAGCACCGTACAATGATCTACTTTGCTTTCTGTTAGCAACAGCATTAGCATCGTATTTTCCTCTTACGATATGGTATCTTACTCATGGTAAATCCTTTACTCTTCATCCTCTTACAAGTACAACGCTGTGCTCTTGTAATGAGTGAGCTTCTCCAGGAATATATGCCAAAACTTCCGCACCATTTGAAAGTCTTACTTTAGCAAATTTTCTCTGAGCTGAATTAGGTTTTTTAGGACCCATAACTGATACTTTAAGGCAAACACCTCTCTTGAATGGAGCAGGTTGAGCTACCCTTTTATTTCCTTTAAGTTTGTTTACTCCAAATTGTAATACAGGAGCTTTTGACTTAAAAGTTTTCTTTGTCCTTCACTTTTTAATAAGTTGATTAATCGTTGGCATTATTTTCCAAGAAAACTAAATAATAAAAACACAGTGAATGAATATATAT
>ODAI012994759.1_pt1 | contig 11589 bp, 9 predicted proteins | sample 1539321 | NCBI WGS metagenome assembly ODAI01 (sample SAMN02144231, study PRJEB22623) | gut metagenome | biome: sheep rumen | host: Ovis aries | place: New Zealand
GGCACCTGCGGGTATGATCAAGTTTGAGGTCCTGGAAATCACAAGGGAATAATGAACGTCAGTCTCCCTTTCTGATTTGAGGATATAGACTTCGGCAGCGGCAGGCTGATGTCCTGCATGAACACCTGTGACGAGGATTCCTCGCTGCGGCGCATATCGGATATCCGAATAATTTCGATATAACGGTGGATCACTTTGAAGCACAAATATTTACGGCGGCGATTTTTCGTGCGGATGATATATCACTGCTGAAGAAAGCCGTGACGGAGTGTGTCAGACGTGCCGAAAGGGAAGCGGAGCAAAGACGATTTTCATATTACGGTAGACTATGGGATACCGAATATATTGATGTCAGATAAGCCGCGGAAGGCTTTTATGACAGTTGACTGAGGTGATAGATATGCACAGGACTGCGCTTGCGGCAGTGATAGTATCGTCGATGATGCTTTGCGGTTGTATGGGAAAAAGCATTAATGCAGTCAGCAGTAAGGAATTCAGCAAAACTGTACTTGAATGTGGTTACTGCGCTGAAGACGGCATCTCTGTTACAGATAGTGAGGACGGGACATCTACCAAAGTCCTCGCGGATAACGGATGGCTGGCAGGATTCTATGAATGTGCTGACTATGATATTGCTGAGAATGAATTTTACAGTGAATGCAACGCCGCAGATATGGATGATATAAAGGATATTGGCAATAATGTGCAGTCGGCTGAAAAAACATCCGGCAATAACTACTCACTGTATATCAGGGTGGGGAAGACCTGCCTGATGATGACAGGTCCCACAGAAAGATCTGATGAAATGAAAGACCTCGCCGCTAAGCTGGGGTATAGTGATGGGAAAAAGAAGTAGATGTCAGCTCGTCAGATCATTACAGAAAGGAAGTAAAATATGAGCGAAGAAATAAAGAACAATGCTCCTGAGGAAGAAGAACTTACTCAGGAACAGGTGAATGAATATAAGAAGATAAGAATGGAAAAGCTGAAGGCTTTGCAGGACGAGGGTGCTGACCCTTTCCAGATCACCAAGTATGATGTGACTGCAAGCTGCGAGGATGCAAAGGCTCTCTATGAGAAGACCGAGGCTGAGTGCAAGACTCAGGCAGGTGAGAACGAGGAAGCTCTGGCTGCCAAGCTGGAGGAGAACCGCGTTCGCGTTTCCATCGCAGGACGTATTATGTCCAAGAGAATGATGGGTAAGGCAAGCTTCATGGATCTCAGAGACAAGAGTGGCAAGATACAGCTCTATGTCAGGATGAACGAGGTCGGCAAGGAATCTTTTGACCGTTACGTAAAGAAGGGCGATATCGGTGATATCGTCGGCATTACAGGCTTTGTTTTCAGAACAAGGATGGGCGAGATATCCGTTCATGCTGAAAGCTTCACACTGCTTTCCAAGAACCTGCAGCCCCTGCCCGAAAAGTGGCACGGTCTGAAGGATCAGGATACAAGATACAGACAGCGTTACACTGACCTGATATGCAACCCCGAGGTCAAGGATACTTTCATCAAGAGATCCAAGATCATCTCCACTATCAGAAGATATCTGGACGAAAGGGGATTCATGGAGGTCGAGACCCCCATGCTGGTAAGCAACGCAGGCGGTGCTGCTGCAAGACCTTTCGAGACACACTACAATGCTCTTGACGAGGACGTTAAGCTGAGAATATCTCTCGAACTCTACCTCAAGAGACTTATCGTCGGCGGACTTGAAAGAGTTTACGAGATCGGCAGAGTTTTCAGAAACGAGGGCGTTGACGCAAGACATAACCCCGAGTTCACACTTATGGAGCTTTATCAGGCATACACTGATTATCACGGCATGATGGATCTGACAGAGGATATGTTCAGACATCTGGCTGAAACTGTCTGCGGCGGTACAACTATACCCTATGGCGAACATCAGATAGACCTGGGCAAGCCCTTCGAGAGACTGACTATGATCGAGGCAGTTAAGAAGTATGCAGGCGTTGATTTCAATGAGATCAAGACCACTGAGGAAGCAAAGGCACTGGCTAAGGAAAAGCACATAGAGTTTGAAGACAGGCACAAGAGGGGAGATATCCTCAATCTGTTCTTTGAAGAGTATGTTGAGGAGCACCTCATCCAGCCCACATTCATCATGGATCACCCCATAGAGATAAGCCACCTGACCAAGAAGAAGCCTGATGCGCCCGATTATGTTGAGCGTTTTGAGTTGTTCATCAACGGCTGGGAGATGTGCAACGCATACAGCGAGCTGAATGATCCGATCGATCAGCGCGAGCGTTTCAAGGCACAGGAAGAAGCTCTCAGCAACGGCGACGAAGAAGCAAACCGCACCGACGAAGACTTCCTGCGTGCGCTGGAGATAGGTATGCCTCCTACGGGCGGTATCGGCTACGGCATCGACAGACTCGTTATGCTGCTGACAAATTCACCAGCTATCAGAGATGTACTGCTGTTCCCGACAATGAAGTCCATCGACTGATAAAAGTGCGTATTTAGGCGGTTTTACAGGTGTGAAAATCTCATTTTTTCACATCAAAACATCAAATTCGCATCAAATCGAATAGAATAAATAATAATGTATAAAAAAATCACCGATGTGCTGTATGAACACATCGGTGATTTCTTATTCCTTTTCATCACCGCTATCGTTAAGATAACGATCAAATTCTTTGAACTCCCTCTGTTTCAAGTCCTTGGTGGCTTCCGTGTAGACGTTCATCGTGGTATTGAAATCAGCGTGACCTAATACGTCCTGAATGACTTTGATGTTAACTCCGGATTCGCACAGTCTGGTAGCGAAAGTGTGCCTGAGCGAATGACAGCTGAATCTTGGCAGCAATGTTACATTTGCCTTTCCCTTTGACTTGGCTATTATCTCTTCGTTGCAGTCACGGGTGATTCGACGTATAGCCTTATTCAGTGTACCCTGATTATGTACATTACCGAAACGATTGACAAACACAAAATTGGTGTAGCCGTCTATCGTGACAGTACATTCGATCTCGGCTTCACGCTGATAGTGTTCTTCCTGTATAAAAGCCTCTTTTACGCCATTGAGAATAGGTATCGTTCTTTCTCCTGCCTTGGTCTTGGGTGTGTGAATGTTGAAATAGCATCCGTTTTCCTTATGGTTGTAATACACTAGCGTGTGGTTCACGCTGATAAATCCGCCGTCAAGATCAACATCTTCCCAGCGTAAGCCTGTTATCTCGCCAACCCTCATGCCGGTATTGAGCATTATGTAGAAAATTGAATACCAGTGGTGATACTGACCGTTTCGTGAAAGGTAGTTCAGAAAAATATCCTGTTCCTCACGGGTAAGAGCATGTTTCTTTTCGTTATCAAAGTTTCTCGCTTGCTTGAAATGCTTCAGCGCATTGCTCGAGGGGTTAGTCCTAAGATAATTATCCTGTACTGCCAGATCAAGCACCTGATGCAGAATGTTTTGTATGACTTCGATGGTGTTCCATTTTATACCGCGCTCGTCAATAAGCGTATTGTAGAATGACAGTACATCGGAGTGTCTGAGCACCTTTACCTTGTATTTGCCAAGATCGTCACGAACAAAACTGTCATACATATACTTGTAATTCTGAAAGGTGTTGTCTTTAAGACCTTTCTTCAAAGCAAACCATGTGTCTGCGACATTGTTGAGCAGTACACTGTCTGCATCGGGACGAATACCGTATGCATGACTGCTGACGATATCTTCCTCTTTCTGCCGAAGGTCTTCCAGAGTCTTGGCATACTTGAAGCAGCGCTTGCCGTTTTTCATAATGTAATCGTAGCGATAAGTACCGTTAGCAAGTTCCTGCTCACCCTTTTTTAATACCCTTCCTTTGCTGTCTCTGCGTCTTTTAGCCATAAGAATTCCTCCTTTATAAATAACGGCGGACGCTAAACCTAACGTCCGCCGTATAGTCAATTTGTTAGATGGAATAGGCATTAGAAATAAATTCATCAAACGGCTTACGCTTGATGAGCCTTTTGTTGCCGATCCAAATCACAAACTTGCAATTCTCGTCAGCGGTCAGCTCTCTGAGCTTGTTTTGCCCGATGTTGGAATACTCGGCAGCTTCCGCTATGGTAAGAGTACTCTTTTCCCAGATAGGGACTGTCTTGTTGTCCAACAGGTAGACGGTTTCGTTGCGTTCAGCAATGATTTCCTTAGTTCTCATGTTCGAACCTCCTTTCATTAATGTGTAGTTGTCGGAAGCTCCTCTGTTAATGAGGAGCTTCCAGTGTTGTTATACTAAAATTATGTATAAGCAAGAAAACTAAAAATGCTCCACTTAGAATTTCAGCTCTTTACGGTCCCTTGGCTTAGTTTTACGCCATTCAGCTTTTTTGAGCCAGGAAGGTCGATCTAAAGGACAATGGGGCATTCTTAAGAGCTCATCATTTTCTTCAAGGGCAAGATCGAGATCATCGTACTTGCCGTCTTCTTCAACTGGGTCGGTATTGTCGTGTGTATCGTCGTCATGATCATTAGTGTTATCGCCCCAAGTACCATATTGCGCGGAACCTCTGTGATCGCCGACCCAAGGAAGATCGTAAAAATCTGTGATGACTTTGCCATATTCTTTACGCTGTCTGTTCTGGTCTAGTTCTTCAAGACGAGACAAGTAGATCTGATAGTAGTCACCTTTAGGTTTTTCGGGGATGTTGATATGACTGACATATTCTCCACCTACAACTTTAAGAAGACCGTGATAATGCAGCTGTTTGGATACCGCCTGCTTAGTAGGCTTAACTTCGAGCTTGTTGACTTGTTTAAGCCATGCTACGAGAGTATCACCTTTTACACAAAGGCACTGTCCGTCATAGAAAAAAATAAATTTGGGCAATGTACCACTTTTTGCAGCTGTTTTCATTGCCTTATGATACTTATTCCACTTCTCTGTTACGATTTCATAATATGGCCGATACAGCACTTCGTTGATCAAAGGTATTATGAAATCATAGCCGGATTCGCATTTTGAAGTGTCGATATAACCTAGTGTATCATTTATACAGTTATCTATTGACGCTTCAAGCTTGGTTGAAAAACGATCGATCATCTTAGTATCAAGTTTAAGCTTTTCTTTGAGGAAAAGCTTAAATATTGAAAGTGTTATCTCCAGTAGATGCTTGGTTCTCAAAACGCGGTGAAGTCCTTCGTATTTTGAAGCATCATACTTACGATAATCGGATCTCCACGCAGCAAGTTCATTGACTGCCTTTGTTCTGAGTTCATCGTAATTCTGGCAAACCCATTCAAGAAAATCATAGATAAATGCCAGATATCTGGCCTTGTTTTCTGTGAAAAAGGAAAGCTCGGCAGGATCAAATGACTGATTCAGCTTGATAAGTAAGCAACGGTTTAGTGTGCTGTAATTATTCAGCACATATTCCGCTGTAACGTAAGCCACGTGATTCAGTTTTCCATTGATGCCTTTATCCATGCTGTTGCCTGCGCCTTGGTTATGCTGGATCCACATAGATAGCTTGGCTTCTTGGGCATTCGTTACCCTTGATGAGATCGACTTATTCAGATCGTCAACCAAAATTGGGATATCTGTAAAGATGTTCAGCTGATCGATAGCCTTCTTTTCACTTGAAAGTGAGGCTATGTTCTCGCTGCCGGAAAACAGATCCACATAAAATTTGGCTATGGTGGTTTTTCCACTACCGGTAGGTCCGAATATGTAGTTTGTATAACCATACTGCTCTTCGGTGCCATCTTCAAGTAAGTGCTTTACGAATGAAGAAAGCACAGTTAGTAACAGAACCGGTGGAAATACTGGCGAATTGGCTATCCTGGTAAGCAAATCCATATATCCGTAACCATGATTCCTTGGTCTGAGCTGTATACCGCAATTGTTGATCAGATTCATACTCTTGTCAACATTTATCATCACATTGCCTAAGACAAAGTAATGGCGTTTCAGCACAGAATCGTAGTGTAAACCCTGTTTAGCGCTCTTGAATTTTATAGGTTCGATCCCGTCCAGGTTCAGATTTATTATCTCAGATAACACCTTGTTCATCGTGGCCTCACTTAAATAATAAACAAACCCTGGAGGTAAATGCTTTAATGCACGACGTTTTCTAACATCTTCATACGGAAAAACGATAGTTTGTTCCGTATTCTTCCTGCTGCGCAGTTTGAGCCAGACATTAATCTGGTCTTCTTCTGAATATGCGCCCATACTAACGATTGTGAAGTTAGTGATGGTCTCCGGTTCCTTTACCTTACCTTGTTCTCTGCTAAGGGTATCATCCGGATTTTCAACTATTCCCGGTGGGAATTCTAGCTTCGGACTAGAAGCTTCTTTATTGTCAATATCTGACATATTTTATCCCTCCTTATGTTAAGTATGACAATAAGCTATGGACATTGTGATTCTATTATAGTATAATAGAAAATGACCATACGCTGTCTATAACACTGCACTTATTGTCAGTGTTTTTGTAACGTGTAATTCTGACCATAAGAGACAGATAAATGCCCCAATTACCTTCGATAACAGAACAATACGGCGAATGATTCCTGATGGAATCCGCTTGTGTTGTTCACTGTTATAAACACTGGTACAATAGCCGCTGAGTTACAAATTTTGCCATCAGGGATTACTACTTTGTAAAAGTCAACGGCACTTACCAAATTGGTAAGAGTAACTTGTGTTAGCGTAATTATACCATAAATAATATTACTTGAAAAGACAGGGTCTTTTGCTGTATATCATGACTAATATATCATTCTAGTATTTTACCAGTAATATAGTATAGAAAAATACTGATATATACACTGAAAGCGATTAAAAATCATGAATATATTAAAAAGCAGGCAACTTTCTAATACTTGATTATTAGGCGAAAACTGATAATTTTAGTAAGGTAAACATTTTTTAAATCTTATTTATTCTGGCTACCAGACACTTGTTAACCAAATGTCAGAAACTTTTTTCATGATGCTGGGAGGAAGACTAGGAAGTATGGTAAAGGGCTTTGGCACGGCGAGTGAGAATAGTCGGTGAAAAAACAAGACATAGTATGCAACCGAATAAAATGCTTGGGAGGTTTTATAATGTATTATTTTAATTATTCTGATAATTCGTGCACATTTAAGAATGACACTTGTGAAGTTGATGTAGTAAAAGAATCTTGGGGTAAAAACGACTATGCGTTTCGAGTGAAATGTAAAAAGCGATTTGCTGAGTTTGGATTCTATAATCATTCTTTAGGATTAGTAAAGCTTTCGACTAATAATCCTAAAATGACGGACAATATTTTACTTAAGTTTATATCGATAGATACAGAAAATGAGAAAAAAGGTATCAAGCAACTTTATGATTTTTTTTCCAATTATGGTTTCCTCTTCAAGATACCCGATGACAAATATGAAAAGATAAAATTTAATGACGTTAAGAATCTGGTAAACAGGCTCACGGCAATGGTAAAGTTATTTAACGAACTACAAACAACTAACACTAATTACGAAATGATAATAGTATACATGATGAAACTGATATTATCAGAACCATTTACGATAAATACCAGGTATTCAACATACAGATCATATACTCATGAAATCAGATCGGTGCTTGATAACAATAGAGGCAGTAAGTCATATGGTAGTTGGGGATCGGAAGAAAATAGCGAACCTGATAGGGTCGGTTCAGATCCATATGCCCCCATTCAGTATGACGACCAAGAGGAAGATGATTTGAATCCTAGTATTCATGAACAGCTTGGTGTTTTGGTTAGAAGAGATAAGGGTTTCAACGATCCTTTTTTTTACGAAATCAATGGTGAAACGGATTCTAAGAGAAGTGGAGTTGATGATGACCTACTTAAACGAATTTCAGACGCATATAATAAAGAAAATGGATATAGTTATCGAACTTATGTGTTGCTCGATTTTTTGTATTATTACTACGAAAATGTTGGAATAATAAAAGAATTTTCTGATAATGGATTAATATTTTACGACGATGATCAAGTCCATAGGGAAAATTTTAATGATGATGATAAAAACACACTTGTTCTTTGTGCCCGGGAAATACTGACAAACGAGATAAACTATAATTTGAGGGGTGTTAAGGTGGTATATAATCCTTATTTGAGAGTAAATGAAATTCACATGGAAACTCTTCTTGAGGGACTCTATTATTCGTTGTCATTTTCAAATCCTGACTTGGTCATATACAAACGATGTCCTACTTGTTTGAATTATTTTGAGGTCAGCAGTACCAATTCAAGAAAAAAATTTTGTAGTCCTGAATGTCAGAATAACAGAAAAGATAAACGTAAAATAAAGTAAAAAAATTAACATATCAGAATTATCTGTTACAATTCACAACTTAATTTGTTATCGGTTTTTTCGTTAAATTAATAATATATAGATTTCTGTTCTGACGATAGGAACGCAGCAAAAAATACCACAGAAATCGTTGAAAAGTGAACTGCTCTTTATTCCCGAGGAATAGTGATTTGACTTAAATTAATCGTATCATTATCTCACTGAAAATCAAATAAAATTTTTTACCGCAAAATCTATACGCTTAGGATACTAAACCGTAATGATTTTGCGGTTTTTTATATTTTTTTCAAAAAACCGTATTGGATAATAATCCAATATTACTGTTAGTCAGATTAATCCTACGCTTAAAATTAATGTAAAATAATCAGGTAAAAATCATTTCAGATAGTATATATAAATAATGTAATATAAGTAATTAATCCATACCCTATTTTCATATTTAGGGTATATATTGATTATACTATACTAACTAATCTTGTATCATATAGTTATTTTCTTCTTGTATATCAAGCTGTATGATTTATACCTATTATCTCTATTAAACCACTGTTGCAATTATTTTTAATTATTTTACAACAATAAACTAAAAATATGAAAGGCAGTGATTTTTTTGAAAAACTACTTTATACACACTATTGAATTTTTTAAGCCTATAGAAACAGAGATATATAAGGCTCTCAAGAACAATACGGATTATTCTGTTATACTAAATGATAATATATTTATAGACGAATATCTGGTAAATAATACCTATTCTCCAAAAGGACTGATTATCGAACTTCATAAATGCACTCCGAATGAAATAATGACCTATAGGAAACCATGTAAGCTGGTTCTAAAAGTTAATCCCAGTAAGCTGGTATATGAAGGTGAAGCGATAAATCACATAACTGATAAAGATACCTTTAAGATGGCGTTTGACGAACTGGCTGAACTCATTGACTCTGTATTTACTGAGTCTGATCTGAATGATATTGACGAATATACCATTGACCGTATAGACATCACTCGTGATGTACATGGTATCCCCGAGGATGTTATCAAGGAGGTGAACATGATGCTTTATCGTATGCCTATGTACGATGGATATGCACATAACACCCAGCTTGAAAAATACTGTAAGACCTTTCGCCGTGAGGATTCATTCAATGCTGTTAATTACTCGCGTGGTATAGAGTTTGTTATATACAATAAGCATCAGGCAGCTATTGATAACCATTACGATGATACTTCAGTTGAGCATTACAAGGACACACTAAGGATCGAACTCAGGTGTAACAAGAAGTACATAAACAAGCATTTTATAGGAAAGAATATCAGGAAAACTCTCCTTAACGCTTATGATAATATGAAGGATTCTGTTGAGGAAATATACTTCAGACTATTTAAGTTTCCGACCAGTCTGAGTCATCTGCCGAGTAAACTTCTGATAAAATATATATTTGACCGCTGTGAGAACAAGAAAGCAAAATGCAGAAGAATGGTGACTCTACTCGATGAGCTTGATAAATATCAGCATGACGATCTTCAAACGGCATTAGATCATGTATATCCCAGTGAAAAACGTCAGCGTAAGATCAAGGAGCATTATGAAGAATATGGTGTTTCTCCTCTGACAACGAGGGTTAGGAACATACCTTTTATCCAATCACTGGATTCTCTTCTCGAATTTGAAAAGCCGACAGGATTGGAATATGATTTTTTCAGGACTGTCAAAGAACAGTATAGTGAGGTGTTTTTTCATGAACCTATCAGATGAATTACTTACAGTAAAAGAGACCTGCAAGCTGCTGAAAATAAGCAGACCAACACTTTTAAAACTCATGAAAAAAGGCAGTATCAAGGGATTCAGGATCGGTAAGCGTGTCTGGAGGATAAGAAGATGTGACGTTGAGGGATATATTGAAAAAATACGATGAGAATGAAAATGAACATTGTTAAAGCTCGCCCGATTTGTCCGCCGGAATCTCATGTAATTTGTCATACGGACGCAGCTTCTGACAATTACAGGCACTGTATTTTGTCGGTACTGCCGCTTTTGTTTTATTGACAAGCAACGTTTTTCTTATGCCCCCGAAAACCACTTTAGGCTTTTCTCATTGAACTCAGAAATCACTAAACTGAGAAAAGCTACAGATTTGGGTCAGCTGTGCTGCTGAATTAATATATATAGCCTTGACTTCATTGAACGGACGTTGTATAATATACTTGCGTAAGTCTGATAACGTATGCATTTTATCATTTTATAAAGTCGAATGGCATGGTGCGTACAGGTGTACTGCACTTATTATATTGAAAGGATATGAGAATATGGTCAAAAAGGTAATAGCATCGGTAATGGCGCTGACAATGGTCTTCGGTGGTGCAGCGATACCCGGAAGCGTGTTCGCGGAAAAGGGGGTTATCTCTGCGGGTGCAGCTGCTAAAAAGGCTGTTATGAATCCCTATATTTACGTTGATAAGGGCGAGGACTCGATAAACCTCGAATGGTATAAAGTAGACGGCGCCGAGGAGTACGCCATTGTAGGCATGGTAAACAACAGATGGAAGATCCTCGATCAGGTCAAGGATAATTCTACAAAATATTCCCTGAATTCATATTTGCTGGAGAACCTGAAGGCAGGCAAAAAATACACTGTTGCAGTTGCCGCTAAGTTTAACGGGAAGTGGAACACAGATCTTTCAAATGCGGTCACCGTAGTACTCGGTATGCCCGCCAGCGTTTATCCCTGGTTCTATGCTACCCCCGTGGGCGACGGCAAGATATGCATTGCGTGGGACTATGTTCCCGAAGCTGAGAACTACGGTATAGCTGTATTCCTGAACAACAAGTGGGTAATCTATAAGGAGTTCGATAAATTCTGTTTCTTCGACTGGACCACACCTCAGCTCTCAAAGAAAACCTACAAGGTAGCTGTAATTACCAAAGTAAACGGAGAGTGGATGACAGAGAAAGCTCCCTCCCACGCGATCACGGTAACTGTAAAGTAAATAAGATCGGACCCACCGAAAAAAGTATGTAAGAGGTCAGTCAACTGTAGTAAAAAAGTATTATCCTTGCATCAGGGACTTGAAATCTTATTTGAAGGCATAAAGTCATTGAATGTACTGGAATGGCTTCTGAAATGATAACGTTATATCCGATACGACCAAAATCACGGTCGTATCGGATTTTTTTGTAACCGAAAACCCCCGGCTATGCCGGGGGTTCTAAAAAGCTTTAGCTATGAGTAGAAAAATAAAACCTCCTGTGATAAACTAAGAATAGGTCTGGCAACCGAAACTTAGAA
>ODAI013188554.1_pt1 | contig 11589 bp, 8 predicted proteins | sample 1539321 | NCBI WGS metagenome assembly ODAI01 (sample SAMN02144231, study PRJEB22623) | gut metagenome | biome: sheep rumen | host: Ovis aries | place: New Zealand
GCGCCGCGCCGTCCGGAGGACGCCCAGCGGGAGCAGCGCGTAGCCGACGTAGAGCATCGCGCCGAGGAGCGACACCACGGCGTTCGGCGCGCCGAGCTGCGCGGCGAAGAGGACAAGCACCCCTTCGCCAAGGCACATGTAGCTCAGGCCGTTGACGAAGTTGAACGCGCAGTAGAGATTTTGCGAGCGGCGGCGTTCGGCCACCGTCAGTTGTCTTCCGAGGATCATTTTCTAGCGCACCCAACTTGCCGAAAGGAGCCCGCACGCGGCGCCGGGCGCGTGGTCGCCGAACCAGAGGCGGCAGTCCCACGCGGCGCCGGGCGCGTCGTAGGGCCCGAACATCGGCTGCGCGGAAGAAAACACCGTGATTTCGAGTTCGCCGGCTTGCCCGGCGAGCTCGGGGGGAACGTTCCACTCGAACGGCGCCCAGGCGCAGGCGCCGAGTTCGACGCCGCAAAAGCGCGCGGACGCGACCGCGCCGCCGGTGTCGGCGCGCAGACGCCAGCCCGCGCCACCCGAAGGCGCCGCGACGGTCGCGCGCCACGTCAGCGCCCCCGCGTAGTGCGGATAGCCTAGCTCTGCGAAGGAGCCGAACGCGGCGGGGGCGTCGGCGCGCTCTGCGAAGACCGTTCCGCCGAGAACGCGGAAATCGCCGGCAAGCCACAGCGCGGGGAGGAAGTAGTTGGCGTCGGGATGGTCTATCTCGAACCGGTGAATTCCCGCCTCAAAGCGCCGCGCGGAGTCCGTGCGGTAGAGCGGCGCGAACAGAGCCGCAAAAGGAGGGGCGGCATCTTGCCGCGCCTCGTCCGCGAGTGCGGCGCGGCCGGAGGCCGCACCCCCCATCACCGCGGGCTGGAAGCCCACGCTCCCAGGGTTGGCGCGGCCGGAGACCGCCGTCCCTTCCGCGGGCTGGAAGCCCGCGCTCCCAGGCAGTGCCGCATTCAAAAGCCTCACTTCCCGCGCCTCCACCGTTTCGGCGAACGTCACGGAACCCTCGCGGCCGCCGCCTTCGGCGAACGTCACCCGCAGCAGATTCGGACGGTCGCGGACGACTCGCCACTCGACCGCGGCGAGCGAGCGCGACTCCGCGACGGACCGATCGCCTGGCGGAAGCGCCCCCGGCTCGAAGACCCGGACGCCGTGCGGCGGCAGCATGAACTCGACGCGCTCGCCGTCGCGTTCGGCGACGAGCCGCCGCGTCGCGAACGGGCGCATGTTCACGACGGCGCTCGCGCCATCCTCGCAGGTTCGCGCGAGAAGCGCGTCGGCCTCGGTCGCGCCGTCGGCCTCGAAGACTCGGAACGTCGCCGGAAGGCGCTCGCGGCAGAGCGCCACCGCGCCCTCGGCGTCGAGTCCCGTCGCACCGGTTTTCTCCTCGTCGAAGAGGCCGTCGGCACGGCAGACGAAGACGAGCGGGAGGTCGCACGGCTCATCCTCGCGCACGAAACGCGGGACGAACTGGCGCGTCTCCAGCGCGCCGAGGAGCGCCAGCGCGTCCGGGAGCGGCGCGCCGCGAGTGAACGCGGCCGCCGCGGCCGCGCGGTCGGGGTAGCGGACGCCGACTTCGCGCCCGGACACGCGCTTCGCGGCGAATGCGGCGGCGCGGCGCGCCTCGTCCGCGAGAATTCGCGCGTGGCGCTCATACCACGGATGGACGGGACCGGCGGCGGAAACGTAGCCGTGCTTCTCCACGAAGCCGCGCTCGTCCATCACGTCCATGCACGTCACGTAGCGGTCGATTCCGTGGAAGGCGCACATCCAGAGCATCTGGCGAAGCGCGGCGGGCGGGAGATCGCCAGGTCCGCAGGCGAACAGCTCCGCCATGCCGCCGCGCCCGTTGTGCAGGATCGCCTGGCGCGCCAAGTTGAACGTAACCCATTCGGGCGGGCGGCTCGCCTTGCCGTCGGGATCGAACGCGGTGCCGATTTCGTCCATGCCGGGAATGGTCTCGCCGCGCAGGCAGAGCATCGGATCGCCGTTGAGCCAGCTCGATCCCGACAGGCCGTTCTCGTCGATCAGGTGCCCCGTGAGGGCCACGCCGTGCGCATCGCACCAGCGGCGGATCTGGTCGAAGTAGGACGTGCGGAAACGGCGACCGAGAAGCCGGGCATACGTGGCGGGCAGATCCGGCGCCGACGACGGCGCGGCAAGCCACGCCTCCACGTCGGAGCGGAATTCGCGGCCCGTCTCGGCGCGGTATTCGTCCTCCAGCCCGGACCAGACCCGGAACGAGACGGCGGGCTCGCCGGATTCCCAGCGGACGCGCGTCGGATGCCCCGGCTCGTCGGTGAAGAAGCCGACGACCGTGCCGTCCTCGAAGAAGCGGGCGAGACGCGCCGCGTATGCGTCGTGGGTGAGCTCGACGAAGCGGCGGACCGCGTCCGGCTCGCAGACGTTCACCCAGCCGTCGGGGGCGGCGGCCTCCTCCCAGCGCCAGGCGCCGCCCTCGCGCGGAAACACGCCGATCTCGCGGTAGCGCCAGGCGGGATTCTCGCGCGGGACGCGGCCCTTGCAGGTGCCGCTCGGCCAGTTGTATTCGTCGTAGAGCCACACGCGGAGGCCGCGGCGCGAAGCCTCGTCGCAGAACCACTCCGCGAGGCGCAGCCACTCCTCGCCCATGTATTCCAGCGCGAGGCCGCTGCGCGCGTAGAGGAGAAAGCTGCCCGCGCCCGCCGCCTCGATCGCGGCGACCTTGGCGCGGCATTCCGCCTCGGTCGGCGCCCCGGTGATGGCGAGAAACGGGATCATGCCCGTGTCGCCGCCATTCGTTTCGCTGCTGGATCCAAGTCTGGTTGCTTTCATTGTCTGGCCTTCTTTTGGCATTTTTGGAAAACCCGTGATGTCGATTCGCGCGCCACAAGCGGCGCCGGAAGGAAGATGCGCATCGGAGGCGCGTCCGGATCGCCCCGGCGGCGGTCGAGCGCCTCCACGGCGACGCGGGCGATGTCGTCGCACGGCTGGTGGATCGTCGTGAGGCCCGGCGAGAGCACACGCGCGAAGTCGCCGTCGTTCACGCCGCAGAGCATGACGTCCCCCGGGACGCGCAGGCCGAGCGCGGAAAGGGCGCGGAGCGCCTCGGTCGCGACCTTGTCGCTGGAGCAGACCACGGCGTCAGGCCGCGCGTCGGCGATTGCCGCGCGGAGCGCCGCCCCGTCATCGTCGCCCTGCGGGATGTCGAAGGTCGAAACCCGCGCGCCGCGCTTACCGGACACGGCCCGGCGGAGCCCCGCCAGACGCTCCTGCACGTTGGGAGAGTGCGCCGCGAACACGGAGACGAAGAGAATCCGCGCGGCGCCGCGCGAGAGGACGTGCTCCCCCATGCGCAGCCCGGCGGCGGCGTTGTCGATGCCCACCACGTCGTAGCCGCTTTCCTCCGGCGCCTCCACGATGTCGCAATCGATCAGGACCATCGGGACACCGGCCTCGCGCAGGACTCCGGCCACGGCGCGATTCGCCTCCGCCGCGTCCGCGCAGAAATCAACGGGATGGAAGAGGACTCCGCCGACGCCCGCATCGACGAACGACCGGGCGATGGAGACCACGCGCGCGGCCAGGCCCTCGCCCGACTCCGCGAGCATGTCCGCGAAAAGCAGCGGACGGCTGGAGCGCTGGCAGACCGCCGACACCGACCGGCACAGCGCCGGGAAGAAGTCGCTGCCGGACCAGCCGGGCACCACCAGCCCCACCGAGCGGCCCGCGGCGCGCGCCACGTAAGTCCCGGCGCCCTGCACCGAATAGACCAGGCCGCGGCGCTTGAGTTCGTCGTGCGCCTTGACCGCGGTGAGATACGCGACCTTGAAACGGCGGACGATCTGCTCGGCACTCGGGAAGGAAGACGGCGCGCGATACCGCCCTTCCGCGATCTCCGCGGCCAGGGTCTCGACGATTCTTCCGCATTTCGTTCCGCTTTGCACTTTTCCCGCGCTCCCGTTCCGGGCACACCGCCTCGGACGGCGTTTACCATAACGCAACACCGTCCGAAATGCGATTGTTATATATATGACTTTTTAAAAAAACTTCGGCACAGTGACGCGAAGGGACGGGCGCGACGTTTCGCGAGGTCGGCCCGACCGCTACGGGAACGGACGAAGGTTCGTCAGCGAAAACGCGCGGCGGAAGGCGACGGGAGCGACGGCGGCGTCTTTGGGGGAGAAGACGAGGGTGCGCGGCTCGCCGGGGAGGAGCGTGAAGGAGTTGTCATCAAACTCGCCCCGGATCCCTTCGACGTTCGCCCAGACGAAGAAGGCCGGCGCGTCGGTCGAGAGTGTCACCCGGAAGCCGTCGAACGCGGCGGTCACGGTCGCGTCCGCGAGCGGCGCATCCTTGAACGGCGCGAAGAAGAAATCGTTTCGCGGGGCGCCCTCGAGTTCGAGCGCGAGAAAGCGTCCGGCGCGTTCCGCGCCGCCGCCGAACGCGTCGAGGGGACGCGAGGCGAGGAGCGCCGCGGCGTCGGGCGGGATCGCCGCGCGGAAGGTTTCGAGGGAGAGGACGGCCCCTCCGAAGGAAACGAGACGAACGGTCGCGTCGGCGTTGACGGCCCGGTCGGTGTCGTTCACGCCCCAGATTTCAAGGACGCGGCCATCGGCAGACGGCTTGGCCAGAATGACGAGCGGGGCGTAAAAGCGACGCGCGTGGTAGTGCAGGTGCTTCCACTTGCCGCCGTATTCGAGGGAGCTCCACGAGGAGACGGGCCAGAGGTCGTCGAGCTGCCAGTAGAGCGTCCCCATGCAGTGCGGGCGAAGCGGGCGCCACGCCTCGACCGCGGTCTGGATCGCGAGGGACTGCTGGACCTGCGAGAGGTAGAGCGTGTCGGCGGCGTTTCGCGGAGCGGGGAACAGCCGCGCCATGGTGTCGAGGATGCGCCGGTTTCCGCCGATGCATTTCTGGTGCCATTCGAAGTCGGGGTTGCCGGAGAGCGCGGCCGGTCCGGGAGACGTCGCCCCGTCCAGCTCGCAGAACGTCCGCGCCACTTCTTCGGAGGGAAAACTCTGGAAGCCGAATTCGCTGCAGAAGCGCGGACGGTATTCGCGGTAGCGCGAAAACGGGGCGTTCTCCGCCCAGACGTCCCACACGTGCATGTCGCCGCGGGAGTCGTCGTGCCAGGCGTCGTGGTCGAAGTCGGCCGTTCCGGCGCACGGCGACGACGGCCAGAAGCGGCGCGTCGGGTCGGCGGCGCGCGTCGCGGCCTCCTGAACGGCGTGGCGGACCTTCGTTTCCTCGATGTAGGCGGAACGTTCCTCCGTCCGGATGACGTCGCCGAACCAGCCGCGCGCGGCACCGACGCATTCGTTGTCGCCGCACCAGAGCGCGATGCAGGCATGGTCGCGAAGACGGCGCACCTGGTACGCCGTCTCGGCCCGCACGTCGGCGAGGAAAGCGTCGTCCGCCGGATACACGGCGCATGAGAACATCTGGTCGTGCCAGACGAGGAGGCCGAGTTCGTCGCAGAGGTCGTAGAAGGCGTCCCTCTCGTACTGTCCGCCGCCCCAGAGACGGAGCATGTTCATGTGGGCGGCGGCGGCGCTTTCGAGAAGGTCGCGGTAGCGCTCCGGCGTCTGGCGGCCCGCGAACGCGTCGCAGGGGATCCAGTTCGCCCCCTTCATGAAAAGCGGGCGGCCGTTGACCTTGAACGAGACGGCGCCGCCGGCGGTGTCGAGTTCGATCTTGCGCAGCCCGATGCGGCCCCGCAGCGTCCGGCCCGCCACCGGCACGGCGTAGTCGAAGAAGCGGCGCTCGCCGGCACCGTTCGGCCACCAGAGCGGCGGATGGTCGATTTCGACGGCGTTCACGACGTCCTCGCCAGTTTCGAGGATCGCGTGGACGCGCAGTGTACAGTGCGTCATCGCGTCATCAGACGCCTGTTCGCAGAAGACGGCGTCGATGCGGTCGCCGTCGGAGGCGACGAGTTCGACGCGACCGCAGGGACCGGTTGTCATCTGCGAAAGACCCCAGTCCCACCCTCGGTGGCAGGCGGGCTTGCGGATGAAGGGCATGTTGTGGATTGCCGTCGATTCGTCCATGCTCATCGGGTAGGGGCGACCGGCGCGGGCGGCGAGGGCGTCGGCCTTGCGGACGGCGCTTGCGAAGACGAGGCGGATCTCGTTGCGTCCGGCGCGCAGCGCGCGCTTCGCGTCGAAGTCCCGGCGCAAAAAGCGGTCGCGCGTCTCGCCGAGCTTCTTCCCGTTCACGAAAACAGTGGCGAACGTGTCGCAGTCTTCGAGGCGCAGGATGACGGAGGCGTGGCGAAGGAAGGCCTCCGGTACGTCGAAAGAGCGCGAAAAGGTCCAGTCGCGCCTTGCGACCCACTGGACGCGCTCCTCGTTGCGGCCGAGAAACGGGTCGGGCATCCGCCCGGCGGCAAAAAGCGCGCCGTGGACGTCGCCGGGCACCGCCGCCGGGCAGGAGAGCGGCGCGCCGCGTTCGTCAAGACCGTCGAGTCGCCATTCGCCCCCGAGGTCGAGACGCGAAAAATCGGGAAAAATCGTGGTGTGCATAGACGGAGATTCTAGTAAAAGGCGTATCGTGGAGATGTACTTTCGGCCAAAAATAGTGTCCGTCGCGCATCCCCCTGTAACCTTTCAGCGATTAGAGTGTAGATAAAACAAAGCGAATCATTCATCTTGAAAGGACACCCAACATGGCAGACAACGGACTGGAGCAATTGCGGGAAACGGCGGAGAGCCGGTTTCTGGATCGCGTGGCGCGGCTGGAGGGCGGCGCGTTCGCGATCGTGCAGGAGGATCTGGACCTTCCGGTGACGTTCGCGCCGATTCCCGGCAGCCCGGAATACGCGCTTGTCCGCGCGCCGGTGCTGGCGTTCGGCGATCTTGCGCGTCCCGGCGCCTTCGCGGTCGCGGCGCTCGCCGGCAACTTCTTCTGGTCTGGCGCGAACGGCGCGACGCTCTCGGCCGGCGCGGACGGCAAACTCTACATGACAGAGCGCAGGGCCTTGTCGGAGTTTGATGACGCCGAAGCGCTCGACCGGTTCCTCGACGGTTTTGCTGAGACGGCATTCAACTGGCGGGAAAGGAGCGCGCTGTATGCTTAGGGATCAATTCGAAGGCGTCCTCGCGGAATTCTCGGATGCCGTGAAGCGCTACATCGCACTCGACGACGACTCGTGTGCGACGTTTGCCATCGACGACGAAATCATCGCGACGCTGCAATATCTCGACGAATCGGATACGATCGTCCTCTTTGCGCCGGTCGGCGCTTTCGGCGACGCCAAGGCGCCGGACGCCGGCGAAAAGGCGCTCGAACTTCTGCGGCTGTGCGAGCCTTGCGGCGCGGCGCGCGGATTCACGCTCATGCTCGACGAAGAGGCCGAGCTCGTTCTGGCGGCGGATCGCCGGCATGCGCTCGAAATCGCCTCGGCGGACTCCATCGCCGCGTGGGTGGAGGCGCTCGTCTCCGCCGTGCGCGTCGTGCGCGAAATTTTCGCGGAAAAATTCCCGGTCGAAGCGGTCGAAGAAGAAAGGAGCGTCTAGCCATGCCACTTCCACCCATCAACGCCGGGCAGATTCAGCGCGCGCCGGATTTCGCGCCCTTGGGCGGTTCCGATCTCCAGCCGCAGGACAACGCGCCGAGCGAGGCTCCGGGCAACGTCGGGCAGGCTCAGTCCGCGCCGGAGGTTCCGCCCGATCCCGCGCTTCCCGGCATCGCCGAGAACGGCATAGGACCGGATCTGCAGCCGGGCAACGGGCAAGCGGCGCATTTCGGCGCCGTGCACAGCGTCAGCGACGGACGCGACTGGGACATGAACACCGCGGAAGGCCTGCTTGAAACGGTGCGCAACACCGTAGAGCATTTTCAGGAGCAGATTTCCGGGCAGAAGGTGCTCGACGAATTCATAAACAGCGTGGCCTTCACCGCCGAGAGCCTTGTCAGCAACGACAAAGCCGACGAAGGCCTTCACGTCTTGAATGCCGACGACATAGCGAAGGACATCGCGGACATCCACCGTATCGCCGACGATCTCAAGGCGGCGCGCGCGGGGCTGCTGGCGGGGATTTCGGAGGGCAAGGGCGCCGGCGCGATGGCGAAACTCGACTCCCTCAAGAAGACACTTCGCGTATTCCGCTTCGAGACCCAGAAGGCGCTTGACGCGCTGGGCTACGAGGCGGGGAAGATGGAGTTCAACGAGTCGAACCTGCGCTCGATCCAGAACGCCTTCACCTTCGGCATAGACCACCATGTCGGAAAAGCCGACTTCGAAAAGATAGCGAGCCTCGAGCAGGAACTGGAGGCGAAGCTCGGCCAGCTGCAAAAACATCTGGCGCCGTCCGACGACGCCGATGCCTTCTCCGCGACGCTTCCGAAAAAAGCAAAATTCTTTGAAAACATCGGCGCGGCGCTGGAACTGTCGCACCAGACCAACGACCAGATACGCGCATTCCAGGAATCGGATTCGACGGCCGCCGCGATCCGCGACGTCCTCGGATCGATCATCGAGAAGGGCGGCAAGCGCAAGGTCGAGTTCACAGTCGGCGTCGGTGCACTTGTCGGACTTGGTTTGTCGGAGGCGCTGACGGCCGGCGTCCGTGCCGGAGCGCGCGTGCGCATCGTCGGCGTCATCGAGGCGAAGAAGGGCGGGAGGCCGGTAACGGCCACGTTCAGCATCGCGGGCGGACTCGAAGCGAAGGGGACTGCATCCGTCGGGGGAGGGGAGGTGCTCGGCGTCAAGGCGGAGGCGGAAGCCGGCGGCGAAGTCTCGCATTTCACCACCCGGACCTACCCCACGCTGGACGACTTCATCCTCGACGCCAAGCGCAACAAATTCGCGATGTCGCGCACGGCCGGCGCGGCGATTCTCGGCGCGTTCAAGTCGTTCGGCAAGTCGATTGGCTCGCTCGGCACGAAGTTCTTCCGCTGGATGGGACGCAGGAGCGGAGAGGTCCGCGAGAACGCCGCGCAGTACATCCATTCGCTCAAGATGCGCGGCGTCGTAGGCCGGCTTGACAGGGCGCTTCCCAAGCGCGTCAACCCCAACATCGTAAGCGAACGGTCCGGTTGGACGCTTGGCGGCTACGCCGGCGCGGGGGCGAGCGCGCAACTGATCAAGGACTACATCAGCGCGGACGCGTCGATCGAATACTCGCACGAGCGCGACTTCAAGGTGAAGTCCAACGCGTACGCCACGCTTTTGAAGGCCGTTGTGAACGCCCCAGACACGGAGGCTCTTCAGCGTTTGTGCGGGCGCAATCCGCGCGGCGCGTTGATTCCAATCGATCGTTTCGAGGATGCGCTCAGCCCTCAGGCTTTGTACAAGACGCTCGTCGGGCGATACACGGGCATCGTCAGCGCGGCCAAGGACGCCGCGCCGGACGACAAGCTTCGCTTCGCCGTTTGCGCGTACAATTTGCGCGCGCTCGTCGCTTCGACGGAACTGGCGGTTCGCGAAAACCGGCTTTCGCGCGAAGACGCGAATATAATTTTCACGCGCGTCGCGACAATGGACGTTAAGTTCCCCGAGGACATCTACCGCGAATACTTCATGGTGGGCCTGGGCGCGGCAAAACCGCCGATAGTGCGCGACAGCGTCGCCGTGGAGCTGGGCGTCTCGTTTTTCAGCGGCTGGACTGACGGGATGACCGGCGACATCGGCAACGAGATTCTCAAGGAGGCGGCGGAAGGCGGCGTCAAGGAAATGCGCCACCAGCTCGGAATCGACTCGACGTTCAAGTACAGCTTCTCGTCCGAGCGTCCCGTTGACAAGAACGCCGACCCGCGTCCGTGGGAGAACGTCCATCGCACAACCCATTCGCTCACCGTATCCGCCTCGACCCCTGCGCGCGTCATCATCGAAGCCGTGACGCGCACCTACGCCAACAAGACCAAGCCACTCGCGGACAAGTCGGGAAACGTCGCCCTCGACACGACCAAGGCGGTTGCGAAGGAAATCCCGCTTGACGCGGCCAAGGGCGCGCTCGTCGCCGCTCTGCCGGGACTCATCCTCTCCAGCGTCAAGGCGAGCGCGGTCTCCGCCGTCAAAAGCTGGCTGTCGAATCCGGAAAACGCCAGGAAGCTCGTCGATTTCGCCATCGAGCATATGAACGATGCGTTCGATTTCATCGTCGGCGTCGCCGAATGGGTGGCGGATCATCCGAATACGGCGCTCCACATCGCCGCGTCGATCGCCGGTACGTCAAGTATGGGCGGAACCCAGCGCAACAAGGTCGTGTCGTGGAGTTACGTCGATGGCCAGATCGAAAGCATTTCGGTGAAATCCACGACGAAGAGCAAAATCGGGGTCAAGGTCGATCCGGTCGGCGTCGGCGTAGGGCTTGGCTTCGACGTTTCCTATTCCGTGACCGAGACGACCAACGATCGCAAGTGGTATCCGGATCCGTCGTTCAAGACGCTGCTGTCCATTACGTCGAACTTCCTTGTCGCAGAAACCGGATTCGATCCGTCCGGAGCTGGCGCGCCGCTCAAGAACTGGCTCTCGAAAAACGCGCACGGAGTCGAGAAAATGCTCGCCGGCCTCTTCAGGGACGAAACGGCCACGCTCGAGACGGTTAGGATCTACAACGACGCGCTTCTGGCCGCCGACGGCGACTACGCGCTCCAGGAAAAGCTGCAGGCCGCGTGGCGCCAGGTTCGCGCCCTGCCTCCGGACGCCACGCTCGACGCCAAGGTCGATGCCGTCCACGACCTCCTCGTCGGCATCGTCACGGCCTACAACAGGCCCCAGCCCGCCGAGATTGCGGCCTGACGCGGTTGAAGGCTTCAGCCCGGACATGCTCGAAACGCTCCTCTACATCGACATCGACGAAACGCCCCCGTCCACCGGCGGAAACTGGCGGGATGCGCCGCTACGCGGCCGGGCGCGGCTGGCGCCCCGCGGAATGTCAGTGAGGACCGCCCTAGTCCGTGCCGGAGAACTCGCGCCGGAGGTGGTCGAGAGGGGTTATTTCGATTCCATCGTCCCGGTCGAGGAACTGCCTGGCCTGCCATGACGGCGCGGAGGAGTTCCCTTTGGAGACATGTCAGCGGCCGCTGTTGTCAACGTGCCAGGCAATGTGCCATGTATGCCGGGAAAATCGATCTCCATCGTGTTCTCCGGATTCTCCCGGTCGCTTCGGGAATAGAAGAACAAATCCCGGCCGCCGGCGACTAGGGCCTGCGCCATGGCGTTTTCAAAGAACATCCCCTCGTTCACGCCAAGATTGTCGTAACGGACACCGCGAGAAGCCTGGCGTCCGCCGCGGCGTCGCCGGCCATCGACTGCGTGAGCAGAAGCCCGGTGTCGAGACAGTAGATTTTCATCGTGGTGGAATCGAGATTCATGCCGAGTCCGAACAGGAGCGCCCGGGAACCATTTTCACAAGATAAATCAGTTCCAGCCGCATCACGAGATCGGCAATTCCGTTTGACTCGCCGAATGCCGCCTTTGCGTCGCGTGTCTGCCGGTCCGATTTCGAGAAGTCAATGAAAATGAACGAATCGTATTCCGCTTCTACGAAACGGCGGACGAGATGCGTTTTTCCCGTCCGCCTGGCTCCTTCCACGAGCAAGGCGTATTTCCCGGAAAGACGCTTTTTCCAATCCAGCATTTCGGCGTGGCGGGAGGCGCGATTGGGGCGGCAA
>ODAI013924374.1_pt1 | contig 11589 bp, 8 predicted proteins | sample 1539321 | NCBI WGS metagenome assembly ODAI01 (sample SAMN02144231, study PRJEB22623) | gut metagenome | biome: sheep rumen | host: Ovis aries | place: New Zealand
GTCCTTGCAGCCAACGGCACAGGCGCCGGGGCCGCCGCCGCCGTGAGGTGTGGCAAAGGTCTTATGCAGGTTCATGTGAATGCAGTCGAACCCCATATCGCCGGGTCGCACGACGCCCATCACCGCATTGAGGTTTGCGCCGTCGTAATAGCAAAGGCCGCCCGCCTCGTGGACAAGGCGTGTGATTTCCAGAATATTCGGATCGAAAAGGCCGACAGTATTCGGGTTTGTCAGCATCAGCCCGGCCGTGTCGTCGCCGAGTACGGCCTTGAGTGCATCGAGATCGACGCATCCGTCCGGCGCAGAAGGAATGTTCACGACCTCATAGCCGCACATGGCCGCGGTAGCGGGGTTCGTGCCGTGCGCGGAATCGGGGACGATGATCTTGGTGCGCTTTGCGTCGGCGCGGCTGTCGTGGTATTGCTTGATGAGCAGAACGCCGGTAAACTCGCCGTGCGCGCCGGCGGCAGGCTGGAACGTCATGGCCGCCATGCCGGTGATTTCTTTCAGATACTGTGCGGCGGTGTCGAGCACCTCCCGGCAGCCTTCGGTCGTTTCGGCGGGCGCCAACGGATGGATATTCGTAAAGCCGGGCAGCGCCGCCATATCCTCGTCGATGCGCGGATTGTACTTCATCGTGCAGGAGCCGAGCGGATAGAAGCCGCAGTTGACGCCGTGAACGCGGTGATTCAGCTCCGTATAATGCCGGGAAAGATCGACCTCGTTAAGCTCCGGCAGGGCAGGCGGCTGCTTGCGCAGAAGCTCCTGCGGAAGTTCAAAGGCTTCCACATCGCATTTGTGGAGCAAGTCGCAATGCCGTCCGGGGACGCTTTTTTCAAACAGCAGCTTCATGCTTTGAGCACCTCCTTTACCACGGCAACGGTGTGATCCAGTGCTTCGCGCGAAGCCTTTTCGGTCACACACCACAGAACGCCGTTTTCGACCGGCAATCCGCCGAGGATGCTTTCGTTCTCCAAAGCCTTCAGCACCTTATCGGTTTTCGGCAGGGTCGTAACAAACTCATGGAAGAACGGGCCGGGATGAACGAGCCGGACGCCGTCGATCTCGCAAAGCCGCTTGGCAAGGTAATGCGCTTTGGCGGTGCATTGCCCGGCGACCTCCTGCAGGCCGTTCGGCCCCATCGCCGCCATGTACACGGCGGCGGTCAAGGCACACAGGGCTTCATTGGAGCAGATATTGCTGCTTGCCTTTTCGCGCCGGATATGCTGTTCACGTGCTTGCAGCGCCAAAACGTATGCCCTCTCCCCCTTGTCGTCCACGGTTTCGCCGACGATGCGGCCGGGGAGCTTTCGCATGAGCTTTTGTGTCGCAGCCATATAGCCGAGGTATGGGCCGCCCCACCCCATCGGGAGGCCGAGCGGCTGTCCTTCGCCCACAGCGATATCCGCGCCGCATTCCCGCGGGGATTTCAACAAGCCCAGTGCAATCGGATTGCAGCCCATCACAAACAATGCGCCTGCGGCATGGACGGCTTCGCCGAGCGCCTCGGCGTCCTCGATCTGTCCGTAAAAGTTCGGCTGCTGCAGATAGAATGACGCGACATCGGGCGTCAACATCTTACGCAGGGCATCTATATCGGTCACGCCGTCCTTTATGGGAACGATGCGCAGCTCGTCCCCTGTGCCGTAGCAATAGGTGCGAACCGTGTTGATCGTGTCGGGATGTGCGGCAGCGGAAATCAGCGTTAAACGGCGCTTGCGGGCGCGGCACATGGCGGCGGCTTCGGCGGCGGCGGTGGCGCCGTCGTAAACAGAAGCGTTCGACACGTCCATGCCGGTGAGTTCGCAGATCATGGTCTGGTATTCAAAGATCGACTGCAAAACGCCCTGGCTCATTTCGGCCTGATACGGCGTATACGCGGTCAAAAATTCTTCCTTGGCGGGGATGGATTTAACGATCGCGGGGATATAGTGATCGTAAGCGCCCGCGCCGCGAAGCACCGTATCAAATACACGGTTCTTTGCCGCCATGGCAGATACGACGCGGCTGACCTCCAGCTCGCTCATGCCCTCCGGGAGATCGAGCGGCTTTTGCAGCAATACGGTTTCCGGCACATCGGCGTACAGCTCACGATAGGAACCGACGCCGACAGCGGCAAGCATAGCCTGCCGCTGCTCCGGTGTAGACGGAATATAACTCATGTCATTCCCTCCGACAAGGACGGTCATTCATTCTCGCAATGCGTTTCATAAGCGGCGGCGTCGAGCAGCTCCTCGGTTTCGCCGATCTCCTGCACCTTGATGATCCATGCGCCGTAGGGATCGGCATTGAGCTGTTCGGGCGCATCCAATAACGTTTCGTTGATCGCGCAGACCGTTCCGGAAACCGGGCTGATCAAATCGCTGACAGCCTTGACGGATTCGACATCGCCGAACGCTTCGCCTGCCGTGACCTCGTCGCCCTCCTGCGGGAGATTCACAAAGACCACGTCACCGAGCGCGTCCTGCGCAAAGTCCGTGATGCCGACGGTGGCCACACCGTCTTCGATGCAGATCCATTCATGGGATTTGGTGTACTGAAGCTGAGCCGGAATATTCATTGCAATACCTCCATTGAAATTATATCGTTTCGTTTAAAAGCCGATCTTGCCCGCAAACGCTTCGAGCGCCTCGGTAAATGCCGCATCGTCGAAGCAGTAGTGCATCGTCGTATATTCACCGCGAAGCCGCGCGACATCCTCGGAAATATCCTCGTGCCGCAGGATGCAGTCCGCCATCAGGCAGGCGAGCTTGTCGAACTCGGCGGGGCCGAAGCCGAACCGCGTCATTTCGGACACGCCCATGCGCAGAGCGCCGGAAGCGGTGAAGCCCTCTTCGTCGGGCGTTGCCTGATAGTTGACGATAATATTGTTGTTTTCAAGGCGGTTCGCAACCTCTGCGCCTTCCCCGTAGCCGACCGAGACAAGCACCTGATGCGTTTCGGTATAGTCATTCGCCGGATCGCCGAGCACGTTGAGTCCGTACTTTTTCAGCGACTTTGCAAAGCTCTTGGCGTTGGTAATAACCGCTTTTTGGTACGCATCCTTGAAATGGTTCATTTCGTATGCCGCCATCAACAGGCCGAGCTGCGTGCCGAGATGGTGATTCGATACGCTGCCGGGGAACGCGCGTGTCTCGATCGTCTGCCACAGACCGTATTTGAGATCCGTTTCCCGATAGTTGACGGCAACGACGCCGCGCTGCGGCCCGAAGAACGTTTTGTGCGTAGAGCCCGTGACGATCTCCGCGCCCTCCTCGAACGGCTTTTGGAAGTAATCGCCGACAAGACCCAATACGTGCGCCATATCATACATGATCGTGGTCGGAATATTCTGCTCATCCACGTACCGGCGAATCTCCGCGACCGGCTCCTTATGGATCACCATGCTCTTACCGAAGATGATGACCTCCGGGCGGTACTTGTCGATGACCTTTTTGGTTTCTTCGACGTCGATCTTGAAAATGTTATCCTTGCATACCGGGAAATTGACGACCGCGCTGCGCTCGGTGACCGGATCGACCGCGATATAATCATGCAATGCGCCCATCGGCTGTGCCGAAAGGTGCCCGCCCTTGATGATATGGTTGTTCAGCACATAGCCGAGCCGCTGCGGGGTATGCTTGCGGTCGAGGCGGTTTTTCCAGTCCATCATGGCCGAGAACGCGCACATGTTGGACATCTGCCCGGAGATCACGCGCGTTTCGACCTCGGTGCAGTTGAAATACTTTTTGAGTTCTTCGACCGTCAGCTGCTCGACCTCGTCGATGAACTTTGTGCCTTGGTAATAGAAAATATCCTTGTCATAGAAGGACTTGACCTTTTTATGCTCGGCATAGCGACAGCTCGGATCGGAAGCGCACAGCGTCTGCACAGCATGGCTCGGCGTATTCTCCGAAGGGATCAGATTGATGCATTGCTTTTGCCGCCACAGGTGGTTCTGCTCGGCCTTTTTCAAAAGCTGCAATGCGCGTTCGGGACGAGACGCTTCGTTTTCGGGTCGCTTGGACAGCTCGAAGCCATAGACCATCGGGCGCGCAAACGGCGGCGCCATCGTATCGAGATGCTTATTCGGAATGACGGCCTTGAGCCGCTTGCCGCGCACATCGACCTCGACGATGTCGTTTTCGAGAACGTCATTGGCGATATAGCACATGCCGATGGAACGCTTGACGATCTCGTCCGTAATGACCGTTTCCAAGCCCTCTCCCTCGGCTTTATAGTACGGCACCATCGTACCGCTTGTGACCCAGCCGATCTGCGTCTGCCCGCGATAGACCGGCATCCCTGCACGGATCACGCCGCGATCCAAAAGCGTGATCGGACGGATCACCTTCGGTAAAACGGACGTGTCGGAAAAATCGCGATTCTGAATCCGCTTGAAGGCGGCGCTTTGCGCTTCGAGAGGCTTGCGGCCGATGTAATCGCCCTTCTGCGGGGCAAAGCTGACCGCGAACTTGGCCAGCGGCACCGCAAAAATCGGCATCGGCTTGCCGTCCGGATCAACGCCCATTTCATGTCCGTACAGCGGCATGCCCGCTTCCAAACGCAGCGTATCGCGCGCGCCGAGACCTGCCGGACGTGCGCCGAGCTCGATCAGCCGATTCCACAGCCATGCGATATCCTCCGACCGGATATAGACCTCATAGCCGATCGGTTCGCCGGTGTAGCCGGTTTTGGCGATATGCACGGTGCGGTCTTCGAGCGAAAGCGTGTTCAGCGCATTCTTCATCGGCTCGGTGAGGGCTTCGCCGCCGGACAGCTGCATCAGTAAATCCTTGCTCTTTGGCCCCTGCACCGCAATCGCGCCCCACGATTTAGTGATATCGGTGATCGTACAGTCGTAGGCTTCCTTTTCCCGACGCAGATGCACAAGATCCTTTTCTGTATTGGAGGCGTTGACGACGAGCAAGAAACGCTCCTCCTCGAACCGATATAAAAACGCATCGTCGATGGCGCCGCCGTCTTCGTCGGGCAGGATGCAGTACTGGGCTTTGTTGAGATCCAGCGCCGCGACGTTGCTGGACAGGACATGCTGCAAAAACGCTTCCCGCTCCGGGCCGTCGATCAAGAGGCGTCCCATGTGGGAAACGTCAAACAAAGAGCAAAAATGCCGCGTATACAAATGCTCCGCTACGATACCGGTCGGATACTGCACCGGCATCTCCCATCCGCCGAAGTCCACCATCGTCGCGCCCGATGCTGCGTGCACGTCGTACAACTGCGTTCGTTTGAGTTCGCTCATTCGCATTTCATCCTTTCTGTTCCAATTCCTTTGAGATCACTCTCATACCGTATCCAGTTTAACAAACTTCTTATGTAAAATCAAGGAAAAATCACCGGCTTTTGCACAGAAATTTACAAAGCGTGCCGCTGCCCGCGCCGGATTCCGCTTATCCCTCCCCGTTTGACGGAAAACAGGCAAGTTCGATCCGTCATGCAAACAGAATTTTCGTTATACCGTGTTACAATGAAAAAAACATTTCACTTTGCGTTCACGGTATGGTATACTGTGAAGCGGAGGTGAGCGCATGGAACGGGTACTGCTCTACACGGCGGGCGTCTATATCCCGGTCGTCTGTCTGACGCTGTTGGCATACGCGAAGCGGATCAAGGTGATGCGATGGATTTTCAAGTCGCTGCTGATCCCGTCGCTGATCGGCTTGTATTGTCTTGCTGCCCCGCAGCCGAATCTATGGATTCTGCTTGCGCTCGGCTTCGGATGGCTCGGGGATGTGTTCCTGCTCGGGCGGCATCATTGGAACCTCGGCGGCGGGATGACCGCCTTTGCGCTCGGGCATATCGCCTATATCGTCGGTATGCTCTCGACTCGTCCGGGGCTGCATCTGATCGCCGCGCTTTCGGTAGCATGGATCGTGCTGTGGCTGATCGGCGTCCGGCGGTTTCTGATTCCGTATGCACCGAAGCGGCTTCGTATACCCGGGCTTTGCTATGCGGCGCTGCTGGCCGGGACCTGCGGCACGGCGCTGTATCTTGCGTGTCTGTCCGGATTTACGGCGGCGTATGTACTATGCTTTTTCGGCGGCATCCTGTTTATGGTTTCAGACAGCCTGCTGGCGTATGATAAATTCGGCAAAAAGACGCGTCTCGGCGGATTCTTCGTTATGGCGACTTACATCTTGGCGCAGACCGCGCTGACCGTGGGGTTTGTGCTGCACGGAGGGATTTGAAATGGAATGGAACTGGATCCTGCTCATTTTGGGAATCATTAACCTATTGGCGCTTACAGCGGTCATCGTATTGCTTTGCGTGCCGCGCCGTCCCAAGGGGCTTTCGGATATGGAGCGCGGACTGCATCGTGATCTGAGGCACCTTGCAGATTCCTTAACCGACAATCAGCATGACGCAAGCATGCTCCAGGAGCAGCGGTTTTCTTCGTTTGAGCGCGCTACGGAGGCGCGGCTTGCTTCGCTTTCCAACACGGTGCAGACGATGAACCGCACCGTTGCCGAAGGACAGCAGCATTCAGCGCAGACCATGGAGCAGCGGCTTTCAAGCTTTGCGCAGGCCAACGAACAGCAAATGGAGCAGATCCGCCAAACGATGGAACGTCGGCTTTTGGGCATGCAGCAGGAGAACAGCGAACGGCTTGCCGAGATGCAGAAGATCGTTGATGAAAAGCTGCAAAAGACGCTTGAAACGCGGATCGGCGAATCGTTCCGGCTCGTGAGTACGCAGCTTGAACAGGTCTATAAGGGACTCGGCGAAATGCAATCCGTCGCAGCAGGCGTGACCGATCTCAAGAAGGTGCTGTCCAACGTAAAAACGCGCGGCATCTTGGGCGAGGTGCAGCTCGGCGCGATCCTGCATGAAATCCTTACACCGGAACAGTACGCGGTAAACGTAGCGACCAAGGAGGGTTCCCGCGATGTGGTCGAATATGCGATCAAAATGCCCGGCGAAGGCGAAAGCGCCGTATGGCTGCCGATCGACGCAAAGTTTCCCGGCGAAACGTATGCGCAGCTGACGGACGCCTACGATAGCGGTTCGGCGGACGCGGTGGGCGCTGCTGCCGCTGCCCTGATCGCGCGGCTGAAAAGCGAAGCGCGCGATATCCGGACAAAGTACATCGATCCGCCGCACACGACGGATTTTGCGATCCTGTTTTTACCGTTTGAAGGACTGTATGCCGAGGCCGTGAACCGCGGCATGGTCGAGGAGCTGCAAAAGCAGTATCATGTCAACTTGGCGGGACCGTCTACGATGGCGGCACTCCTGAACAGTCTGCAAATGGGCTTCCGGACGCTTGCGATCCAAAAGCGCAGCAGCGAGGTTTGGCAGGTGCTCGGCGCGGTCAAGACGGAGTTTGAAAAATTCGGCGATATTCTGGAAAAATCGCAGCAGCGGCTGCAGCAGGTCAACGCCGATTTGGACAATCTGATCGGCGCACGCTCCCGTGCGATCACGCGCAAGTTGCGAACAGTAGAAAAGTTAGAGCCGGAGCAAGCCGACCGCCTCCTCTCCGACGGCAAGGAGGCACGGTATGACGGATAAGCAGCGTCCCGTGACAACGCTGTTTCTGCTTATTTCGGCAGACGGCAAGATCAGCACCGGCGAAGGGGATACGTTCGATTTTGACGCCGATCTGAAAAACGTTCCGGGCGTTTCGGAGGGGCTGCATCAGTATGACGAGATCGAGCAGACGACCGATCTTTGGTCGTTCAACACAGGGCGCGTACAGGCCAAGCTCGGCGTGAACCAAAAGGCTCTGCCGGAACAGTCCCCCGTCTCCTTTGTCCTTTTGGACAACACGCACTTAAGCGAGCACGGTGTACGCTGGTTCTGCGCGAGATCGAAAGAATTTGTGCTTTTGACGACCGATCCGCATCATCCGGCTTTTTCCGTCAACGAACCGAATCTACACATTCTTTTGCAGCCGACATTATCGCTGTCCGGCGCGCTTTGCGAGCTGAAACGTCGGTTCGGCTGCGAGCGACTGACGATCCAATCCGGCGGCACGGTCAACGCGTTGTTTCTCAAGGAAAAGCTGATCGACTATGTGGATCTTGTCGTTGCGCCGGTGCTTGTCGGCGGCAAAGCCACGCCGACCGCCGTGGACGGTGCCGGGATCGAAACGCTGCGTGATCTCGGCGTACTGCAGCTGATCGACTGCGCCGTGCTTTCCGATTCCTATGTGCGGCTTCGTTACCGGGTGGTCGGATGATCTATCACCGTGTTTGACGGGTTTGTTTCGGCATGGTATACTGACATAAATGGATGCTTCTGAACAGAGAAAAATAACGGCCGGTATACTGGCGCATGTAGACGCGGGCAAAACGACGCTGTCCGAGGCGTTGCTGTACCGCGCCGGTATGCTGCGCAAATTGGGACGTGTCGATCACAGGGACACGTTCCTGGATACGCATGTCCTCGAACGGGATCGCGGCATCACGATCTTTTCCAAGCAGGCGCGAATCAAAACAGACGAGCGGGAGATTATTTTGCTCGACACACCGGGGCATGCCGATCTGTCCGGCGAAACCGAGCGCGCTGTTGCCGCTATGGATATTGCGATCCTTGTGATCAGCGGCACGGACGGTGTGCAGGCGCACACGGACACGCTATGGTCGCTGCTGCTGCGTGCCAAAGTGCCGACCTTTATTTTCGTAACCAAGATGGACACCGCCAAGCGCAGCCGCGACGATCTGCTGCAGGAGCTGACCGACACATTCGGGGATGGCTGTGTGGCTTGGCCGATCGCTGATAAGGAATCGCTTGCGCTGCTCGACGATGCGGTTTTGGAAGCCTATATGGAGACCGGGCATGTCACCGACGCGCAGATCACCGGTCTGATCCAAAGCCGGAAGCTCTTCCCCGTCTGCTTCGGTTCCGGGCTGAAGCTGGACGGCGTGGACGAGTTTTTGACGCTGCTGACAAAGTATGCACCGATTCCGCCGCGTCCGCCGATGTTCGGCGCCCGCGTATACAAGATCGCGCACGACGCGCAGGGCGGCAGGCTTACATATATGAAGATCACCGGCGGCAGTCTATCCGTCCGGGACACGCTGCGCTATCGCGGCATTGACGGGCGGCTGCTTGAGGAGAAAGCGGCACAGCTTCGTCTGTATTCCGGGGCAAAATATGAAACGGTACAAACCGTCCTTGCGGGCGATGTTGTTGCAGTCACGGGCTTGACCGAAACGCGGCCCGGGCAGGGCTTCGGGGCGGAGCCGGACGCCGAAGTGCCGCTGCTGACCCCGGCGATGGGATACCGGATCGGGCTGCCAAGCGGCGTAGATGCGCAGACAGTTCTGCCAAAGCTGCGGCAGCTGGAGGAAGAAGAACCTTTGCTGCATATTGTGTGGCAGCCGCAGCTGAACGAAATCCACGTACAGCTGATGGGGCCGCTGCAAACGGATGTGCTTGTTTCACTGATCCGGGAACGGTTCGATTTGGAAGTAACCATCGGCGCCGGCAGCATTCTGTACCGCGAGACGATTACCGAGGCTGTGGAGGGCGTCGGGCATTTTGAGCCGCTGCGCCACTATGCGGAGGTGCATTTGCTGTTGGAACCCGGTGAGCCGGGCAGCGGACTTGCCTTTGCTTCGGCGGTGAGCGAGGACGATTTGAATCTGAACTGGCAGCGGCTGATTCTGACGCATCTTGCCGAAAAGGAGCATCTCGGCGTTTTGACCGGTTCGCCGCTGACGGATGTGAAAATCACGCTGACAGCAGGACGTGCGCACTTGAAGCATACCGAGGGCGGCGATTTTCGGGAAGCGACGTATCGCGCGGTACGGCAAGGCTTGATGCAGGCCAAGAGCGTGCTGCTTGAACCGTATTACAGCTTCCGGCTGGAGGTTCCGTATACGGATGTCGGGCGGGCGATCAGCGATATACAGGCGATGGGCGGCGTACATGCGGCGCCGGAAGAGCACGAAGGAAAGATGGTTCTTGTGGGAACTGCACCGGTTTCCGCTATGCTGGATTACGCCGCGGAGGTTGCGGTCTACACGCACGGTCGAGGACGATTCTTCTGTCATACAGCCGGGTATCAGCCCTGCAAAAACGCGGAAGCCGTGATTGCGGCAAGCGGCTACGATCCGGAAGCGGATTTGGACAATACGCCGGACAGCGTGTTTTGCGCGCACGGCGCAGGCTTCGTCGTGAAATGGAAAGACGTACCGGCCTATATGCATCTCGATACCGGTTTTGGCAGACAAGTCGCCGCCGATGAGCCGACGCCGACGATCCGACAACGAAATCTGAACATCGACGAAAAAGAACTGGAAGCGATCATGGTGCGCGAATTCGGTCCGATCAAGCGCAGCATCTATTCCCCGCCGCGCGTGGTGCAGGCAGCAAAAGCGGAGACACCAAAAGAGAAAATGCCGCAGCGCGTGATCGTGGACGGCTACAATGTGATCTTTGCCTGGGACGAGCTGAAGGCGCTTTCGGCGCATAGCCTCGATCTGGCACGTTCTAAACTGATCGAAGCGATGATCAATTATCAGAGCTTTACCAAGTCCGAAGTGGTTTTGGTGTTCGATGCGTATAAAGTTCCCGGCGGGCTCGGTGAAAAGTATAACGAAGCGGCGCTGCATATCGTGTACACGAAAGAAAATGAAACGGCGGATATGTATATCGAGCAACTCGTCAATGAAATCGGCAAAAACGAATCGGTTCGCGTCGTCACTTCCGATTCGCTGATCCGGCTCGGTGCGCTGCGTTCCGGCGTGCTGCGCACATCGTCGGCAGAATTCAAAGAAGAAGTGGATCGTGTGATGGAGAAAATTGCCGAAACGATCCGACGGAGCAATGACACGCATGGAATACAGCGAGTTTTACAAACGAATTGATGATCTTTCAGACCGGGCGGATCGGCGCGGCGTCGTCACGAAAACCGCCTTTTTGACACCTGCCGAACTAAGCATGGTAAAGCAGTATTACAGGGGCGACCGACTGCTTCTCACAGGCGGTCAGCCGGACTGTGAACGGCAAATGGCCTTTTTCCTGCCCGATTATCTTGACGCAGAGCAGTTCGATCCGAGCGATTACATCGGTGCGGTACAGATCAATGCACATTTCGGCACGCCGAGTCACCGCGATTACTTAGGCGCGATCTTGGGGCTCGGCATTCGCCGCGATGCGCTCGGCGATATTCGCATTATAGAAGATACGGCATACCTATTTTGCCTTCCTTCGGTGCTGCCGCTTCTTTTGGAAGAATTGGACAAAGTAGGCCGCATCGGGGTAACGCTCTCCCCCGTACCGCTTGCCGATGTGCCTGCTCCGGTCGTCAAGGTCAAAGTGCGCACCTTTACGGTCAAGAGTCTGCGACTTGACGCCGTCGCCGGGTCGATGTTCGGGCTGAGCCGCACCTCCGCGGCAGAGCTGATCCGTATGGGCGCAGCAAAGCTGAACGACCTGCCCTGTGAGCATATCGACGCCGCTGTGAAGGAGGGCGATACGATCTCGCTGCGCGGCCACGGCAAAGGGCGAATAAAGACGATCGGCGCACGGTCGAAAAAGGATCGCCTGTTTATTGAAACGGAAGTGTTTCTGTGACGGTTCAAGCAGAAGCAGATTTGTCGGAAAAATAATCCATCTTTACGCAAAAGAACCCGCCGA
>ODAI014388097.1_pt1 | contig 11589 bp, 7 predicted proteins | sample 1539321 | NCBI WGS metagenome assembly ODAI01 (sample SAMN02144231, study PRJEB22623) | gut metagenome | biome: sheep rumen | host: Ovis aries | place: New Zealand
AACATTTTTGTAAGTCTAATTATTGTGTGAATGGGGACATCATGTTCACCGCGCTCATATAATGAAAAAACTTGCGGAGAAACTTGTACAAGGTCACCGAATTTAGCTTGTGTTAATCCTAAATCTTGTCGTATTCGTCTTAAGCGAGAACCAAATTCTTTTCGGTAACGTATTTGAATTTTCTTGTCGATTTTAGAGTACAGTTGTTTGAATTTGTTCATGAGTTCTAAAACACTGAGAGATGCGCTGAAATATTCCATAACAGGAGCAGGACGTTGAAGTTCAGTGATTTTGACATCTTGAGATTTGGATTTTTTTTTATTGTATTTATCGAGGCGATTTTCATTATGCCTGTTAATTAAGTGACGGAATCTAAATAAGCGTTCGTAAGTAGCTTTTATGACATACAGATTTCTTTCCCAAGCATCAACGGAATCTTCTGTTACAATGTTCAAAGATTCCAAAATTTGAGCGTCGGATTTATCTGCGTCGAAGTGAAAATCTCTGAAGAAAGGACGCTGAAGAATGCGAGAGGAATCAAAATCGCGAAAGGCAAATGCATTTTTAGTTTTCATATTGACCGCCCTCCTAAACGTCATGATTTTCTGGAAAAAATATAACGCAAAAGAAGAAGTTCGTCAACGCGGATTGATTACAGATGAAATTTACGCTTTCCTTTGTTACAAATTTTTTTGTCTGATTTATCGCGTTACCATGCGGTTTTTTCGCGCTTATCCGCAGGATAAGCGGTAAGTGAACATTGTTTAATTTTGGCAGACTCCTTAACTAACTTTCTTTCTACCTTCACAGCTCGCGAACAATTTGTTTTTGAATGATTTCGTCTTTATCAAGTTCGGACATCAACTCCCAATCCTTTTCCATTTCCAAGTTATCGCCAGAGGAACGGGCGACGAGTTGAACCGCGTATCCTTCTCCCAAAAGCGCATCAGCAATAATGGCAATCAGCTCGTTTTCTTTCAAAGTAGAAGTTTTTCCCAAATATGATTCGGGCTGAATAACGCGATACATTCGATTTTTCTTCAAATGCCAATATCCGTCATTGAGAGCTTTGAAGCGTTGTTTCGCTTTTTGCATTTTCTCACGTAAATCTTTCATAAGCTTTATTGTTGTTTCATACTCTTGAGCGATTTTCAAGTTTTTGTGGAGAATACTGGCAGCGAGGAGCGCGATTTTTTCTTGAGCTTCTTGAGTTTGGCACAAAGCTTCCAATCGCACTGATTCGTTTTCCAGCCGAATTTTAGTCTCCGCCAGTTTTCGCTCAGTTTCTTCCAAATAGATTTTTCCTTTTGTAAGATAATATTGTATCCGAAGTTTTTCGCCGTTGGAAGTCCATTGACAGTTGTTGAAGTCCATAACCCGTTTTTTATTCTCTGATTTTTCCTGCTCATATCTAGCCAAAGCTTTTTTGTAGGAATCTTGTTCGAAGCGCAATTTCTTGAATCCGCCTTGTACAAAAATATCCTTCGCCCTAACCATTGCTTTTGCCGGACTCATTCTTTTAAGCATCAATGTGTAGTATTTTGATTTTGCTCCCTCATATTCGCGATTCAAGGAGAGATACTGCTGTTGTAAGCTGTCTCGGACTTCTTTTGCTGTAAACTTCGTTTGAGGTTTTTCGCGTACTTCAAGACTACGCCGCAAAGCGTCAATATTTTTTAGAATGGATACGCTCGCTTTCCTCAGTTCATTTAATACTTCGAGATTTCTCTGCAAAATGCCGTGAACGACCAATTCGACGTTTTTGCGCGTATACGGGTTTTGTAATTTTTCCTCTATAGCCAAGTATTGAGAGTGGTTCCGCGAAAGAAAAATCCGCAAGTTAGCGATTCTTTTCTCCATTACGTGTTTTATTTCTCGAAATTCTTCCTGATTTTCTTTGTAAGTTCCAGGTAGTTCGGATAATTCGCGCGAGAGTTTTTCCAAATTAAATTCCTGTCCCTGTGTGTTTCTATAATTAAGAATGAATTTGCGATCCTCTTGTGTCAGATATTGTCGTTCAGCTTGCTCTTTGGCTCTATCTACGCCAACAAGGTATCTTTTAACTTCCTTGATTCGTGCAAGTCCAACTAAAATTTTCTGATTGAGAGCACGTAATGATTCATCGTTTATATTCGCTGACTTGTATGCTTGAGAGTTCATGAGAGCAAGACAGGCATGCTCCGCTTGTCTGACCAAAAGTTTCGTCTCAAACTCTTCTGCCATTTTTTGCTGAATGTCGGCTTGAAACAAAGAGTGTTGTTTACTTTGAATGTTTTTGCGGTATCTGTGCACGGCACACGAAGCCTCGTTTTCTTCTTGTATCGGCAATATTCCGACATACGATTCGGGCATTCTCTTATAGAGCTGGGTAAGAAAATCATCGCCGTCTTTTTCAGCAGTTTCTTGTTGTGCTTTTAAAGTCCTATGGTCAACATGGATAGAAAAACCATTTTGCGCTAGCACTTCATTCTGGATTCTTGCGAAGTCAGCTCGCATTTCATACAAGTAGTTTTTGTCGTGCCATTTTGGGTCTTTAGGAGCACCATGTTGGCGACGACGTTCATAACTTGTTACTTGCTCACCTTTTAGCGGTTTGGCTGCTCGGCGAAAATATTTGCAAGCAGGGCGTTCTTGAATTTTCTCCACGTCGTCGATGAGCCGTTCGGAAAACATAATATGAACATGAGGATGGCGTTCGCCCGACAGTTCTCCTGCTTTCTCGTGTATCGCGTAGGCATAATAGTGATTAGCTAAATGATTAGCGATAAACGTGTCAACGATTGTGCGATTTTGAGCTAGAGTCAACTCGTTAGGCAAAGAAAGCTCAATTTCTTTGTAGCGGCGATTGCCTTTATCCTCATAGCGTGTTGCTGCGTTGAAAAATTTTTTAGGCGAGGCTTTTGCCCATTTCGGCAACTGATTGCCCTTGAAAACACAATCATCCTTGTTGCTTTGAGCACCTTCCCGATTGATATAATCGGCGTGAGCACTTCCTTCTTCGCGCAAGATGTATTCAGCGTGACGTTTAGCGGAAACTTTTTTCCCACTAGGCTTGGTGTCATTTTTAACCCTCAAATGATAAGTCGCCATGAAAAAACCTCCTTCGCCTTATTCTGGCACAAAAGGAGGCTCCCAATTTCTTATCTTTTTGCTAAAAGTATCCCCTCTGCTCTGCGAGACTGAAAAAAACGAACGTTTGAATAAAGAACATTTCTGGTAGTGAAGGTTAGATTTCTTCTTCCAAATAGTTCTTTTTGACTACTAGTTTGGGATATTTTCTCTGGAAATTGTTCTCGTCACGATTTTTTAATTTTTTGGTACGCGTTCGGTAAACAAGTCGCCAACATTTTTTGAAACCAGAGAGAGCTAAGCTTAGACTATTGTCTGTGATTTCGAGTTGTTTAATGGCATGTTCAATGTCACTACGCTTCAACTCGATTATATAAGCTACTTTCTTATCTTCGTTTAAAACCAGATAGTCCGCTCGTATAGTATCGGTTCCCTTAGTCCACAAGTCACCATCGATTTTTATCTGTCTAACTTTGTTACTATCTACATTTAGCGCGATGTGTTTTAATCCTTTTTCTTCTGAGACAATGCTCCTTTGTTTCGATTGGCAATGACTGGGTAAAGACACTAATTCGGAATAACTTTGAGGCCATTTATTCATTGTCAGCCCTCTCTGCCTCTATCAATTTGTCGGCAACGTTATTTATCACGTCGGATGCGTCATCTATTAGCTCATTTTTGATTAAGCCAATTTCATCGTCCAATGCTTCGACAACTTCCGAGTCTCCAACAAAATAAGCTCCTATTTCGTCTTTGCTTGCCAAGAGCGGAATTTTCTCCTCAGTTACTATTTGAGATACATCTACACCCTTATCGAGTAGACGGCGAGCATCTAGAATGTTATTTAAGGTTCCCAAAATATACGGACTGTGTGTTGTGAGTAGGCACTCATTTTTCTCAGATAGCGCAGTCACCACGTATTCTGCAACGTCTTTTTGCGTGTTTGGGTACAAATGAGCTTCCGGCTCCTCAACGATGAAAAATGCAGGTTTTCTAGTCGAGGCATAGTAGTAGATAAGGTTCAGAATCCAGAGGACTTCTTGTTGACCGGAAGATGCGAATTTAAGTCCAATGTCTTTTTCCTTGCCGTCTGCGTTAAATCTCAAATAGTCTGAACCCTTGGTAAAAAAGTATCTGCCTTGTAGAATTTGCTCTGCCTTATTGCGCAGTTGCCTTAATCGCTCGTCTTCGTGAGTTAGCGATTCATAACGTCGAGGCTCAGGCGTGAATACACTCTTTATGCTGGTTACCTGTTCTATGTAATCCGACGTGCAGAAGTCAATTAAGCTTTTTTCCCGGTCAGTGAAACGGAAGAACACATAGCTGAGTGCCTCAGATAAAATTGACAACATACTGCGTCCGGCAGGGATGTAGATCGTTTCGCAATTATCCCTGAAAAATTTTTCAGTTTCATTTTTAACTCGCTGAAGGTCGCTCAAACCTAATGGAACGTCGAAATATTTGCTTGCCCATGCTTTAATATTCTCACTGAATCTTACGGGATACTTTCCGTCACGCCAGTTGGAAATTTCAATCACGATGCCAGGAGCATATTCAAAGGCAACGGACATATCTTCGGGAAAATTGTTCAAGCGACCGAAGACTTGCTGAAATTTTTCGTGGAGAGTGTAGCAAAATTCCAACTCGATTACGGGGTCATTCTTGGGCATGACTAACGCTTCCGCCAAAAAATTTTTGACTTTGCGGAAAAAGAAAATTGATTTGGCTATTGTACTCTTGCCACGAGCTTGCGGACCACACAGCACTGTCAACTTTCTCAAAGAGATGTCGCAATGTTTAATTGGACCGAGATTGTTGATTATTAGGCGTTGATTATATCGCGACAAATAGACTCGCCTCCTTATGCTTAATGTCTTGTAATTTGATAAAACTGTAAGACCGCGAGGATATTTTCCGAATTAACTTGCGAAATAACGTCGCCATTGAATTCGTTTGTGGCGATTATTTCTTGAGCTTTGGAACGTTCAGCGGCGTTGAGAGTATGAAATTTTTCGCGCCACTGTGGCACTAGTGTGAACTTGTATTTTCTGCGGTAGATTATCATGGCTTCCGGCATCCAAAGCAGGTCGTGAAACTCATTAAGGTTTTTGCCGAAAGCTTCTTCAAAGAATTCTCGTCCGCGTCCAATCTTGCCTTTCGTCGCATTGAGAATGGCTTGAATTGCGCGAATAAATTTTTTATTCCAGTGCTTGCCCAAATAGTCGCGGTTACGAAAATATTTTGGGTCGCGTATGGGATGATATTTCATTGGGAACGAATAAATTGACACATCCAGTTCTTCGCAAAGCTCGATGTTGAGCCGCAAACGCTGATAGAGTTCGTCAGGTGTATCCAAGAAGTTGTAGAGAACGTAGTTGGACATATCGCGGATGCCGTGTTTAGCAGCAAGGCGAATTGCTCTCTCGTAAATAGTGCGTTGCTCATAGTGGTCGAAGGCAACTCGCAACGGACGGATATTAACTTCAGCCAGTTTAGCAACTAGTTCTTCAGTAAATAACCTTGCGTCGAGTCCTTGATTAAAATCTATGTAACGACTTCGCTTACCGTGCTTAAAATATTTGGCGAAGAGTGGTCGCGCAAGCTCATCGAGCTCAAAGATTTTTTCCTTAGTCGCGCTGATCAGATTAAGTAGAAAGTTTTCCTCACGTGCCGAATAAAAATCTCCAGCAAGTTCCTCCGGCAGACGTTTGTCTAGTTCGTCATAAAGCCGTAGAATTTTTTTGACGTAAGCGCGGTCATTAAATCCGCCGTGAAGATTTTTCAACGCGATGTCGTATTCTGAAGGCGGCGTATAAGTTGCACCTTTGGCAAAGCCGCAAGCTTTAATGTCGTCGATAATTCGGTCAAAATTCGGCGATGCAAGAACATTGTTATCCATTAGCAATAAATATTGCTTAGCTCCAAATTGCTCTTCAACCAATCGCAACTGTTCGCGAATGTCGACGTAGTCTTTATATTTAGGTTCCAGCGTGTGTACTGCGCAAAATTCACAGTGGCGAATACAACCGCGAGTCGTATACCCGAAGTAAGCATTGTCCGCAGGATATTTGTAGTCAATTTCTTCAAGGATTGAATAATCCGGCGGCAAGAGGTCGATTATCGTGTCGTCGTCCTTGTCAAAGTCGTCAACCTTGTTTAAGAGCCCCTCACAAATTTTCACGTCATCGCCAACTTCAGCACGCATTGCCTCAGGCACGAGAGTTGCCGCCACTCCACCGACGTATAATTTACCACCTGTCCGCAAAAAATTCTTAGCAAAATTCACAGTGTCAATAGTCTTTTGCCAAAAGAAAGTAAACAACGATGAAACGCAGATGATGTCGAACTTAGGATAATTTTTTTGCTGAAAGCACTTGCGTAAATCCTCAAGGCTCTCTTCAAAAAAACTGTCGCGCAGATTCGGAACATCATCCAGCCAAGAATATTTGCCCGTTTTGATGAAGTTCAACAACTGTTCGGAATATGCGCCGAAAATTTTGACTGGTTCAATATTTTCACCTAACTCAACTAGTGAAACAATCCGAAACGTCGAATGAAAAAATTGCTCAAGTAGAAGTTGCGCGGCGAAGTCTTTCAGGTCGCCTTTAAAAAAGCGAACATCATCAGCACAGTATTCTCGGAAGTAACGGCTAATCTTCATTAGATTTAGTGGCGGATACTTATTTTTGTAGTCGGGCTCGATCAAGAGAACACGGCGTTTCATTTGCCAAAGACCTCGACGATTTTGTGTTGGAGGGTTTCAAAAGTCTCAGCGTCGGTGTTCTCTCGAATGACATCAAGAATTTTCAAGACTAACTTGCGCTCATCACGTTTCAGATTTGGGAAAATTCTTGAGAGATTGTGAGGAGCATTTTGTGGAGGTGAAGATATTGGAATAGGGGGCGAACAGTGATCAGGCTTTTCAAGAATTCTGTTGGCGACACGTGACAAGATGTCTTCCGAGCTGGGTGTTACTACATGTTGTCGACTTTTTATCTTGCGTGAAGAATCCTCAGCCTTGGCTCGCAATACGCCTAAGCTTTCAAGAGCCTCGTCGCGATGATTTTTGCTGACAAATACTTGGTTGTTGAAATTTTCTTCAGCAGCATTGAATTCTTCAACAACCCGCAACGCACTGTTGACGTCCGAAGCCATATAATAAACTTTACGTAGGTCTAGAAAGTAATTTGTCAAAGCCGTCTCAAAGTTTCTTAAGGCACGATTCTCGATAAAATAATTGCGCTGAGAGTTGGGAATCAAATCTTTGTCAACGGCAAAGACTTCGCCGATAAAATAATGGATACCGCGCTCCTCTTTGAACAATTTTTGAAGCGCATCCGCCTCGCCGATTTGTATATTTCCCTTGCGTAATCGAATGGAGCGCATCTTATAATCAGGCGTGTCGATTTTCTGGTTAATGACACCCTTAAATTTTGAAAGACCAATCCACGACCATGCAATCAGTTTACCGGCATCGTCGTAAAAATCCTCGAAGCTTAAATCGAAAATTTCATCCGAGCCTTTACTCGTTTTGAAGTCGGTCTTGTACTTTTTCACGAGCTGATCACCGTTCAAGTCAATCCTATACTCATCAATGACTAAATTCAGATTAGTAGCATGCTCATAGATTTTCTGACTGAAGAAAAACGTACTGCGGTACTCGACAGGCGCAACGAACGACAGATAATCTCTGATGAACGCCTCGTCAAGCAAAATTCTGTTATCCGAACTAATGTCAATCAGCTCGACTTTGAACCAATGCTGTTGTCGCACGTCCTCCGAGAAGCTTTTCTCAATGGTTATCACTTCATCCAAGACTTCTTGGGCGGTGTATTTTGTTTCACCGTAAAAATGATTGCGAAGTTTTTGAGAGTCAATTTTCATCGTGGAAATTGATTCTTCGCCCTTGGCAGTAGTGCTGAAGACAAGTTTACGACAGTAAGCCAGCCCGCATAATCTGCCAATGCCACGGAAGCCTTTTTCGGTATCAAGCTGCTTGCTTGATTGAGCGATAGATTGTAATGTCAACTCAAACTCCTCTGCGAAAATACCTGTTCCGTTGTCCTCAACACTGATTATACGCTTATCTTTGTCAATCCAAATATCTATCTTTCCCTCGCCAGGTTTTAAAATTCCTAATGAGACCGCTTTATCAATAGCGTCACAAGAATTTTGTATATATTCACGGAAAATTATCTGCGAATATTGGTACATGCCCGTTGTGAGTATCTCTAAAAGATTAGCTCCGAAAACATAATCTGCCATAACGCTTTATCCTTCCTCAATCCTTGAATTGTTTGTAAACGGGCTTTGGAAAATGAATTTTAAGCAATGAACGAAAAATAGGATTTTGAACAAGATATTCACCCTGCTCTAAACGCGTTAAAATATTTTTGTACGTCGCAGGTAATGCGGAATAGTCTTTGGTCGTCGTTTCCAAAACATTGGTTCTGCCGAAAGCAAAAGTCGAGCAGTTGCCCGTAACTCGCGGATGAATATTCGAGCGAAACTGTTCCGCACCAAACAGCACTATCCCCAGCGACCTGCCACGCTCCGCCACGTCAAGAATCTGATGCAGTATAGGAGAATTTCTCGATGTGTCCTTACCGGCATACTTGTTCAACTCATCAACAAATATGATGATTCGCGATGGTGGATTGACATTATCTCCATCATATTCACCGAGCTTGAGCTTGTAAATCGTCTTAAGTACATCTCCGAAAACAAACGCCTGCTTATCGGTGCTAAGCTTAGCAATATCAATGACACTAACGCTACCAGCTAAAATCTGCTTTAATTCCTCTTCGAGACGACATTCATTCCTATCGGCAACAGCAAGATTTGCGAACATGCCGTCATTTTTGATTGCCTTGTTGACTATGCGCTTGAACTTGCGCCAACTGAGCACGGAAATTTCCTTAGAACCGCTACTATTGCCAGCGGTAGCCAGCTTGTTGACTCTAGCTAAAAAATCATCCCAATCCTCCACGCCGCGAAAATCCGAATCGCTCTCGTCGATAACCTTACTGATAATTGAATCCATAGTCTGCGTGGCATCTTCAATGTCAGCAAAAAGCATTTCCAGTGACTCGCGGTCGTCTTCGTAGATATACTTGAACTTTTTCAAAATCTTTTTCGACAAGTAATCTTCGACGCGTTCGGAACTCAAATAAGAAGTCACGCTCTCGCGACTGCGGAACGGAACATAATACCGAACATTTCCAAATGGACGTCCACTAAGACCAAGAGCCTTATAATCTGTGACTATTTTTGAAATATCTTCGTCCTCGTTCGGTTCATGCAGTGCTAGCAAATCTTTGCCCTTGACGTTAAAAATCACGAAAGCGACGCCGTCCTCAGCCGAGTAACTCTCGACAATAGACTTTATTAGAAACATGGCGTAGCTGGTCTTAGCAGCCAAGCCCGATATTCCAGAAATATTCAAGTGTGCGCCTTCCGGACCGAGAATGAATTGCGCGTTCAGACTGACCGGCAAAAAAATCTCGCTGTCGGTGCCTTCGTACATTTTCATGAAACCGCACGGCAACGGATTCTGAATTTTATCTAATCCGAGAGCCTGGTTAATTTCCTCAGCAGTAGCCAGCGAAACTTTCGCGTCATTGATAACAGGTGTGTAGATATTTTTCGTGTTATAGGAAACAGCAACCTCAACGTAATTCATCCCTATTCGGAAGGTCGGTGCGCTTACTTCAATATTACCGAAATCGTTAGAGATGTAGGTGGTCAAGAAACTTTTGGCGTCAGTAATATGGTAAATATTCTCCACCGTGCCGAAAGTAAACGAGTCCTCCAAGTGCTCAACCTTAACAACATCAAAGGCATTCAAACGAAAATCTGCGTCCGTCCAGAAATAAAACTTATCCATCGTCGCAGGATATTTTTCTGTTGCAACAGAACGACCTATGACCTTACTCATAGTTTCACCTCAAAACATGTGCAGAAAAGTTTCTGCCGACATGCACTTCGATTTAACGAATGACTCCGTTAAGAAAATCGGATAGATATGGTTCGCCCAACGACTGTCGGAGCCATAGCAGACGGGGTTACGTTCATTTATCAAATATGCACTCAATGTGTCAACCTCTTCGCTATCTATCTTTTCGCATTCAGCTTCTTCACGCCTCACAAGCATTTTCTCAACCTTAACCACACCATCGAACGGAGATTCCGTGCATCGAGAGCGCAAACGCAAATACCAGACAGCAAATTTTATGTCACCATGATAGTCCGGATTATCGAAACGAAGCACTGGCGTCCGATGATAAAGCGGCAATTCAGCGATCACTCCTGGATTAGGTTTTGCGTTAATACCAGTTCCCGTCGTCCACAGCGCAGGATTGAATTTCTTCGATACGCCAACAACATAACCATAATTACTTTTGAACGCCATAAATTTTCGCTCATCGCTCATCAAGTTCGTTGGAATCCTATATTCTAGTGAGCCATCCTTGACCAGATAGTTCTTTTGATCCAGCTTACCTTGCGAAACCAAAGTAGCAACCATGTTTTGCTCCGCTTGATACATATGGTCTTGGACACAAGCTATAGCACGCTCTTCAAACTTCTGTTCACGCTGAGATTCGCGACTAATGCTGTACTTCAAAATTTTTGACACGCGCAAGCGAAATCTTTGCTCATCTAACTTGGCATTTATCTTTCGAACCAAAGATGCCCAGAATCCTTCACTATTCCTATCGGCATTGGCGACAGAAGGCAAAGAAAGCACCACTTCACTATTGAATTGCTCTGCAAACATCTTTCTATCTCTGCGACCGCAACAACCAACAACAACTTGACCTGCCACTACCGGATATACCATTTTCCGCGAATTACCATGACGGTACGCAATATCATCAATCTTGTAAACGTGGCGAGAACCGTCCAGAAAATACGTGAGAATCTGCATACCACTATTAGCAATGCCCCGTACTTTTCCTTCTAGTGGACGATAGCTCGTGTAATGAATCGTCTCTCCACATTTAGGATTAACCAACAACGGTTCACGTTCATCTATTCGAGAACTCGCATTTGCTTCCAAATCAAGCTCAATTTTGTGCGCCATATAACTTTCTCCAAAAGTTTCAGATGCTATAAGCTTCAAAATACCCCGTGACATAATTCTCACCTCCTTATTAAACTACGGATTATTGGAAGATTGTAACACATGCCGTTGCCCTTGTCATCAGATTTAGCAAATTATATTTCAGATGTCGATAACATCCTCCGCAGGAAATTTCCACTATACTGAAGTCAGCGGAATGTTCGAGTGATTTTCCAATTAATTCTCATCATGGCAATGGTGAACTAACCGCCGCCTAAAGAAGCAGAAGTATTATCGGCGAGGAGATTAAAACGAGAGTTACAGTTTTTTTATAAGCGTGAGTAGAATTCCTTCCCTAATTCCCTAACCTTCCCTAATTCATTTTTGGACTCATTCCCTAATTTTTAGACACAGAAAGAAACTTCATTCCCTAATTTGAAAAAGCACAAATGGCGTCA
>ODAI011699115.1_pt1 | contig 11588 bp, 8 predicted proteins | sample 1539321 | NCBI WGS metagenome assembly ODAI01 (sample SAMN02144231, study PRJEB22623) | gut metagenome | biome: sheep rumen | host: Ovis aries | place: New Zealand
ACACTGAAAATCCTTTCTTGCAGGAATCCACCTATCAGCATATGATACTCTATAGGCTTTAATCTTAATCCGATTGATGTATAATTCAGTTTATTTGAAACATACCATTTCAGAATATCTCTATTTAAGAAATTCATACGTGTAGCATATGCATCCAATATAGAGAATAAAAAGTTACAATATCTGCAATATTCACTATATGGTAATATATATGATGATGAGAAGAAAAGAACATTGCTTTTATTGAATACTTCATCAAATGCCTTTGAATATGATGGTTGTACATCATAGAATATGTTTTCAAAATAATCTATGTTTATATACGGATGGCATTTTTCTATATGTTTTTTCAACGATAATCCAAGAATCATAGGTTTGTTACATATGATCTTATGTTCATTAAATATGACATCGAAATTAAAATTCTCGTCGAATTGAAGCCTTCTTCGATATTGACATTGACCTATGTATTTTGTCTTAGGTGCATTTTTCCATATCCAGTATGTTCCTGTTGTTTCACTATAATAAAAATTCTTGTCGGATATGTTATCACCTGTATTGTCTTTAAGATCGCATACATCTACTTTATTACTTGCTGCACCACATTGTAATGGTGTATACAATGAGTTATTCCATAATCCATAGTTTACCTTGTTATAAGCAAGTTCATAGATTTGAATATCATCTCTTTTCTGCATTATCTAACATTTTTTGGTGTAATGTATTTATTTGTTTCAAAAATAAGTTGTATATTTGCAATATGATATATTGTATATACAAATAATCGTTAATGCAACTTGAACGTATAATAATATAAAGATATAAAATTTAATCGATGGCCAGTAATAACACGTTTATACAAAATGTTTATTATCATTACATACTTTCAGAACCATCTCTTGTACTAAGGTTCGAACCAGATTTCTTCACAGCAAAGCCAGTACAATATGCATTTAAACTTGCAAAGGATTATGTTGTGAAGTATCATCAGGCTCCAACTGCTGAACAGATTAAACAGCTTGTTATTGAAAATAACATGCAAGATGTATTGCAAGATGATGTTATTGATGTTCTGTATGCTCAAAAACAAATGTTATCTTCATATACAGATGAATGGCTGTATGATGAGACGACAAATTGGGCTATACTTGAAAATGTAAAGAAGTCAATTGTTGATGCTGCTGCATATTTGAAGCTGAATCAAGATGATATGGAAGCTGGAAACGCAAAGCAAGTGGTTGAACATATTAAGACTATGTTCAATCGATCTTGTGTTTTGGATTTTTCAGACGATCTTGATACTGGATCTGATTTTTGGAATGCAGAATCACATAGTCAGAAGAAACTTGAAAGATCATCATTGGGTTATGATTTTTTGGATTTTTGTTTGAATGGTGGCGGATTCCCTGGTGCGTTGATATGTTTTGCTGCTGCACCTAAAACTGGTAAATCATTGTGGCTTCAGAATATATGTGCAAAGTCTGTAGATAGAGGTGAAAATAATGCATATATAACTCTTGAGCTTCCTACGCCTATGGTTATTGCGCGTATAGGATCTAATATGCTTTCTATACCTTCTCTTGAGTATGAAAAATATACAAAGGATACTATAGAGTTAAAGGAGAGAATGAACAGATATAAGAAATCAAAATTGGTAAAACCTGGTGCTCTTATAGTAAAGGATTTCCCAACTTCTACATTAAGTGTTATTGAACTTGAAAGTTATCTTCTGTCAAAAGAAGAGGAATTATCAACAGAAGGTAAACCGTTCAAGTTCAAGAATATTTTTGTTGATTATCTCAACATCATGAAGAACTATAGGAATCCTAATTCCGAAAATACATATATGAAGATTAAACAGATTGCTGAGGATCTTCGTGCTATGGGTAAGAAAAACGGATGGTGTATTATTACAGCAACACAGACTAACCGTTCACAGTTTGACACAAATGACGTAAATGCAAGCCAAATTTCAGAATCTTCTGGCCTTGGTGCTACTGTTGATGCTATGTTTGGTATAATTGCTGATGCACTTATGATGGCTCAGGGTAAGTACTATCTTAAATGTATATACGATCGCGTATCGCCTCAAGCAAATAAAAAGAAACTATTTGATTGCAATTTTACATATCTTAGAATATCTGATGATCCAACAGAGGGTATTATTGATACAGCTCTTATAAATCCAGTTGAATCAAGTAACAAGTTTATCGTTGGTGTAGCAAAGAAAAGAAATAAGATTGATCAGAAGTTTACTCCAGGTCAAATTGAGAAACCGACAGATGAACCAGGGAAATCTCCTAACTTGGTTGATGTTACACCTCCACCTGTAGTTACTGAAAATACAATAGCTTCACCATTTATAAAAATAAAAGGACAAGGTTTGTTCGATCAAAATAAAACAACAGTATAATTATGATGGAAGATAAAATATTTGAAAATTCGTTTGATAAAGTAGAATACGGTGTAGAGAGAACTACTCAGGAATCTATTCAGATATCACCTTTTGTTGAAAAACAATATGAAGAAAGTGTATCTGAAAACATTGATGAATTATATGTTATAAGAAGATTAATGAAGATTATGTATGATCTTTACCTTAATTCTGAATTTTTTGAGAAATATGGACAAAAACAACATATTGATGCAAGTAAAGATTCAAGTACACTGCAATATGAGGATCTTGTGTATAATCCAGTTGCTAAGAAAATAGAGCGTGGTGACTTATTCAAGATTTATTATTATTTCAAGGATGAACTACAGAAACATAATGAGTTCTCAATCATACAGATATTCTGTGCAATCGCAGAATTTTTTGACTTAAATTATAAAACATTATATAATGATATTCTGACTCTTGAAGATAAGGTTAATATACTTGAACATCTTGAGAAAGAATATGGATTGAATAAACATTTTGCAAGATCAAAAGCATTATTCTAATGGCAATAACAAAAACAAAGGAACCTTTCGATCAGGTTATATTTATATCGGATGTTCATTTTGGAAAGGGTAATATTGAGAAACTTCAGATAATGAAGGATTATTTTTATAATTTCTTTATTCCTTTTGTAAAACAACAGAAGAAGTCACATAATCCATGTATTGTTATCGCAGGAGATTATTTTGACAATAGGCAGAATATAGACATTAATGTTCTTAATGTTGCGATTGATGTTATGAAAGACATGGCAAATGAATGCCAGGTTTATGTTGTAATCGGAAACCATGATATATACAAGAAGTGTGAAACTGACATCACATCACTTAAACCTTTTGATGATGTTGATGGCATTATGCTTATATATGATAAATATGAGCTTATGTTGAAAGATGATAAGAAGTTATTACTTGTATCGTGGATTGGTGATTTTAAAAAGGAAAATAAGATTATAGTAGAAAACAAAGACAGTTACGATATACTTGTGTTTCATACTGAATTGTCTGGAATGACATATGATAATAATAGACCTATTATCAATGGTCTTAATCTTGATATTGTTGAAGATGATAAAATCGTTTCTGGGCATATACATAAGAGACAGGAATCAAAAAAAGGAATATATCTTGGATCCCCTTATCATCTTGATAGATCCGATATAGGCAACAGAAAGGGAATATATACATTTACTGTTGATAATGGAAAACTTATAAGATCGTTTTATGAGAATACATATTCTCCAGAGTATGTATTGAAACGTTTCTCAGAAATAGGAAGAAATCCAGAAGATTGGAAAGATATTGTGTCTAACAATTTTGTGTATATTGTTTTCACAAGTGAGGAACTTGAAATCGTTAATACTGAGAAATTTATAAACGAGTTAAGACAATACAGGCCAAGAAATATAGAACTCATAGAAGAAAGAACAAAAGTTGATTTAAATACTCAACAAGTTGTAATGAATGAAGAAGGTGAAGTCATAGACCTTAATGTAAAACCAGATGCAACTGTTGAGGAAATATTCGAAATTAAGTTGAAAGCATTCAAACTCAAGAAGAAACAAGAGAAAGAAATAAACAAGATTAATACAGAATATTTAAAAAGAGCTACAGAGGAACTGAAATGAAAATAGTAAAGTTACAATGGAGAAACATATTCAGTTATGGTGACGACATCACAGAAATAGAATTCAGTGATGAAGGAAAATTATGGCAGTTATCTGGTAAATCTGGATCTGGAAAGAGTAGTCTTTTGTCTATACCAAAGTTGCTTCTTTTTGGAAAGACTGAAGGTAGTGACGGTAAGCCAGTAGATATGGCTGATGTTTCCAATTGGCTTAACAAGAAAGGATGGATTTGCGGAACAATAATAAAGAACAACGACACTTATGTAATTGAACGAACATTTTCTCCTTCAACATTAACTATAACGAAGAATGGTGAACATCTTGACAAAGCTGGTGTAAAGAATATGCAAGGTATAATAGATACAGAAATACTTGATAATATGCCTTACAATATCTTTGCTAATGTAATGAGTCTTTCTCTTAACAACTTCAAGTCTTTTATATCGATGTCACCAGCAGATAAGAGGCTGATTATTGATAAGATATTTTCGCTTGAGATCATTAACAAGGTTTATGAGCTTGTGAGAAAAGACATGAAGGATCTTGGTAATTCAATCAATATAAGTAATTCTCAGATATATTCACTTGACCAAACAATAAAGACATCACAGGTTGAACTTAATAATCTTAACAATAGCGAAAGTACTGATAATATAAAAGATAAGCTTGATGAGATACAACAAAAACTTGTAAAGGTTGATACTCTTTATCAACAACAGAATACATTGTATACACAGCTGTATAATACGTACAATGATACATACAAGATTGATCAGCAAATTGTAACTGCAATTAACAGTGAGAATTTTGAAATAGGAAATATAAATAAGAAGATCAATCTTTTCAACCAGGATAAGTGTCCTACTTGTGGCACATCTTTTGCATCAGATGAATTTAAGAATATAAAAGAGGATCTTTTAAGACAACTTAAGGAAAGACAGGACACATTAGCATCTTATACACAAAAGCATAATGAATTACTCGAACAGTTCAACACGATTAATTCTCAGATGCAAGAAGTTCAGGTTAATATCCATAAAATAAATCTTAAAAAGAACGAACTCACAAAAGAGTATACAAGAATAGAAGCATCAAGTTCAATTTCACAAGAATCTGTTGCAATACAAAACATTATAAATCAGACAAATAAAACTAAGTCTGATCTTGAGAAGAGTATAGTTGAGGCAAACGAAAAAATGAAGATGCTTGAGATTATTGAGACAATGTATTCTGCTGATGGAATTAAACAGACAATGATGAACAATTACATTCCGACTCTTAATGAAGAAATAGCAGATACTTTGAATTTTTTAGGTTTTCCTTATTCATTGGAGTTTGATAACAATTTTGATCCTCATATGCAATATCTTGGAAGAAGTATCAAACCAAAGAGTTTAAGCATAGGAGAACACAAGAAAGTAGATTTGACTGTATTGTGTAGTCTGTTGAAAATGATCAAAAGAAAATATCCTCAGATAAACCTTGTCTGTCTTGATGAAACCGTAAGTTCTTTGGATTATGAAAGTTCAACAGAGATTATAAAGTATCTAAAGGAGATATCAAAGGAAATGAATCTTAATATATTCATAGTTTCACATACTATGCTTGATGAAAATTTATTCGATGAGCATATATTGGTTGAAAAAAATGCAGAATATTCTGTTTTAACTAGGATTTAATTTTTCAATATCAAATATTAGTTGTATATTTGCAACAGTAAATAATGTAATAGATGATAAAAGAATTTAAGAATATTACGGACAAAGACCTTGCTTATATGCAAACACACAGGGTTACTGTAACTGAAAAACTTGACATGATTTATTTCAAGGTTGTCATTACGGATTCTGATGTTTATCCTTTAAATTCAAAAAATAAGAAAATAAGTAAGGTTGATTGTATTGTTAATTCCATATATAAAGATATTGTAGATTTTGTAGATAATAATATAAAATCAAGATATGATGAATTGTATAAGGAATTTGGTAATTGTGATTGTGGATTCTTTTATAAACCAGTACCTAAAACTTGCACAATAACATACTATAATTGCATAGATAGATTTATATTAGGTAATTTATATACATCAGCAAAAAAATTAAATAATGCTGATAAGTTTGCATCAATTATAAACGTATCAGTATTAAAACCAATATGTGTTAAAGAATGTATATGTAAGTTTGATGATATTAATAATGGACTTGATATCGCAAGTAGAATGACAGACGGTAAAACCTGGTCTGGTAACGATATTGATAAAATTGAAGGTATTATATTATCTTGTGGTAAGATGAATTATAAGATCACAATTACAGATACAACACCGAATATCGAAAAGACAACAAAGAAACTATATCGAGATACGATACTAGAAAATTTTTGTCATGTTATTGATATCAATAATAAGGAAACAGAAGATATTCTAAATTCAGATAAAGATTATGTTGATAAGATTTATGATCTTTTTATGGAGTATATAAACAAGACAAATATCTTCACAAAGATGTATATTGAGGATGAGGATCTTTTACCACCAAATTCTGGATATATTGGTGATATAGATTATGATTCACTACCTCCTACAGTAAGATTGGTTTGTAAAGGAAATAGTACATATAAGAATATACTTAGAATTCTTCTAATTACATTTAATCGAAGCGTCTTTGATAACAAATTTAATAGCTTTAATCCAGAAACTAGAGCAAAGCTAACTTATGTTTTATCAAAGATAAATAGAGAAGTAATCAAAGAATTATAAAGAATATTAACAAAATTAAACAAAATTAAAAGAATTAAAAAATTATGACATCTAAAGATTTATTTAGCCCTGTTGGAGCTAAGAAAGAAGAGAAACAGAACACAGAACAGTACAAAGTATCTTTTAAAGACGGAAAGAATGGCGTGTATCGCTCAGTGATCAGATTTATTCCTAACTATGCTAATCCTAGCAAATGTACAATGATTAAGTCAGTTTCTTGGGTAAAGAATCCTATTACTCAGAGGGGAATGTATGTTGACGATCCTCATTCAATCGGTAAACCTTCTCCTGTAACCGACATGTATTTCAACCTTTACAACACTAATATTGCAACTTATGTTGAATGGGCTAAGCAGTATCTTGGTTCTAAGAAGCAATATGCATCTTTGGTTCAGATTGTTGCTGATGAACAGCACCCTGAGCTTGTAGGTCAGATTCGTGTATTCGTTTACGGTAAGAAAGTTTACGAGAAGTTGAACAATGAAGAATTCCCACAGGGTGCTGGGCAACAAGGTATTAATCCTTTCCATCCAATTTATGGTAGAAAGTTCTCTATTGTTTGTACAAACCAGTCTGGTTTCAACAATTTTGACCAGTCAAGCTTCTATGATGAGCGTAACGGTAATCAGATCCTACCTTCTGGTATGTGGTACATTGATCCAGCTAATCCTAATCAGTATTCTGTAGTCGATGAGAATACAGATCCTGATGTTCTTATGGATTATCTTAGAAATAATTCACCTGATCTTTCAAAGTATGATTATCATGATTGGACAGAAGAGCAGACTAAGCATGTTGAGGAAGTACTTGCAATTGCACGTAACTTTATGAGTACAGGATCTATGGTTGGAACACAGACTCAGACTATGCAGGCTGGTTTACAAGCAGTAAATACACCTCATATGCCAGGAGCAGCACCTGCACCAGCAGCACCTGTATATAATCCTGCACCTCAGTTCCCTGGAGCTAACATGCCAGGATCAATGCCAACAGCAACTCCTATGCCTACACCACCAGTGTTCAATCCTGCACCTGCACCAGTAAACACTATACCACCTACTGTACCAGTTAATTCAGCAGCACCTGTAGCTCAAGTATCAACACCTTCACCAGAAATAGCTGGAGTAATGCCTCCTGTTGTTACACCAAAAAATGTTGATACACCAGCAGCACCTGCGCCTGGGCAAGGAATGAACATGGATGATATTCTAAAGCAACTTTAAAAGAGAGACTATCATATATCAAAAAAGCAATCGAGTTATTCACTTGATTGCTTTTTCTTTGTATTTGTTGTATGATTGTCTTTTCTTTTTTTCTTAAGATTTCTAAGTGTTTCCTTATCTGTTTTTACACCAGTCTGAAGATTTTGTATATTCCTTTTTATTTCATTTTTCTTTTCTCTAAGATCATTTATTTTGTTATCCTGGGTTGTAATCATACCTTTTATTGTTTCTTTTATTGGTTGAATACTAAGAGAAGGAATCATCGATACTAAACCTTTAAGTGTATCTATCGCTATGTTTATTGCTGGAATGAGTGAACCAGGAATGTCACCAAAATTAACAAACAATAACATTGGTAACGGACATATTCCACATATACCTAATCCTATTACAACAGTAACCCTGCCTTTAATTACAGCAAATGGAATGTATATTATAGGCATAGGTATATGAACACCAGTAATAACCAATCCTGTTGGCCAGTACATAGGAAGCATACAATTAACTATTGTTGCAATTCCACAATACTTAACCCAATATTCATAATCCGTTATTCCAAATTGAGTCCTCAATGAATTCTCATCAAACTTATATTCATCATTCTTACCTCCATTCATATAAGGAGAATTCATTTTCTCTTGTGTTGTGGTTGGTTCTACAAGATAATAGAAATCATGTGGTTCATTGTCTTTAAAAACTGTACTTTTTCCGCCCCAATCAACTTCCTGGAACTGATCAAATATCTCACCAGAATTTATCTTATTATCGTTTGATATATAGAAATTTATTGCTCTGTCAGCAAGATTCCTAAGTATTCTTGATTCTGTTTGAACCATTTTCTTAAAAGGTTCAAGATATTTGCTTTCAAACGCAGTAAATTCAGCTTGCTTTGATTGAAATTCTTGGCTTGTTCCACCAAGAGCAGCCATGTTGTTGTATGATATGATATATTCCTTAATGTTTTGTGTACCTAATTGATCTTTAAGTGTGAATATGTCGTTATAATCTTGTTCAGATGCAAATTGCTTGAAGTACTTTGGATCAATCTCAGATTCAATCTTTCTCAGTTGTACAAAAAATATAGCTATCTTTTTAAGATTAGAATATAATTGCTTTGCTGCCTTTTCTGAAGCAGTATCTTGTATCTGTGCATTATTGATAATACTGTTAACATCCATGTCCTTGTATTTTTCCTCAACAGACATAGGCGGTGTATAATTACATAATGTTGTAAGGTACTTTAAAACTTTTGAATAAAGTGTAACTCTTTTTTTATCATATATGTTGGCCTGAATCAAATCATCATCATTATCAGCATAAAAATCAAAAGAGAATATCTGCTTGATTCTACCATAATAATCATACATTTTGTCATCCCAATATTTCCTTATATTGTCATTACATAACGTATTGAATTTTGATATAAGACCAGCTATATTAGTGCTATTAAGTTCAAGTCTGCTTCTTACTTGCATGAATGTTGTAATGTGATATAACAATTCAACAACGTAAGGATTCTCATCATCATATACAAATTCATCACTTGTGATATAGTTAAGATACTCATCATAAAGCATCATATCGCTTATTCTTCCAGAGTTGTATCCGAATGATTGGACATTATTATATTGCCATAATATCTGATCGAAATATTTTTTCTTTGTTCTGTCAATCTCTCTTTTCAGTCCCATCAGATTTTCGTTTTCACAATATGTCCTTACACTTTCAGCACAACATAGATTTCTCATTTCGTCGTTGTATCTGCCAATTATTCCATCAGCTGCCTCATCATATATCTCACATATACGTGATGTATTATTATAGGCTTGAGATACACCAACAGCAGAATAGTTTACAAAATTGTTTGCTATATCTGCGAATCTGAATCTTAGAATATAATCCTTTATGAAATTGTTAGTATATGAACTTTCTTTAAGAAGATCATTCATTTTGTCGAAATCACTTTCATTGTTGTTTGTCAAAAGTTGTTTAATCGATTTCTCAGATAAATCTGTAAGACCTAATTGTCGTAAAATGTGATCAGAATCATGTTCATATATTCCTATGAAATATCTGTCTGTTACATCAGTTATTATCCCGTTTATCTTAGATCTAACCTTGATACCTCTCATGTATCCTATTATTTGATCTATAGATATTCTTTGTCCTGGTGTTAATAATATTGTAGGTTTCTCTGTCCCGAATTCGACAACGAATTTTTCTGGACATGATATATTATTGCCAAGACCAGAATTGATTACATAATCAAGATCCGTTGATGAATCAGGTTCACATATTGATATGCAACAAGGGAATAATGTAGATGCATCTGCCATTAATTAAGTGAGAAACCTTTTTCTTTTAGTTCACATAGTTGCATCACTACGCTTCTTTGTATATTCTTTGCTTTTTCTTCGGCACACTTCTTAGCAGCCGACTCTGAATTTACTGTATCTGGGAAATTTGGATCTAAATCTGGTTCTGCTGCATTCTGTTCTCCTTTTTCTGCCTGTCTTAATGCAAGAAATAATCCAGCAAGCATACCGATAAGAGGAAGAAGCGTCGATATAATCTGGCTAAAGTCTATTCCAGATTTATCTTTACCAACTTTCAAATCCTTTATAGCATACATTTTACCTATGACACTTTTCCAAACTCTTTCTGGTGTGTTTTTCCCATTGTTCACTGCATTCAGTGTTTCAGATAATATGTTGAACTGCATCATTTTAAGAAAAACCATTCGCTTAAACGGGTTCATCTTATCAAGTTTCTGATACAGTTTAGTTTTTGCGTCAAGTTCTTGACCGTCATGAATCTGATCATTCGGTATATTTTCATTAGGTGTCGGTTGTTTTATACCGTTTCCTAATCGTGTTTGTGTTTTTGGATCAATTACCCCCATAAATCTTATAATGTTTCGAATTGATTTCCGTGCTTAACATTAGCGTTGAATGCTTGAGAAAATTGTCTTCTCGTTGATCCATATTGGTTTTTATATCCAATATGAACCCAGCTTGTAGATGAAGTTGATAGCGAATTTCCATCAAATTCTATCAGAATTTGATCGAATTGTATATGTTTATTTTGTTTTAGAAAAGCTTTTATAAATCCAGAAAGATATCTTGCTGCTGTTCTCTTTTGTTCTCCACCTCCAAGGAATCGAAGTAATTGCACATCTATTGCATATCCATACATATGTGCTGATGTTGATGATGATCTTTTTAATTTTTTATTATAATTTTTTGGTCTATACCCAGAAGTTATATGCCATGTAGGATCAATATGTAATGTCTTCGTTGCATATTCTTGCCATCCTTTTCTTAAAGGAACCCATAAATTTTTCATAGCCTCACCAACATGATTTTTAGCAATATAATTTTCTTGTGCTGTTCCATAACTCACATGTGGATTGTATATATTAAGATATGTAACTTCTTTATACTCAATAGCTTTATCACTTTCTGATATTTCAACTGTTGGGACATTTCCTGTTGGGAGATACATTTCGCCATCATTATCTGCTGGTTCTGCTCCATCATA
>ODAI011802033.1_pt1 | contig 11588 bp, 9 predicted proteins | sample 1539321 | NCBI WGS metagenome assembly ODAI01 (sample SAMN02144231, study PRJEB22623) | gut metagenome | biome: sheep rumen | host: Ovis aries | place: New Zealand
AAGAAAGATTTGAAAAGATATGAGAAGGAATATGACTACTGCAATAAAAGCCAATACTACTATGATCATACAGACATATTCACAACGGCATGAATAAAGGAATAATCCTATAACATACATAAAATTAATGATTCTTTAACCAAATATATAGTAAATCTTAGAAATAAATTTTAAAAAACTATGCAAAGAATATACTTTAATATAAAGCAGTCCATATATAGTAATATCTTAAATAATATCCTAGACGATAAATTTATGATAGCTATTGGATTTAATAATTACTAAAAGATAAAACAGAGATTGAATACATGACTTAACTTTGAGGAAACTGACTTGTATTTATTTTTAACAGCAACAAATAACCTTAAGTCATGTAAATGGATAGCCAGCAGAATAAAATTAAATCTGATAAAATCAAATTTCAGGGAGTTAATTAAAATGTACATTAAAGGAAATATTCTAAATGTAATTACAGATGAGATATATCCTGGAGAAATACAGATAGAAAAGGGCCGTATAATCTCCATAAAGGAAGTTAATAAAGAATTTGATGACATTATTGTTCCGGGATTCATTGATGCACATATTCATATTGAAAGTTCAATGTTAACACCGTCAAGATTTGCCGAAATAGCACTACGTCATGGAACAACATCGGTCATCTCAGATCCTCATGAAATTGCAAACGTAATGGGTATGGAAGGAATCGAATACATGATGCAGGATGCTAAGCTATCCCCACTTCATTATTACTTTAGCGCACCGTCCTGTGTACCCGCCACAAAATATGAAACCAACGGCGCTGCAATAACCAGTTATGATATAGAAACGATGTTCAGAAAATATGGCTTTGTAGCATTATCTGAGGTCATGGACTATGAATCCGTTTTAAACAATGACAAGGAAATGATGGCAAAATTGAATATTGCCAAAAAGTATAAGAAACCGATAGATGGTCATGCACCACTTCTTACAGGTAAAAGACTTCAGAAATATATAAGGGCCGGAATTACAACCGACCATGAATCAGTAAGTAAACTTGAGGCCGAAGAGAAAAGACGTCTGGGCATGAAGATAATGATTCGTGAAGGATCAGAGTCCAAAAACCTTGAAGAATTCATCAGAGTAAAGGGAGACTTCCTTGTAACAGACGATTTGAAGGCTGAAGATTTAATAAACGGTCATCTTAATGTCCTGTTACGTAAAGCAGTAGATTTGGGTATGGACCCATTTGAAGCATTGCGGCTTGTCACCATCAACCCTGCAGAACATTACAATATAAATGCAGGTTTTATCGGGCCAGGTAGAAATGCTGATTTAGTATTCATTGACAATCTATCCGATTTTAACGTTAAAAGAGTCATTATTAATGGAAATACCATATTTAAGAAACAGAAACTCTTATACCGTGCTAATCCTAGAAAACTGGCAAGTGCCATGAACCTGTCATTTAAAAATGCGGAGACATTTGATCTTAAGGCAAACAATTCCGAATCAAAAAGCGCTACAGTAAATGTCATGGACATGTGGGACAATAACCTCGTAACCGGCAAGACAACCGCAAAATTGAATATTGAAAAGGGCAACATCATCCCATCAGTATTCAATGATGTGCTAAAAATCAGTGTCGTTGAAAGATATGGTGGAGACAGCGTCTTCAATGCATTTGTCCGTGGATTTGGAATAAAAAATGGTGCAGTGGCATCAAGCATAGCTCATGATTCCCATAACATATTGGTTGTAGGTACCAACAGCAAGTTCATGGCTGAAGCTACCAATACAGTTATTTCAAATAACGGTGGAATATCTGCAATATCAAATACGGATAAAATTGACTTGGCACTTCCTATCGCCGGACTTATGAGTGATAAACCGGCACACATCGTGGCCAAACAGTCACGGGACATAAACTCATTCATAAATGATATGGGATGTGAATTAAGCAATCCTATAAGTACATTGTCTTTCATGGCATTACCTGTTATTCCATCATTAAAGATAACCGATAAGGGATTGTTCGATGTTGAAAACAATAAATTCATAGATGTGATAATAAAAGAAGATTAAATTCACTTCTTTATCACAAATACTTTTTTTTGACTCATTTTTAAAGATTACTCCACCATAGCTGTCAGAGTAAGATAATAGATTAATTGCAAAAAGGGCAGTGTACGGACTATCCAATAGCATCTAATAGTTTTCCTTATGATTATTTAATTCTTGTTTTATCAATGTTAAAGAATCAATATGATCCTGATTACCTTCCTTAACGATAAACCTCAATGAATCATTTATCTCTCTTTCAAATAAATCCAATTCATCAGTATTCATGTATTTCAATCGGGATAATTTGACAAGCAACTCTATTATCCTATTAGTCGTACGGTTAATGATGGAAGGTGTGTTGTTAATCCATACTATATCAGTAATTTCTGCAGTTATTCTGGTTATGGGCGTATCACCATAGCTATCCTCATGTATCATGGTCACATAATCCACGGCAGTAGCGTATATTATGCAAGATGTCTTTTTAAGAATATTCGCATTATCATAATCCGATGCATCAAGCTTATCCAGTAATGCTTTTGTAAACGTCAAGGGATTTGAAGACAGCTGTACAATAAAGGAGGGATTGTCCTTCAGGTTCTCAAGGGTATTGTTTGGATATAAATTCAATATGACATTATCCTTTTTAAACAGTACTCCGAAGGGTTTTGTATTATATGAATTGTCATTAGCCTCAGTAGTTACCAATACTTCATAACGTGTATTCTCGTCAATATTCAATTTGTTAAACATTTCACTCACCGAAAATATTGAAAAATAGCATTAATACTGATATTTACGTTCATCATTCCACTTCGTTATAAAACTGTAGATTATTACGGCTATTATTAAAAATATCACTACCGGCAGTAGGAACTTGAAAAACAACCATGTTAATATTGCTGCTGCCACAACTGTAATTACAAGAATTAATATATCATTTGTTATCATAATATAATATATAGACAAAAGTAATATATAACAAATTATTAAATATTTTTCTAAAATTAATTTTTCGTTATATTATATTATTACTTATTTTAAAGAATTAAGGGACTTATTATGAGCATTGTTATTATTAATAATTTTGGACAGTACAATCATAGAATATCCAGGACATTAAGTTATTTGGGTATTGAAAATAAACTAATATCAAACAGTACTAGTCTGGAGGATATAAAAAAATTAAATCCAGAGGGCATTATATTGGGTGGTGGTCCATCCATCGAAAGGATAGGTAACTGTAAAGAGATACTTGAAAATATGGATGTGCCTATCTTAGGCATTTGTCTGGGACATCAGCTTATTGCTGACTACTTTGGTGGAGAAACCAAAAGCGCCGACGTTGAAAGCTATGCACAGATTGAAATAAACATCCTGAAAAATGCAGGATTATTTGATGGCATTGACGACACGCTTAAGGTATGGGCTTCACATAAGGATGAAGTTGTCACATTACCAGAATCCTTTGAAATCATAGCCAATTCTGATAAATGTGCCATTGAAGCCATGAAACATAAGGATAAAGAAATCTATGGAATACAGTTCCATCCTGAAGTTCAACATACCCCTCGTGGTGGAGAGATATTTGAAAACTTTTACAATATATGTAAGCAATATTCGAAAAATTAATTTTAATTAAAATACAAACATTATTATATATAACATATTAATAATGATTTGAAAGATAAACGATTAATCTTATTGGCTAACAGACAGGTTGTGTAAAGATATGATGATGGATACAGAAAAATTTATAGAAGAATCAATTCAGAACATTAAAGATGAAGTTAAAGATGAAAAGGTTATAATTGCATTATCCGGTGGAGTGGACAGTTCAGTTGCAAGTGCTCTTGCCAGTGAAGCAATAGGTAAACAGTTAGAGGCAATATTCGTTGACCATGGGCTTTTAAGAAAAAATGAGGCAAAGGAAGTTGAAGAAACTTTCAAGGACAAATTGAACTTCAAGCTTGTGGATGCTGCTGATGAATTTGTAGAAGCTCTGAGTGGAATAACCGATCCTGAAGAAAAACGTGAAGTGATAGGACATAAGTTCATAGAGGTATTTGAGAGGGAAGCTAAAAAATCAGGAGCCAAATACTTACTGCAGGGAACCATTGCACCTGATTGGATTGAAAGTGAAGGAAACATCAAGTCACACCATAACCTGACACTTCCTGATGGACTGGTACTTGAAATAATTGAACCTCTACGTGAATTGTACAAGGATGAAGTAAGACAGGTAGGTACAACACTTGGATTACCTGATAAAATCGTACACAGACAACCATTCCCTGGACCGGGACTGGCAGTACGTGTACTTGGTGAGGTTACCAAGGAAAAACTGGACATCTGTAGAGAAGCAAACGCTATCCTAAATGAATTCGTTGAAAAGGAAGAACTCGACAAGGATTTATGGCAATATTTTGTAGTGCTTACAAACAGCAAGGTAACCGGAGTTAAAGGTGATCAAAGAGACTTCGGATATCTGGTAGTCATCAGGATGGTACAGTCCTTCGATGCAATGACCGCAAATGTACCTGATCTTCCATGGGACTTCCTGCACAATGTATCACAGGAAATAACCGCAAAAGTACCTGAAATTACACACGTATCATTATCATTAAGTAACAAACCACCTAGTACGATTGAGTTTGAATAGATTCAATCAACAACCTTTTTTTTAAACTTATTTTATTACAGATAACACGATTAAGTGATATATTATGTATAACCTAATCTCAAAGCTTATTGTTTATAAAAATATAGATGAACCCATACTTCTTGAATTATCAAGAATATTTAAGATTTTCGAAAAAGATGACTATGAAAAGGATGAACTTATTGGTGAAATATACACACAGATTAATCAACTACTAAGCCTTGCAACCCAGTATGGTTTTAACAGCAACCTATGGCATAACTACATAGCATACCTTCTTGCAACGACAGAAAACCCCTTTACATTAACATCAGAAAAAATCGGCAAAAAGGAAGGCAGCGTCAATGCATTTGTCAGACATGACATGAAAATATTTCTGGAGTTATTCAATTATGACTTCAGTAGAATAGAACATGAACTGGATATTGACTGCTTTAGCATAATCTCCGATTATACTGCCATAATAAAAAAGGAACAGCTCTTCAATAGTGATGTCAGCTCAAAGGTTCAGCTTTTAAGCATGCAAATAGAAGATACTGATACGTCAGAGGAACTATTTGACGTCATAACCCAATTCTATAAGGATTATGGTGTCGGTAAGTATGGACTTAACAGGGCGTTTCAACTGTCTCATGATGAGAATAAGGACATGCTGATAGCAATAACTTCACTTGACGATGTTGTTTTGGATGATCTGCTGGGATATGACCTTCAGAAAGAGAAACTCATGCATAATACTGAAAGTTTCGTCAACGGTAAGAAGGCAAATAACGTATTGCTCTATGGTGATGCAGGTACCGGAAAGAGTACCAGCATAAAGGCAATACTTAACATGTATTATCCAAAGGGACTTCGTATGATTGAAATATATAAACATGAGATGAAGTATGTTTCAAAGATAATTTCTGAGATTAAAAACCGTAATTATAAGTTTATTCTTTATATGGATGATTTGTCATTTGAAGAGAATGAAAGCGATTACAAGTACCTTAAGGCATTGATTGAAGGAGGCCTTGAGACAAAACCAGACAATGTCCTGATATATGCCACGTCCAACAGAAGACATCTTATCAAGGAAACCTGGAACGAAAGGACAAACACCTCCGGTGGTGAAGAGATGTACCACTCGGATACTGTACGTGAGAAGTTATCACTGGTTGACCGCTTCGGTGTTACCATAGGTTATTATAAGCCTAGCATGAAGGAATACTTTGAAATCGTTAAAACATTAGCCCAAAAGTATCCTGAAATAACATTGACTGATGAAGAGTTGGAGCATGAAGCCAATATATGGGTAAGAACTCATGGAGCACAGTCCGGTCGTACCGCTGAACAGTTGATATATCATTTGCTTGGTGATTGTAGCTAGAATGATTATTCTACTTTTTACTTTTTTTTAATTATTTTATATATTTCCGATTAAATAACTTATTTTGGATTATTTAAGATAATGATTACCGTATTTTAGATTATAAATTTTATTAAAAAATAGTTCATGTTATAAATGAAGCATATTGTGAATAATCATTTTTTAGATGTTTAAATTAAAGAAAAAATTTTTAGGTATACCAAAACCTTTATATACTACGGAGTACAACATTTAATTGACTAAGATATTTAGGTTATCCTAAATTCATACATATCCTATAAATAATCTAAAACACTTAGTCATGAGTTAAAACAGACAAAGAATAAAATAAAACTATTACTCCCAAAAGTGAATAAAAAATAGTTATTAAATCACCTATTAAACAAAAACATTCTTACGTCTAAAAAAACAACTCACCACTCCTTATTAAAAACATAATATAACTTGTAAAAAACGAAAAAGAAAATAAAAACTCCCTAAAAATACTCTAAAAACACGTGTAGAGTACAAAAAAGATTTTCTTTTTTCATTAAATTTTTAACTTTTTTTTAAATCCGACTTCAATTAATTAAATTAAGGGTCTATCATATAACGATTGTTATTCTTAATGGAAATTACTTCTTTTATGTAAATTAAGAATTGTTAGATTATCCCTTCTGTTAGTACAGATGATTATTAATTATTATAAAAATCGAAGTCATTTAAATCGTTATATTATTATATGTTATGTATGAATTTTGATTTTTGTGATTTAGATGATTCATTTAACACTAACATATAACAGATTATAATGACTTGGTTATATGTTATGTTGAATGTTTAATTTATATTTATCTGTTTACATTCAGTAATGTACCTTCAGCAAATCGTTGGAAGTCTTTTTTAGTTTTTATTCTTAGAAATACTATTAAAGCTGCTAATAACACAGTTAAAGAAGTGAATTTGTGCATTGATTTCATTGTAAATTTGTTTAATTTTTAAACCCCAATCCTACTTTCATTACTTTGAAAAAATCTTCAATAAATCCCCGATGATATTTGAGTTTCTTAGTTTTAGTAATATACTTCATTAACTCATCAACCAATGCTTTATAATGTTTTTTAGCTTTATCCAAATTTTCTTTCTTATTTTCAAAAGTTTCTAATGGAAACGAAAGTATATCCTCTAATTTTTTTATATTGAAATTATTCTTAACTAAAATTAATGGAATAACTTTATATTCTTGAATAGCTAGTTTATAATTCTGATATGAATAATAACCCCTATCAAAGAGTATACAATCACCTCTCCTGATTATTTTCTTTCTTCTTAATACAGGCAATATCCTAGCAACCATCTTTGTATCACTAGGAGAACCACGTTGTATCATGAAGTATACAGGCATCTTGGTCTTATAATCAAGTACTAATGTAACTTTATAACCAATATAATAACCTATTGCAGTTCCCCAAGCCCAAGCATAATCCTTATCTTTTAAAGATTCTTTACTGATATTTTTACTTCTAAAATTAATATTCAAATCACCAGGAGTTCCATCAATAATAAAAGTACGAAGACCACGTCTATTATCATCTCTAAGACCATTTAATATACTGTTAACAGTATTTTCCAAAGCAACAGGATTTAATCTTGAGATTCTATTATAAATATTATCAGCACTAATAACATAAGGAATATTTAAACCTTCACAAAGTTCAACATGTATTCTAGTTGCTCTACAGCAAAAGTAATGTCTCATTTTCAACTATTATTTTAAATGGACATCCACAACCTTTTTTGTATAAATAATAGACATAAATAAATCCCCAAATATTATAAGAATTCCTTTGAAAGATTTAATAATAAATTCTTTATAAAATTTTAAATAAAAAGGATACATTTAATAAACTTAAAAAATATAAATAAAAATTAAGTCATTATTTTATTATTTAAATAATTATTATAAAAAGAATAATAAGAAAATACTAATGAATAATTAACCAGCACCACTTAAAATTTCTAAAAAACACCAAAAACGCAGCATAACATAATTCATATTTCATTAAATCATAATCAACATGAATCATAATTGAATTGCAATAGAATTACAAAAATAGATTAATTTATGTATTATAATAATTCACCGAATAATAAATACTGACCTGCAAATTAATTAATATATCATTAAAAAAAGGAGAAAAAATAAGATGAAATCCAAATATTTAAAAGGATTTTTCTTATTAACACTTGTACTACTTACATGTATATCTGTAGCATCAGCAACAGATGCACTTGATGATACAACTCGTGATGTTGTAGAAACACCAAGTATCACGACAGAACAAGTAGAAACAAGCACAATAAGTGATGTGCAAGCAAGTGATAATATAGAAAAGACAATCCCAACAAAAAATATAAAACAACAAACACGAACAAACCATCCGATTGATGATGATGCTGATTTTAATGCCTTGTTTATCAGTCCTGATTCAAACAATATCTATGAATTATCAACTTCCGTTTCCAATGGAGATGATATCACATTTAACACGGATATCAGTAGAACTGGTAAAACATATATCATAAATAAAGAAGTCAACATTATCGGTAATGATAAAACAATAACATTAAATACAGTATCTGGTAGTTACTTTGGAAATGAAACTGGCTCTTCATTTATCTTTGATAATGGAGCAGCACATTCAACTGTAACTAATCTTAACTTCTACAATACACAGGTAATTGTAAGAAATACTACTGAAATTGTATTTGATAATATTGATCAGATTGTATCCAACCAAAACATTGGTCAGGGAATTGGTGCTTTCTCAATAAGAGCAGATTCCAGTTACATAACAGTTGAAAATTCACGTTTCAGTACAACAAACAATGGTGGAAGCAGCACATTAGTTTTAGCTTCTGCAAATCACTGTACTATAAATAATAACAACATAACAGCTACGGGTAATGTGGGTAATCTGTTATATCTTACAACATACAATATTGAAGGTGTTAGCTTAACTGATATTGAACTTAACTCATACAATACAATTAGTAATAACATATTAACTGGTACTCCTAATATTCCAGCTATATGCTATGGTATTGCATTAACCGGTCATGATAACAACATACTCTACAACACGGTTAGTATTGCAAGCCAAGGAATAACCACCCAATGGGCATATACTGATCCTGCTACACCAGAAATTGGTGACAATAGCGAAAGATATAAAGGAAACACATATACAGGCAATGTATTGACCAATGGTGCATCATTCAAGGCAACAAACAACAGTACAATCACATACAATACATTAAATGCAGTTACACTCGTAGAAAACTGTACATTTATAGGTAATACGGCAACCAGCGTTAGTGTAACTGCAAAAAACAATTATTTCTGTTCTAATACCATCGGAACATTAAATGTTGGAGCTTCTGCAACAAACACAAGTGTATGTGAGTGTAATATTATTACAACATATTTGGATACTACTGGAAATATTGTACCTGTAAGTTGTGAAGACTGTGATTATTGTGGTGATGAAGATGTTGAATCATTACCAGCTAATACCAAAATATTAAAAGGTGACGATGATAACACTTTCGTATATAATGTTACTAAAGAGAACTTTTATGATATTTTCATGATTACTGAACTTGATGATGAAAGAATAGCTACATTTCCAGTTGATCAAATTGGAAATTACACAATTTATCTAGATTATGTTCCATCAAATATAACAAGGATAAGTTTTCCACAAAATGCCAATACAAGAAAAAGTAATTTAACAGTTATTGGTGTAAATAATCTTACATTAAATGACAAATATATTACTGTTCCAACACAATTTAATAGGATAGTAATAGCTAATTTCACATATAACTTTGAAAACAGTTCACAAACTAATGCATTATATATTACACCATCAAATACTTATGTAAAAGCAGGAGTGTTAATTGAAAATATCACAATTAATTCCTATAAAAATTTAGATATCGATCCAGAATCTACACTTCCAGATAATCTAAGATTTATAACACCAATTCAAATTAGGACATATACCAATAAGGATAATGCAATTCCTATACTGGTTAATAATGTTACAATAAATATGAAAACTGAATCATATATAATAGACTGGGACAAAGCCAATAAACCATATACCATACCATTTTATATGGATGCAATGAATTACAATAATTCTAATGTAACTGTTACAAATTGTAATATTAATTTCAACGAAACCGCCGTATATGATGATACAAAAGAATACAGTACAATATGGGGAGCATATTTACTAAGAAACACCGTATTTGCAAATAATATCATTAATATTAGTGGAAGCCAATGCGTCTACGGAATAGTTGCAAGAGGATCTAATCTAACTATTGAAAACAATACAATTAATTCCAAATCAACGGGATATTATGCAGATGGTATAAATGTTGAAAGTCAAAACATCAGGGATGTTTATATAGCAAACAATATAATAAACGTCACAGCAGGTTATGGTGAAAATGGTAATCAAAACCCTCATGTAGCATATGGAGCATTAATACTTGACTACTCATACAAGGGATACAAATATGTACCAAATGAATACTCAATTGAAAACGTATCATACATCAACAATACAATCATCTGTGATGCAGGTCAATCCTATGGTGTGGAAATCTATGGGGGAAATAACCTTAACATATCAGATAACAATATAACCCTTACAAGCCGTGTACCGATGGGTATAGGTGCAATAGGAGAAAATGTAACAATATCAGGTAATACAATCGTAGCAAACGGTACAAACAATGGTACTGAAAGTACTGTAGATTATCTAACATCAAGAACAGTTGGTGTATACACCAGATTTACGAGTGTGGGAATAAACATTATCAACAACACAATTAACACTACAACGGGTAGGGCAATATTCATAGATCACTCCAACAATACAGTAAGCTATGACAATACTGTAAATGTGGAAAACTACACTAATACTGTAGAAATAAATGTAGGTACAGGTAACACTGTAACTGAAAACTATCTGATCTCACCAGAACTAAAAGGTGATGAATCAGTATTCGACTACAAGGGCACAGATAATATTATAGAAAATAACTTGCCTAAAATAGTTAAAGAATATTCCCTTGTGGTAGATACTACGGAATTTACTCCGGGACAAACTGCCAATATAATAGCAAGCATATACTATGGAACTGAAAGTTCAAAAGAAGTAGCACAAAACATATCCAAGGGTAAAATATCATTCAAAGTAAACGGTAAAACACTAAAAGATGAAAACGGCAAAGTAATCTATGCTAAAGTGGTAAACGGTGTAGCAACCATAGAAAACTATGAAATACCAGAAAACTGGACACAAGAAGGCACAACCATACAGGCAGTATACTCTGGTTCAACCGACTTGGAAAAACTTACAAGTGACAAAACGGAATTAACAATAACGGCAACAGAACCAACAATAACAACAGAGGATGTAACAGCAACAGTCGGTGCTACAGTCACATTAA
>ODAI010081933.1_pt1 | contig 11587 bp, 8 predicted proteins | sample 1539321 | NCBI WGS metagenome assembly ODAI01 (sample SAMN02144231, study PRJEB22623) | gut metagenome | biome: sheep rumen | host: Ovis aries | place: New Zealand
ATTTTTATTTATTTCATAATGACAACAAAATGCAAGCAATGCCCTGCCTTCCCAATCGCCAGGCCAGCCATAACTATCATTATCTTGAAAAATCTTTTCAATGGTATATTCTTCTTTACATAAACGGTTAAAATTCAATTTTATGTTATCAATCATATAAATAACCTGTATTTTGCATAGAAAGCATCTATTTTTATAGACACCCCCGCACTGTTAAAGATCTTAAATTCCAATGGTTTTTAATATATTCATTTAACCTTATTATTTTAATTTTTTTGAAGTCGCAAGAGCAATAAATCTTTCACCCTTATCATTGCCCGCCGTATAATAGTGATATACTATTCCATCATTTTTAACGACATAAGGTTTGTGAGCATAAACGTTTTCCCACTGAAATTCAGGTTTTATAAGCGGTTCTCCCTTCCAAACCGTCCAATCAATAAGATTATCCGAACAAGCAAAGGTGTTATAATTGACCTTATATATCCAATCAATTCTTTGCCGAAATATTCCTTAAAACGCGCATAATACTTTTCGTGCGTTTCCTTAATAAAAGCGTCGGTAACGGCGGGATTCAGAATATCCGTATTGGCAGGGCTTACGCGCAAGTAAATATTATGGTATTCGTTAACGCCGTCAACGTAATTTTCAACGCGACAAAATCCTTTTTTATCATCCGCAATGAACACTGCAAACGCTGTTTTATCGAACTCTTCCACCGAGTATTCCAAAAATCTTGCGCGGAAATCTTCGTTTTCAAAAACTCTGCCGTGATGCCAATTATAATTTTGCATTATTTCGGCATCGCTACCGTGCGCCCCGTAAGAATTAAGTCCGATTGCGTTTTTGCGTTTAGTCTGCCAGAAGTCGTATTCTTTTAATATTGTTCCGATATAATCTTCAATAACGGATTTATCTCCCGTCCGCTCGTAATAATCATGAACCATGCGAGTGAAGAACGGAGGTTGCGATCTGTCTAAAATGTAATGCGCGTTAGGCATAAATCCGAGGGCGTTAATAAATTTTGAGATATTATCAATGTTATTTCTTGCTTGTTCCGTATATCCGTCGAGAATAAGCCCGATATTTATAAAGTAGGTATCCCAATAAAACATTTCGGTGTAATAATCGGTCGCGCACGGCGAAACATACGGGTGATCGATTTTTACGTCGCCCGCAAGTTCGCTTGCGGGGTGAAAAGTTTTTATCCAATTTCCTTTTATATACAATGAAATTTTATCTATAACTATATTAAACCCAAAGTTCTTTTTCTTTTATTTTGCCGTTTTTAAGTTCAAAGGTTTTCACTTCGAACTTGCCGAATTTTGCTTTTGTTTTTACACCGAAAACGGTAAATTCCGTGCTTTCTTCTTGCTCGTTGTTGTTTATAAGCCTTAACGTATATCCGTCGCCATCGCGATAAAGCGATACGAGCGAAACCGCTTTGTTGTTTATTTCCACACCGCCCGAAAAATTGTATCCGTCGCCGTACGGAAAGAAATTAAGAGAATAGTCGCCGTCCAAAAACTCTTGCGCGTTGTTTTCGAGTTCGGTAAGTTTGTTATATCCGAAGCGGAAAGAAAATTCGTGTCTGCCCTGCTCGATATAAGGCGTAAACCTGTCGCGGAACAAAATCGGGCGTTTATCTATCGGGTGAGCGCAATACGCAACGCCGCGAAGAAGAGTTGCGTACATAATGTTTTGCTCGCACGCGAACGAATACACGCCTTTGCTATAAAGCGTTATCACGTTCTCTCCTTCTTTTATACCCGTAAATCTTTGCGCGACGTATTCTTCACCGTCCTTCGTAAACGTTTCTTCACCGAACATAATCTGTCCAAAGAAATCGCCGTCAAGCGCAGTCGGAACTTTGATTTTCAACGCTTTTTCCTGCTCGTTCCACAAAACGCAATAGTTTACGTCTATATACGGTGCGTCTTTATAAATTCTGTAAGCCACCTTAACGAAAGACAAGCTGAGTTCGAAGAAACTTTCTATTTCGGTGAGAACATCGCCATCTTCCACGATATGAACGTTTTTCCTGCCCGCAAAAATACCGTTTTTACAGTCTGACAGTTTGAATTCCTTCGGGTTCGTTCCTATTCTGACCATATCCCAACCCCAAGGATCGGCGTTATCGTCAAACATAACGGGAGCGAACGCTCCGCCCGAAAGCAACTCTTTTCCGTCAATCTTATAACTCTCCAAAAGTCCCGTTAATCGACATATACGCAGACTTTTGCATTTATCTTCATAAACAAAATCACCGTTTTCAACTCTTAACGAACGCTTCGGTTTTATATCGAATTTTACGTCGATACGTTCAACCGAGAACGGACGAGCCGTAAATTTATAGGCAATTCTCTTTCTTCTGTCAAAGTTTATACTGCCTTCTTCGGCAACCGTTTGCGACGGTATTTGCTTGTCGCCGAGATACGCCGTGGCAACGTATTCTTCGGTGTCCGACGTCAAAGGTTTAGGTAATAATATCTCGGTTTCGGCGATAATTTCCCTTTCATACGGCTGACCGTTCCATATGAATATCGGGAACGTTTCGAGTTCGGCTTTTTTGTATTTAGTAACAATCGCCATAAATGCCGAATCGAATCCGCGTTGTAAAAGTTCGAGCGCGTATTCGCATTTGCGAAGCGAACTTATCTCTGCGCTTCTTACGATAGTTCCCGCCAAGCAATCGTGGAATTCAAGGCAAGAAAGGGCTTTTATCGCTTCCGTAAACGCTTGCTCGTCCTTTTTATATAAACCTTTTTCTTCGGCGAAAGCGCAAAGTTTTTCGGTGGTAAACAACTTGCTTTCAAGCAAAGAATTCATTTGTTTTACGCGGCTCATCGAAGAATACGCGCCGCGAAAAATCGGTAACGATTTGTCTATCGTAAGCGCAGGGCTGACCGCCGCGATATATTTTTCGGGCGTGGAATGAATTACTTTGAAATCGGTGGTTTCTTCGCGGAATTTCTTAATATCTTCAAGGTCTTTTCTTGAATTCATACCGCCGTGATTACCGACGCCCCACAATGCCAAAGCGTATTCATACCCAGCGTAATGGCTCATTTTTCGCTTTATTTCTTCAAGCGCAGTGCCGAAACCGCTCGTGTAAATATTTTCGTCGGTTGCTCTGGCGACTTTTACTTCGCTTCCGTCCACACCTTTCCATATAAATTCGTTTTCGGGAAGATGATAATATTCTTCCATCGGACGACAGATAATATATCCGTTAAACCCGCATTTTTTAAGAATCTGAACAAGTCCCACGCTATGTCCGAACCCATCGAAATTATACGCAGTGGTAGGCCTTGCGCCGAACTTTTCGACAAAATATTTCCTACCGAGTTCAATCTGCCGAACCATTGCTTCTCCGCAAGGCATATTTATGTCGGGTTGCAAATACCAACCGCCTGCAATAACCCACTTGCCTTGTTTTACGAGTTTTTGGATACGGGCGAACAATTCGGGATCGACATTTTCGATATACTCGTATAAAATGCTTTCGTTATGGCAGAAAACGTAATCGTATTCGTCGCAAAAATCAGCGGCTTGTTTGAATGTGGAAACGGTTACGCCTAGACCTTCTTCCCAATCCCATTGCCAGACAGGATCGATATGCGCGTTACAAATCAAATGTAATTCTTTAAGTTTTTTCATAGTTAAAAATTTGGGCGGAGCCGAAAACAGCCCCGCCCCTGTAAGTCTTTTTATTTAACGGTTATACTTTCGATAGTAATTGCGGAAGCATTTTTGAAGTTCATACGAAGACCGTAAATATCCTGAACGGCTTTAATCGTTACGGTATGAGTCCCATCGCCTTTAATGTCTGTATCGCCTGCGACGTTACCGTCTTTTTCAAGAAGGCTTGCAATTGTCTCTCCGTTGGCGTTCGTGCCGTAAACCCAAGCGTCTCCATCGGTATTACCGAGCGTAATCGTAATGGTCTGACCTTTCATTATAAACATATTCAAACGAATTTGCTGTGAGCCGGCTTCCTGCACGGGAACCACAAGATTACCGTCGGATATGGTTAATTCTCCGCCGAATGTCGTAAACCATTTTAAGTCAATCGTGGAGTTAAACTCAAGCGAACCGCCGAATTCATCGATTTTGATATTTTCAATCACTACTTCGGCTGCGTTTTTCAAATTGAATCTTATACCGCGAGTTTGCTTTTTAACGATAAGCGTAATGGTATGAGTTCCGTTTCCTTTAATATCCGCATCGCCGACGTTTACGCCGTCCTTAAGGAAATAGAATGCGTCTAAATCCATATTATTGTTAACGCCGTAAGCAAACGAATCTTCGGCAATGTTGCCGAGCGTTATGGTAATTGCGGTACCGGGTAACAGGTTCCTTACAAAGTTTACGCCTTGCGTTTCACCGGTCGGAATAACAAGTTTACCATTTTCGATTTTCAACGCCGCGCCGCTTGAAATGAACCATTTCAAATCGTCTTCGGTAGCAAAATTATACTCGTTACGAGCAGAATAAACTTGCATCTTTTCGATAACGTGCGTTCCGTGGAAGTCCATATAAAGACCGTTAGGTAAATCGTTCTGAACAACAAGCGTTACGGTATGCAAATCCATAGCACCTATAGACATTGCCTCCTCGACCTTCGCCCTGCCGTTTTCGATTTTTGCAAAAGCGTTGATTTCCGCACCGTTAGTCGCAGTGTTTCCGTAAATATAGAAATATCCATCGCCTTCGGTAGCCTGAAGAGTTATTTCGATAAGGTCACCCGCTTTGAACGCTCTGCTTACTCTTACAACGTTACCGGTCTGCTTAACGAATTTCAGTTTGCCGTTTTCGATAGAAGCATCGCAATTGTCGGCTTTGAATATATCTTTATCCTCGGCATCCGCAAAAGTCCATACAGAACCCGATTTATATTCAGCCGTAACAGCCTCGGATGCTGCATATTCACCATCGACTGCATTAACGACAACGCTTACAACATAATCTTTTTCGGCTGCATATGCAAGCGTAGAAAGGTCGATAGAGGGTGCATCGGCTTGAGCAACCAATTCGGCATCGAGTTTAATATTTTCTTCGTTTCCTTTTCTGTAAACGGTTACGCTATAACCCGCAGTTGCGCCTTCAACGGCGTCCCAAGTTGCAACCATACCGTTTACGGTAAGGTTTTCAACTTCGCCTATAGCGGGAAGAGATTGAGTAAATTTAATTTCGGCAACGTCGCCCTGTCTAAAATCGTCGGTTGCAACGCCGTAAACTTTAAGCGTGTATTCCTGCCCTTTAATCGCATCCGTTCTGTCGATTTCAAGCGTGGCGGTACCTGCCGCAATATCATATTCCTTAACAAGATCTGTGCCTTTGTAAAGTTGCACTTTATAACCTGCGGTTGCTCTTGTATCGGCAGTCCAAGTAACGGAAGTGCCAGCCGCTGTAGCGGTTGCTTCAAGCGTCGGCTTTAAGATTTTGCCTTTTACAACCCAGTCGATAGTTGCAACAGCCGATTCAAGGTTGTTGTCGGTAGCAATCGCTTTTACTTCAATAACGTAAGTTAATGTTTCGGTTTGCGCGTTAACGAGTTCATTCGCCGTTTCGGTCAAGAATTCCGCCACAGGAACGGTAGTTGCGGGAAGAACTTCGATATTCGTTTCTTTATTGTAAATTCTTACCGAATAACCGTTAGTTGCGCCTTCTACAGCAGTCCAAGTCACGTTGTCGCCGTCTTTTGCAAGATCAGCGGGCGTAGCGAGCGCGGTTTTAGCAATCGAGAACTTATAGGTCGCTTCGTCGGACGCTTCTTTTCCGCTTACGGCATTAACTTTAACCGTTACGGTATATTCGCCTGCGGCAAGTTTCTTGTCTTTAAGTTCGATTTTCGTTTCTTTAAGCGACTTATTTTCATAAACCGCAGTTTTATCTGCCGCAGTCACTTTCGCATTATAACTTTCTGCTCCGTCAACCGCATTGAACGAAACCGTTACCGTTGTTTCGTCAAACTTGAAACCAGAAGGTTTCGAGAACTTTTCCGTTTCGTCGTCAAGACACGCCGCAAAACTTACAGCACAGCAGCATACCAAAATGAACGACAAAATCAATTTGCCTAATTTTTTCATCTTTTCACTCCTTATGAAAATTTTTATTTGAGCGGTATAATAAACACACCTTCACCCGCCGCAATCGAAATTGTTGAAGCGTCAAAAATGTTTACTATACTCCTAACTCCGTTTTTTATGACCATACATCCTCTGTATTCGTTTCCGAACGAAAGGTTTACAGTCGTTGTTTTACCCAATGTCGGATTATCCGCACCAGTAAGCATATAGCCGTAATTTCCGTTAATATCTTTGAATGTGCCTATTAAAAGAGCATTATCGGAAGTCGCAGTTTCAATCGCACCTTTTCCCGTTAAAGCAGAAAATTACTCCTATTTTGTTTTAAGCGGAATGAGGAATTTACCTTCCCCCGCATCGAGTTTTATGTTAGCAACGCCGTTTTTAAGCGCGATAACAGACTCTTCACCGTCGTCTATGACAAGAACGCCTTTATACTGCGACGAGAACGTTACGTTAACGTTAGCTTCTTTCTTTTCGGACGGATTACTTGCGTTGGTGAGCATAAAGCCCTTATTTCCGTCTTCGTCTTCAAACGAACCTAAAAGAACGTCTTCATCACTCGTTACATCCGAAACACCGTTGACATCTTCAAGCGGCAACTCATATTGCAACAAGGTGAACATCCAATTTTCCTCGTTTTTGCTGCCCAGAACGGAAGTCGTTCCCAGCCAGTCGAAACTCATATAAATGTGATCCCACGCAAGAATTTCAAGGTCTGCCGTTTTTACTCTATCGAATACAGGGAGTTTTTCGCCCTGCATATTAACCATGGGGTCATAACCCGATTCATGGCTGGAATACACATAATGCAATAACGCTTTCGAACCATAGGTCATAGCTACAGCCATCTGCCAACGAAGTTCTTCCGTCGTGGGCGAAGCATAAGTCTGATGTCCTGCGGTTTGAACCGAATACCATAAAGGAATATTCGCTTGTTTTGCGTAATGACTATATACGTCAATATCCGAAAAATAAGTATCTCTTAAACGGTTGACTTCCGAATTATCGGGATCTTTTTGTATTGCGTAATAATCGTAAGACAGTACATCCGGGCGAACTTTATTTATAAAACCCGAAACGTAACTGTCAAGAGACCCGCCGAGCGCGCCCGAATTGGCATAACTCGGGAACAAATTGACGTAAAACAGTTTATCACCCATCGTCTGTTTCCAAAGCGTATGCTTTTGCGACAGACTGTCGAACTCACTCGCAGTAGGTTCATCCGAAACGCAAAGACCTTTTATCGCGGAATGCGAATAATAGGAAGGCGTTCCACCGTTCCAACTTCTCTCGTCGGGAATAACCGAAACGTTATGCGCCGCGCAATTATCTAAAAATTCCGTCGTCACGTCATAATGTCCTACAAGAAGATTGATTCCCGCGTCGGCAAGGTCGGCTATGTGTTGGTCTTTAAGATAAATGAACGAACCGTTCCATACGCCGATAGTAATTTCCTTATCGTCTTCATAGGTAGGTACGACGTAAGACTTTTCGGAATCGTCGCCACCACCCGTGCAACCGCCGAAAGCGGTTAAAGCCAGAACACCTGCAAGCGCAAGCGTAAATATTTTCTTTTTCATATGTTACTCCGTTATGCCGCGTCGTGAATTACAACGTTATCGATATAAAATACGGTATTTGTCCAGACGTTCGCATTCTCGAGATTAGCAGAATCTCCTACTCTTCCGAAGCACATATTTATAGCAACGCCGTAGCAGTCTTCTTTGATGTTCATAGTATAAGAGAATGTCCCGTTATTCCAAGCTTTCGGACTTTCATCGCTGTAATAACCTTGTCCCCAATACCAACCGCCGTTACCCGCCTCTCCGAGATTACCGGAGGTTTTCGGATCTCCGGCAGCGGTTGCTCCGTAAAGGAAGAAAGCGAATCTTGCGGAAGTATCTACAGTGCAAACGACTTTTACGTCGAACGTAACGGTCTGACCTGCTTTAAGGTTATACCAAAGAACAAGCCAGGCGTTATCTTTATCCGTTCCGTTATGCGTAACTTTAAGCATATTGTTGCCTTCTTCATTTGCGATTTCGTAATTGAAGTTGGTTTCGTTTCTCTTGCTCCAGTCTTCAAGCATTTCGGGATCGTCAAAAGTATAGTTTGTGATTTTCTCTTTCCATTTAGCATAAAGCGTATGATTTGCGGCAGTGGCAACCTTGGTGCTCATAGTAATTTTTTCGCCCGTGCCTTCCGCATCGAGATACCAGCCCACGAATTTGAAACCTTCTTTTTCGGGGTTATTAGGTATAGCCATTGCTCCGTACATACTGCCATAAGTAACTTTTGCCGTAGCAACGGTGGTTTCTTCACCTATTTTTCCTCCCTGCAAATCAAAAGCAATATCATACTGATTTCCTTTCCATCTTGCATAAAGAGTGTGGTCGCCTTTGGTTTCTGCAACTACGGTTTCAGCAGTAACTTCTTTGCCCGAACCGTCTTTTTTCGCGCTCCAACCACCAAAAGTGTAGCCGGTGCGTTCATCGGTAATTATGGGAAGTTCGCCGTATGCTTCGCCGGGTTTTACTTTTTTAGTTTGCGTAAAAGTAATTTCGGTGCAATTCGCGTCAAACGTGACGGTGACTTTATTCTCATCTTCTTTTTGCGTTCCGCAACCCGCAAACACGGATAACGCAAGAACGACAAGCAACAGACAAGAAACAAATAGTTTAGACATTTTTTTCATACTCATTTTCTCCTGAATAGATTTTATTTAATAGATCCCGATTTTTTTTAGTTTTTCACGCCAGCGAGCGACATGATGTGGCTCCAAGACGATTTGTAGTAGTTATACTCTCTATCCAAGAATCCTTTCGCCGTAAACGACGGGGTTTCGGTTCCGAACGCCGAAGGCATAGAATCTCTGGTAGGAGTTATCTGACCTAGATATTCCATAGGATAGTTCATAGCGTTACCGAGCGATATCTGTTTCGATACGATTTCAAGCTTCGATTTACTGAATATTCTCGCATCGGCATAATAATCGAACTGCGAAATATCAACGGTAAGCGGAGCCATACAACCGTAAGTCGCGCTCATTACTATTTCTTGTCCGTCTTTCGAATACATATATTTAAGGAAGTCTTTCGCCAAATCTTTGCTCGTAGAATATTCGGGAACGGAAGCTACGAAATCGGGCAAACAGAATTTAATCATTCTCGAATCGCTTAAAAATTTAAGCGTGCTTTCCGATATACCGAGCGTAGCGGCATCCGCCGCGCTTGCCGTTTTGTTTCCGTCGATATAATTTTCATCGATAAAATTGATAATACTGCGAAGTTTTGTTTCGTTCGCCGCCTTATCTCCGGTGAAATCTGCCGAAATCTTCGGGTTTTCTACTATCGAACTGATTATAGGCGTTCTTATGAAGGCAACGTCGGCATCTCCGGGGTTGAACTGCTTTGAAGCTTCTCTTTCGAGCCAGTCGCCGTTTGCGCTGAAAAACGCCTCTCCTCTTAAAAAGTTAAGTTGTTCCTGATCGTAACTGTCGGATATATTATCTGTCGATACATAACCGTTAGACTGTAAAATCATACTCCTTATCGTGTCGTATGCTTTAAGTCTGCCTGTGGTATTGTAGATATCGGCAGTATACGTTCCGCTTTCGTTTTTACCCTCGTAGAAAGCCTCCGAAACTGCTTTTCCTTCGTATTGCATCCATAAATCGCCGAAAAGGAAATGTAAGTATGAATCGATTCCCGAATAAGAGAACGCATACGCTTTACCCGAAGCCGATTTTACGTCAGCGGTTTTGATTCTGTCGAATAATTCAAACATTTCGTCGGTCGTTACAGGCAAAGCAAGTTCGGCTTTATTTGCCGCTTTAAGACTGTTATTGGTTTTATCCCAAAGCGTTTTGTTATATAACAAGCCGACAGCACCGCTCGTCCATGGAAGCGCGTATTGCTTGCCGTCTGTATAAGTCATTATCTGATAGTAATACGGATTCATCAGATCTTTGATTTTTCCCGTTTCGTTATACCCTTCAAGATCGGCTTCATACACATCGGACAAATCTGCCCACTTATAGCTGCTCGCCACCGATTGCGTAGCAAAAACATTGTTCAGAATGGTAAAGTACAAATCTATCTTGTTTTTGCTTGCGCCAAGATTCAACGAGCTTTCGACAAAGGAACTGTCGGGAGTCGTCTTTACTACTTTTACGGTAACATCCTTGTGCGTTTCGTTGTAGCTTTCCGCAAGATCCTTTACAAAATCACTACCGTAACCTTTCGCCACCACTGCGACATTCACTACTTTCGGGTCGGAACTTATGTCGTCTTTCTTACCACAGGCGGTAGTTGACAACGATAATACTCCCGCGAGAGCGACCGAAAAAATCGCGCCTAAAACCTTTTTTACTTTCATTTTCTTATCCTCACTTTTTATTTTTAATACTGTTACAACACTGTTAAAGCGATTTGCTTGGCGCAAAGCGACAAGCAAAAGAGGATATCCTCTTTCTGTTTTTTACTGTCAGCCTTTTATTCCGCCCACGCTGACGTTTTCCATAAGTTTATTGCCAAAGATTATAACAATAAGAACAACCGGCAAAGCCGACATCATAACGCCCGCAAAATAAGTCATATGCGGCGAAGTGGCATCGGAGAAACGCATAAGTTCGCTGAATTGATACAATCCCGAAGCAAGAGTGGGCATATTATCGAGAAACAGTATAGCCGTTTCATAATTGTTCCATTGCGTTATAAACGAAAGCAAAAACAAAGCGAAAAACGGTCCTATTGCAAGAGGCAACATTATTTTAGCAAATATGCAGAACCTGCCTGCCCCGTCTATCTGCGCGGCTTCCATATAGGTTTTATCGACGCCTTTGAAAAATGCATACGTTATAAGGAAATTTCCGCCGAAACCGCCTAAAAACGTTACGAGTATAAGAGGCGAATCGTTTAACCCCAACGTGTAAATAACTTTATACTGCGAAGGCAAACTACCGACTATCGGCAACGCAATCGTAAATAAAACGAACGAAAACGCTATTTCTTTACCGATAAAGTTATATTTTGCAAATATATATCCGGTTATCGTGTGCATCAGAACGCTTAAAACCGACGCTCCCGCGGCAAACCACAGGCTGTTTACAAACATTCCGAAAAACGATGTATCGTTATATTCGATGTACTTGTACGCTTCCGCATAGTTCTCGAAACTGATTTTTTGCGGCAAGCTTAACATGTTTTCATAAAACGCTTTATCTGTTTTCATCGAATTGTAAAACGTCCAGAAAAGCGCGTAAATTATAAAAATCGAATAAATCCAGAATATACAATAATCTTCTTACCACTTAAACTTTGTAAGGTGTTTTTAGTTTTTTCCGGCAATTCAAAATCTCTCAAAGATTCAACTCTAATATATGGTTTATTTGGGAATACATATGGCTTGCGCTTCAGTTTCCACCAGGCTTGAGTTATGTGTGCTCTATTTTCCTCGGGTACAACTACAGCAAGAGCAGAATTCCCTAGTCTAGA
>ODAI010864265.1_pt1 | contig 11586 bp, 6 predicted proteins | sample 1539321 | NCBI WGS metagenome assembly ODAI01 (sample SAMN02144231, study PRJEB22623) | gut metagenome | biome: sheep rumen | host: Ovis aries | place: New Zealand
GCATTGTAATAAGCCTCATACACGCCATCGTTGGGAACAATGTCCACTGGGGCCTTCCAGCGCAGATCCCCTACAGGCTGTTTGCCGACATACGGGATGCCTCTAAAGACAGTGACATTCTCCGTCTTTGTGCCGACGAAAGTACCGTTGATGCACTTCACGGCCAGCGAAGGGTCATAATGTCCATCGGTAATCTGCTTGTTCTCACCGCCGTACATCTCTTTCAGTTTCTCTCTGATTTCTTGTAATTCCATAGTCTTATATGGTCTTTTAGTTAATAATGTCTATTAAATCTCAATTTTCTCGATATTCCTCTTGGGTTTATTAAAATGTTCTACAAAGTTAGCAATTTCCCCAAGAAATCATGTTGGCCTATCACTCTAAGCCGTGATTATTGCAGATTTTGAAACTTTTTTTGCAGATTTTGCGATTTTGCGATTCAGGCCACCAGATATGACGTCGGTTCTTTTGCATCTGACGACTATACTAAACGCATTGAGTGTCTATGTTAAAGGTAATACTTTTAGTTTTATTATTGCTCTTTCTCAGAATAATTTGCCGTTTTTTGTTTATCTTTGTGCACTCAAAGACATCAGCTTACGATTACTTCATGTCAAGATGTGAAACAAATAAAAAAACTGAAATATGACCGATTCTTTCAAAGGTTATTCATTAGGCGTTTTGGCCGCTGCCAGCTATGGCACCAATCCGCTGTTTGCCCTGCCGTTGCTGGGCGCAGGCATCGATGCGTATAGCGTGCTGTTCCTGCGCTATTTCTTTGCCATCCCCATGCTGGCGCTCATGATGGTGGCGCGGGGCAGGGGCTTCGGTCTGCGCAAGGGACAGGTGCTGCCGCTCATCGTGCTGGGCCTGCTTATGGCCGCGTCGTCGCTCACGCTCTATGTGAGCTATGCCTATATCGGCGCAGCCATCGCCTCCACGCTGCTGTTCATCTATCCCATCCTGGTGACCGTCATCATGGCCACGCTCTTCCATGAGCGCATCACGTGGCACACCGTGCTGTGCATCGTGCTGGCCACTACGGGCATCGTGCTGCTCTATCGGGGCGACGACGGGGCCGTGCTCCATCCTGTGGGCTTGCTGCTCGTGTTTCTCTCGGCCCTGAGCTATGCCATCTATCTGGTGGGGGTGAACAAAGGTCAGATGCGCGATATTCCCACGCTGAAGCTCACGTTCTATGTCATCGTGTTCGGTCTGTTCCTCTTTGCTTTCCAGTTCCAGTCCTCCACGTTCGGCATTCTCAACGCGCGTCCGCTGCTGTGGCTGCTGGCTTTCTGCATGGCCTTGTTTCCTACGGCCGTGTCGCTCATCTGCACCAGTGCGGCCATCCAGAAGATAGGTTCCACGCCTGTGGCCATCCTGGGCGCAGTCGAGCCTGTGACGGCTGTAGCCATTGCCATTCTCGTCTTCAACGAGCCGCTCACCGTGCGTTTGGCCATCGGCATGCTGCTCGTCATCATGAGCGTCACGTTTATCATTGCTGGCGGAAATATTGTGCATCCCTTGTTGAGAGTGCGGAAAATGTTCCCACGAATCAGGAGGAAGAAGTAGCTCAGATTCTTTCATCATCATCACTCTATAATTCACGTCTCGCATGTCTAAGGAGTTTAGGAGTTTAGGAGTTTTCGCGACTTTCAGCCGCTGGAGTTTAGACGTTGGTCTGGCTGTCGGTACAGTCATTGGGCGGGTGCCATCAGTCTATCGGTAGATTTTATACATAAAAAAATGACACTCAATCACTCTTTTTTCAGTTGAGGTCACTTGGTATATGATGGTTTCGTTAGAAAAAAAGCACGAGAATGGCTAAAAGTCGTTAGGAAAACAGCAGCAAAAGTTGCAAAAGTCGTTGGGAAAATGTATTTTTGCACTCGAAAATCCATATTGTTTATGATGCTAAAACGAAGAATAATAGAGACTTTGCAGAAATGGAAGGAACAGCCCAATCACCTTCCGCTGGTCATCATGGGCATTCGCCAATGTGGAAAGACCTATATTTCAGGAACGCTGCAATGAACAACTCTCCCATTTCGATTATCTGGAACAGATAGCGGTGGGAGAGTTGTAGTCTTTAGAAAAGCTTATGCCAGAATGATTGTTTATCGGTTGAGAAGAATCTTTCCGTTCTTGATATAGACTGAGCGGAGCGATGAGGGCAACTGTTGCGTGCGGATGCGCCCTTGCAGGTCGAACACGGTACTGTTGCCAACGTTCTGTTCTGCCGAAGGCGCAACAATGCCAGTAGGCAGCTCCGTTTTGTAGCGCAACTCACGGAAGTTGTAGTAGCCACCCTGTTCAAACGGCATGACAAAGGTGAGCATGTCGCGATTGGTGAAGATCAGTTCCACGGGTGCCTTCTCGCTGAGCACTGGCCCCGTCCACAGCCAGATTTTTCGTCCGTTGGCCGTAGTCCCCACCATCGTACATTCTTCACCGCCCTTGGCGCTTTGCATATCGGTAGTGGTGTCGTCGGCTGTGCGCACCTTGCAGTATATAGGGTCATCCCAACAGAAGCGGGGCTCTTCGAAATAAGCATAGTAGTGACCCTCCACTGCAGCCACGCAGGCTGGTGCATCAGCCGGACGTGAATAGTCGGGTACTGGCTTTGCAGGCAGTGGTTCAGCATCGGCATCGGGGAACACTGTGAGGCGAAGCTCTGTACATCCGTAAGGCACCAGGTCTATGTATTTCACCTGTTCGCTGAGCTGTTCCAAATGGCCCTGTTCCGGCTGAGCGGGAGTGTAGCGGTTTTTCTCCAGTTCCCACTTTATCTCCTTCACGGGAATACGTACCTTCAGCGGAGCTGTAGCCAGATCGAAGGGGAATCCTTTGGCACCCGTCAGTGTGGTAGCATACTGTTCGTTCTGTCCGTTGGCTGTATAGGCATAGTTGAAAGCACCTGTGGGCGTGATGTTCCAACATTTGAAGTCAGCGTTCTCTGGTTTCTTTCCGTGCATGTTCTCATATTCGGTGAGGTCTTCCGTCATCTTCTGTGCGATAGGGTAGGCCAGCAGCAGCGGACCGCGCTGGAAGTAGATACCCTGTCCCTCCACGTTAGTCTTTTCCACCGTCATGGATAGTGTGAGTGTGACCACGTCGCCTGCCTTCACCTTTTCCGTCATGCGCACGAACGTGCCAGCCTGCAGTGCCTGGTTCACGGCCTGTCCGTTGAGGCTCAGCGAGGCATTACTGCACCAGGTTGGTATGCGCAGTGTCAGGGGCAGAGTGGCTCCTTCTGTACCACTCACGTTGAAGGTGAGCACCTCTTCGAACGGATAGTTCGTGGTGCAGCTGATGGTGAGCTGCCCCTTGTCGGTGTTGAACGAGGCTGTGCTGGGTCCGTAGATGGCAGCCACTGCACCGCCTTCCTTGTCGGTCATCCACATGCGGCTCACGAAGTTGGGCAGCATGCGGTTCACGTTGCCCGAGCAGCACTCCGTCTCGTGTGTGGGGCGGTAGGCCATCCATGTAGAGCCGTGTCTATAGATATTATGGTTGGATGTTCCTGTAGCGATGAACTGGTTCACCGACGAGAAGTACTGTAGTGCGCGGAAGTCTTTGGTGATGCAGCCCAGTCCTGCATTGTAGATGGCCTTTTCTATCTTGTCGGCCCACTCGACCTGTCCTGTGACGGTGAGGAAGTGGCTCAGTGTCCAGGTGAAGTCCACCACGTCGCATGTTTCGTGACTGATGTGTATGTTGTCGCCCATCAGGAACTCTGCACTGGTGGGTACCCCGTCGGGCAGCATCGATTCGCTCTCCAGTTTTCGGATGGCCGTCGTGGCCAGTTCCAGATAGCGTTCCTTGCCAGTGTAGGCATAGAGCAGCAGTGGCAGCTTGAGCATCTCGCAGAAGGTGACGCTGTGCATGTAGAACGGCTCTGCGCTGGTGATGGCGGTCTCGTCAACGGCAAATCGGTTCTGAATGGCCCAAGCATCCTCGGCCAGTTTCAGAAGGGCGGCATTTCCCGTCTTGCCGTAGGTCCAGAGCATACCCTCCAGTGACATGATGTTGCGCCCGCCCACGATGCCACCGGCCAGCTCATCGGCAGTGAAGTTCAGGTAGTGGCGTTCCAGTGCGGGTATGATGCGGTTGTCGTGGTCATGCTCATACACTGCTTGCAGCACGCGGAAAAACACCGACATGGGCCAGGTGATGCCCACCAGTGTCTTATTGCCCAGTATGCCCTGTTCGCTCACGTTCGTCAGTGTGTAGTTCACGCCTTCCATCGCATGGTTCACCATTGCCTCGTTGTTCAGCTCGTAGCCCAGACGCAGCATACCGTCGGTGTAGTAGGCCGTCTGTTCGTAGCGCCACCAGTTGTCGCCGTAGGTCTCGTCGTTGCGCGATATTTCGCCAGCCCAGAGGCACGAGTTGTAGGGGTATGATAGTGCCTCGGGGTGTCCCGTCAGTCCGTCGGCCTGTCGCTGCAAGAGTGTTTGTAGCCAGCCTGTAGGGTGAATGGCAGTCACGTTTTCAGTGTAGAACTTACTCTGATTTTGAGCCGTCAGCGAGAGGGCTACAATAAGAAATGCGAAAGATGAAAAAAAATATCTATTCATGGGATAGGTGATTTTGGGAAGATCTCTGGTTTCGTTTTTATTTGCGTAAGTATTTCTTACCATTCTGTATGACAATGCCGTGCGGCTGATGGCCTACACGTCGGCCTTGCAGGTCGAATGTGGGAGCATCGGTCGCTTGTTGTATGCTGACCGTTCTGATGGCATTGGTCTCTCCAGTGAAGTAGATGGCGAAATAGCCTAACATGGCGTTGTTATACCTTTCGGTGAGGAGGAAGAGGTATCGGCCTACCTTCTTTGGTGTGAAGTTGAAGTTCACAATGGCGCTCTCGCCTGTTCTGAAATAGCCCGCAGACGACACATTCGGCTCTCTCTCATAGTTGTTGGCTTCGGGCTTGCTGTTTATGATGTTGCTGTAGGCTGTCTCCATTTCGTCTTCTCCGATGTAGTAGGGCACCAGGTCAAGCTGGCCCTGATACTCGTTGCCTTTATTCTGGATGGTGAGGCTGATGTCGTTGGCCTTCATAGCCTTGTAATTGCCGCGCGACACGTTGCAGGCGGTAATACTGAGCTGAGGCGTGGGCTGCAACTGCAGGCTCACCTCACCGTTCTTGATCGTACATATTACGCTCATCCTTGGGCATACATATTGCCATTCGCTGCCTTCCACATTAGTGCAGCGTGCCAGGAGATATAAAGTGAGTTCACAATCGGGAGCAGCGTTCTTCTTGGCTATGCTCACCGTGAAGTCATAATCCTTTCCACTTTCTACCTTGAATGGTACTTCGCCCGCGTGGGTAGCCCTCTCCATGTTGCCTTTCTCATTCTTGTAGAACAGGTCACATTCGAAATAAGCCTCAGGATATATCATGTTGCGGTAGGCTATTTTAGTGGTGACAAAATAGCTGTCGGCATCCGTCGAATGGATGATGAAGTTTGAATTGGGTATCAACTTGGGCAGATCGTTGGCAGCGGTGGTGCCTTCTGTTGGAGGCTGAATGCCAACAATCATTCTTTGGTTCATGCAGTAGCCTGTGCCGATGGCATTAGTCTGGTTGGAGAAACTGTAGGGATTGAGCACGGAGAGAGCGAAATAGTTGTCGCAGTAGCCTCCCCATCCCCAGTTGATGTGGAACAGTCCGTTGCCGTCGTAGCCGTCGCAAACGAAGGCATGACCGCCATCGTTGGCCGAGCCTGCTAAGACCACAGGACGATTGGCTGCCAGTTCGTTGTAGCAGAGTGTCTCCCACTCGCTTATGCTATAGTTTGGGCGATACACGCACTCCACTCCCTTGTCGTAGTTGAAATAGTGGAACAGGGCTTGGGCTACATAATCACCATGTGAGTTCGAAGAATTAGGACTATACGACATTTTGGTGGCCTGTCCGCAGTAGCGCATCAGTGTCGATACAGCCTTCTTCTGCTGGTCGGTGAGGTCAGGCAGGGGCGCATCGTTGCCGTTTGCGTCAGTGACGCAGTACTTCTCCAGCATGTTGTTCCAGTCGAAGGTCACTTCGGGCAGAGCATCGGAATGGTAGTCCTCAACCACGCCGTTGGCCAGATTGGTCACCACATAGTCGTAGGCCGGAATAGGTGAGGTGGTAGCGGCAGGATAGCGATGGTAGTACATGACCATTGCCATAGCGGTGGCCACGCATCCCGTCAGACACTGCTTGCCTTTATATTTCTCCACCGCTCCGTTATAGACGGGGCAGTCCTGATTATAGACAGGCAACTGGTCCCATGTGGTCTTCACGAGTGGTGCGATGGCTGCACGCTGTTCATTTTGATTCAGAGGGTTGATGATCACGGCATTGCCCAGTTCGGCAATCGCCTCTTCATATCCTTTCAGCCACCAGCGCATGTTCTCCGGCATGTTGTCGGCATCGATGGTGCCGCTGTCGCTGTAGCCCAGCACGGGCAGTGCACGCTCATCACCGCTGGCAATCACGAATCCGCCGCCGTCCAGGTTGAAGGCATAGATGTGTTGCACGTCCAGTCGGGCCTCCTTCCATTGTGCCTTGCGGCTCATGGCGTGGCGTGGGCCACTGGCAGCCGATGACTGTTTCAGATACGAGAAGGCGCGGTTCTTTGCTTGTTCTTGGCTGATGGGCTGCGCCTTGGCGGTCAGTGCAATGATCGCCAGGAGCGAAAAGACTAAGATTTTCTTCATCATATTGTTTTTCTTGAGTTTAAGTTTGCTTTTCTATTTCCTCACCACTACGGCAGTGGGATATTGCGATGGGTCGAACTTGAACACCTTGTCATCGGCTCCTATCTTGATTTTCTTCACCGTCATGCGCACAGTGGCGCCACTTTCCTTGAACGACATCTCGTAGAAGTAGTAGGTGTCCTTGTTGATTTTGATGGTGGTCTTCTTTGGCGAGTCCTTGCTGATGGGATCAGAGAAGGTAATCTCATAGTTGGCACCCTTCAGTTTCATCGTAGCCTTCTTGTAGTCCTTGTCCATGTCAAAGTTGATGTCGTTGTCGCTCTTCGATTTCTGGTTGGTTGTGGTGATGATGAGCGAGTCCTTGCCGTTCTTTCCTTCGGCAGGCTTGAACTCCCATTCCTGAGTGCCGTCGAAGCCAGTCACTTGCTTCACCTCCTTTCCCAGTACCTTCATCGTCATAATCTCCTTGCTCTTGTCGCCTTTCCGAAAGGCTTTCACTGTTCCGTTCATGGAGAACACCATATACTTCATGTGAATGTCCATGTCTATCTCCATGCCTTTGGGATGATCCATTTTCTCTTCACATTTTCTCATCACTTCTACTACTTCGGCAGGAATCTGTGCCTGCATGCCGATGGCTGTCATGAGCATCATCAGCAGCATGATTGCTTTCGTTTTATTCATGGTCATCGATGTTATTGAGACGTTTACTATTCCTTGGGTGAAAACACGAGCATCCAGCGGTAGAGGTTGCACCCGACGAAGTTGCCCGCCACCTCGCTGAGATAGACTGCGAGCACGTTCCACTGCATCCACTGCTCTGAGGGCGACACTAAGAAATAGAAGGCATCGGCAATGCTGTGGGCGAAGCCGCAGAGAATGAACACCGGCACACCCAGCAGCATGGGCAGCACCTTGCCCTTGCGGGCGAACTCTACGGCGGTGGTCATGATGAAGCCGCACCCCACGGCCAGCAGCGCACAGGCCAGCGGCCCCTTGGCCAGTCGTCCGGCCAGGATGCGCGAGGCCGGCTCCACGCAGTCGGGCTGCGCATAGGCTATCATCCAGGCCGAGAGCATGCAGCCCACGATGTTGCCCAGCAGTACTACGGTGAGCATGCTCCAGTCGCCCTGCCGGCGAATGAATCCGGCTGTGCCCGTGTAGAGCTTCAGTCCGTAATAGACCACGGTGGTCAGTCCGAAGGCGAAGAGCGCGGCACCGGCCACACCGCCCACGCGCAGGTTGACCACACACCCGATGGAGATGCAGATGCCTGCCAGTATGGCCAGTGGCAGGACGCTTCTGAGAAGATTCTGTTGGTTCATATCTTTTTTGTTATCGGAATATTCTGAAAAGAGGTTGCAAAGTTAAGAAGATATTGCGAGAAAAATGAATGCTTGCCATCGTTTTTCACGGTTTAGGCTACTTCACAACACCATTTAGGCAAGATGGTAAAGTGATTTAGGTTAAATCATCACACGATATAACCTAAATCGCATCGTGAAATAACCTAAATCGTGTTGTGAAATAACCTAAACTGCATCGTGATTTAGGCGCAATGGTATGGAGATAGAAAAGCGGCCACGAATTCGTTTTATTCGTCAAATTCGTGGTCGCTTAGAATATTCGCTTACTTAGCGTTGATTTCGCGGAGCAGGCGATCAGCGTGTCCCCAACGGTCCATCATGAAGAGCACATAACGGATGTCAACACCGATGCAGCGGGCGAGCTTCGAGTCGAAGAAGATGTCGCTGGAGAGCGAGTCCCAATTGCCGTCGAAAGCCAGGCCGATGAGTCGGTTCTGTCCGTCGAACATGGGTGAACCCGAGTTGCCGCCCGTGATGTCGTTGGTGGTGAGGAAGCAGAGCTGCATGTCGCCCGTCTTCGGGTCGGCGTAGGGCGCATAGCTCTTGGCGCTGAACAATTCCTTCATCACCGGCTCCACGCGGTAGTCCTCCACCTTGTCGCCCGTCATCATCTTGCGGTGCAGGCTGGGCGCGTCGGTGTAGTAGCCTGAGGGATGTCCGCCCAGGTTATATTCCTTCACCTGTCCGTAGGAGAGTCGCAGCGTGAAGTTGGCATCGCTGTAGTGGGGCATGTCCTGCTCCATGCGCAGCTTGGCAGCGCAGAGCAGGCGCTCCTGTTCCTCGATGTCGCTGTCCACCTTCTTGAATCCGGCTCTCAGGTCGTTGTAGATTTTCATGAGCTGCTGTCCGAACTGCATGCCCAGGTCCTTCTTCATCGACCGCTTGTGGGTGTAGAGCCGTTTGCCGTTCTTCATGAGTCGCGACTTGTAGAGCTGGTCAACGAACTTCTGATAGTCGCCGCCGAACTGGGTGTAGATGGTCTGGTAGAACTCGGGAATGTATTTCCCGTCGGTCGTGTGCTCGCGGTAGTTCTTCAGCATCACGGCCAGAATCTCGCGGTCGGTGGCCAGGTCGAAGGTCTCGCTGTTGTCCTTGAACTCCACGTAGCGCTTGCCTTTCTTGTCGGTCGAGTGCAAGCGCTGTGCGCGGATGGCTCGCTTGGCCAGCTCGTCGTTGCGTGCGAACGACTCGGCCCAGTACATGAGCACCTTGCTCAGGTGCATCCGCTGCTGGTAGAGGCTCTGCATCTTCTCGAAGTCGAGCTGTCCCTTGTAGTGGCCGGTAGAGTCCATCCACTGCTGCAGCTGTGCTTCGTACTGCTGTTTCTGTCCGATGAGTCCGATGGAGTCGATGCACTTATTCATGCCGATGGAGTTCTTCCAGTAGTTGCTGGACTGTGCGTACTTAGAGTCGTACTTGATGCGCACGGCCTCTGAGGCATCCATGTGGCGCTTCATCACCTCCTGCTTCACGCCGCGCACCTGAGCGCGGATGGCATTCTCGGCATAGCGCTCCTCGATGCCGAAGCTGCTGAGATAGCGGCTGGTGGAGCCGGGATAGCCCATCGTCATCGAGAAGGAGCCCTCCTGATAGCCGTCCATCGACACGCGGGCCCAGTGCTGCGGATGGTAGGGTACGTTGTCCTTGGAGTAGGCAGCCGGACCGTTGGTCTTCGGGTCGGCATAGATGCGGAACACCGAGAAGTCGCAAGTCTGGCGCGGCCACATCCAGTTGTCGGTCTCGCCGCCGAACTTGCCCATCGACTTGGGTATGGCAAACACCAGGCGCAGGTCGGTGAAGTCGCGATAGGTGGTGGCATAGTAGCTGTTGCCCTCGTAGAAAGGTTTCAGTTCCAGTCTGAGGGTAGAGTCCTTCTGCTTCACGTCCTTCGACCAGGCATTCTCCAGCGAGTCGAGATAGTTCTCGCGCTGGCTTGCCGACATTTTGCTGAAGGCCTCTGTCACCACCTCGCTGGTCACGTCCTTCTGCTCCACCATGAAGCTTACGAACATATTCTTGTTGGGCAGTTCCTCTTCATACGACTGAGCGCAGAAGCCGTTCAGCATGTAGTCGTGCTCCACGGTAGAGTGGGAGCGGATGGCCTCGAAACCGCAGTGATGGTTCGTAAACACCAGTCCGTCGGGGCTGACCACCACGCCCGAGCAGTAGCCGGAGAAGTTCACCACGGCCTTCATGATGGCATCGTCGGCCTGATACAGTTTGTCGTAGGGCAGCTGGTAGCCCTCTGTCTTCATGGTCTCATACACCGCCTGTGGCAGGTTGCAGAGTGTCCACATGCCCTCGTCGGCACTGGCGGTGAGGCCGAGTGCGCAGGCAAGTGAGAGGAATAGTTTCTTCATGATTGTTTGTTTTTTTGTATGATAAATAATTCAACTTTCTTGGCTTGTTCTTTGGAGTTTAGGAGTATATTCCGTAAACATGCGAAACTTAAATAAATAGTTACAAAATAGTGATTTACGGCTGCAAAGGTAGTGAAAATTTTGAAGAAAAACAGAACTTTTGTAATTTTGCAGGCGAGAAATGGAACATCAGCGGCGAATCATACACATCGACATGGACCAGTTTTTTGCTGCCGTGGAGCAGCGCGACAGGCCTGAGCTGCGGGGCATCCCCGTGGCGGTTGGCTTTGACGGTCCGCGTGGCGTGGTGTCGACGGCGAGCTACGAGGCACGGCGCTTCGGCGTCCACTCGGCGCAGCCCATCGTCACGGCAAAGCGCCTCTGTCCGCAGCTGACCATCGTCATGCCGCGCTTCCAGGCCTATAAGGAGGTGTCGCAGCAGATCCATGCCATCTTCCATGAGTATACCGACCTGGTGGAGCCGCTGTCGCTCGACGAGGCCTTCCTCGATGTTACAGAGAACAAGAAGGGGATGCGCCTGGGTGTGGAGATAGCCCGCGAAATCAAGGCGCGTATCATGCAGGAGACACAGCTGACGGCATCTGCCGGCGTGAGCTACTGCAAGTTCCTGGCGAAGATAGCCAGCGACTACCGCAAGCCCGACGGTCTCTGTGTGGTGCCCCCGTCCCGCGCCCGTGAGTTCATCGCCCAGCTGGACATCTCGCGCTTCTGGGGTGTGGGGGCGAAGACGGCGGAGAAGATGCATCAGATGGGAATCTTCACCGGTGCCGACCTGCAGCGGGCATCACCGGTGAGGCTCACCGAGGTGTTCGGAAAGATGGGGCATGTGTTCTGGAACTTCGGACAGGGCATCGACGACCGGCCGGTGGTGACGGAGTGGGAGCGCAAGTCGGTGAGCTGTGAGCAGACCTTCCTGCAGGATATATGGGAGGAGCGGCAGGTGGCCGATGCGCTGGAGAAGACGATGGCTGAGCTGGAGCGCCGCATTGCCCGCAGCGGTTTCGAGGGTCGCACGCTGACGCTGAAGGTGAAATATGCCGACTTCCAACAGATCACCCGTAGCATCACCGGAACGCTGGTGCTCACTACTGCCGAGCAGATCAAGCCGCTCTCCGAAGAGTTGCTCA
>ODAI011575036.1_pt1 | contig 11586 bp, 10 predicted proteins | sample 1539321 | NCBI WGS metagenome assembly ODAI01 (sample SAMN02144231, study PRJEB22623) | gut metagenome | biome: sheep rumen | host: Ovis aries | place: New Zealand
TGCGAACTTCGCGGAAGTAAGCAGCAATCTCAAGAAGAAGCTTTGTATCAAGGCCGGTATCCATATCTGTGCCCTTGAGCATTTCTACAACTGTTTCTGTTGGAGAGTGGCTAGTTCCCATAGACATAGAAGAAATTGCTGTATCAAGCCAGTCTGCTCCGGCTTCTGCAGCCTTCAAAAGTGTTGCAACAGAAAGACCTGTTGTAGCGTGTGAGTGGATTTCTACTGGAAGATCAACCTTAGCCTTGATTTTCTGTACGAGGTCATAAGCATCATATGGCTTAAGAAGACCAGACATATCTTTAATACAGATAGAATCTGCACCAAAGTCTGCATAAGTCTTGGCAAGCTCTGCATATTTTTCATTTGTGTGGAATGGAGTTACGGCATAAGAAATAGCCATCTGAACATCAACTCCAGATTTTTTAGCTGCCTTTGTAGCACATTCCATGTTACGAGGGTCGTTACATGCATCGAAAATACGGAAACATCCGATACCGTTCTTTGCGGCAGTTGCAACGAACTTTTCTACTACATCATCAGCATAATGCTTGTAACCAAGAAGGTTCTGAGCGCGAAGCAGCATCATGATTTTGTTATTTGGAAGGGCAGCATGAAGCTTGCGCAATCTTTCCCAAGGATCTTCGTTCAAAAAGCGGATACAAGAGTCATAAGTTGCTCCACCCCATCCTTCAATATATTTGTAACCAACCTTATCAAGTTTGTCACAGATTGGCAGCATATCTGCTGTTGTCATACGTGTTGCGTGAAGACTCTGGTGAGCATCACGGATTGCAAGTTCAGTAATTCCTACTTTAGACATATTTATATTTCCCCTTTATTTAGACAGATTGTTTTTCACGGATAGCGGCAGCTATTGCGGCAATAATTGCACCGTCATTACCCGCAGCCGCGCTTGCAGCCGGAGCAGCATTATTAGTTGGTTCTGCAGTTTTATCAAGTTTAAATGCATGAACAACAGCCTTAAGCACTGTCATACAGATAATAAGAATAATAATAAAACTGAAGACAACACACATTCCAAGCAGTGTCAAAAGTCCACCTTGACCTAGCATTTCTGTAATTGTCATAAAAAGTTACTCCTAAAAAAAATCGAAATTTAACCCGATTTTAATACGCAAAATTATATTGGAATATTATTTTTTTTTAAAGGGGGTGAGAATTGGCAAACTGATAAATGCTGTGATATATTTTTGTTATGAATTATTTTATCTGGATTTTTCTTGGACTTCTGGCTCTTATTTTGACTCTTTATATTGTTTTCTATATAAAAAAAATCAAAGCACCAAAAATTGTTTTTTCATTTCTTATAATCCCCTTTGCAACAGCCTTTATAATTTCACTTTTAAATGAAAGATATCCCGATTCATTAAGAATCATACAGATACAAATCCTTGCGGCGCTTTTTACAGAAATCCCCCTGCTTTTACAGCTCAACAAAACTAAAAATCTGAAGTTTCTGGCCCTTCTGTCATATCTTCTTATTCTTGCCGCCTGGAACATGCTTTATTTTCCAACGATTTACCTTATCCGCATTCCTTCGTGGTTTTCTGCGTTTTTTATAATCATCATGATTACTTTATTCGGCAGCTTCTGCTTTATTACAAAAACGAAGAGCTTTTTTCTCTTTCTTTTTTATGCAGCCGCTTTTTTTGCAGGAGGCTGGCTTTTATACACGGCTCTTGCCGAATTGATTTTCTCCCACAGGCTTTATTCACTTTTGCTGACAATCGGAAGCATTACAACTCTTTTCCAGCTTTTGATTTACGCGTCAGAAATGACTTTAATTTCTAAAAAATATTCCCAGCCGCTTTTTGAAAGCTGCTACCTTTTATCATTTGCAATTGTTTCGGCAGCAGGCATTCTGATGATTTACTAAGAGCCGGAATAAGGTGATTTTCAGTAAATCACACAGATTTTTTCTGCGTCTACTTTTCCGGTCAAAACGCCGTTTTTTACCTTAAAAATAAATCCGTGAGCCTTATCCGTGTAAGTTCCGTCCTTTAAGGCAGTCTGACATTTTATCTTATAAGCCTTTGCTCCGGCATTAACAAGAACCATTCCCTTATTTCCCCGTTCAATACACAAAACGGTCTTTTCTTCATCCGCATTAAAAAGCCTTTCATCAAGTCCTTTTGCAAAAATCTTAAAATAATTAAGGGCTACAACTTCCGGATTTTTAAATTCATCATTACCGGCATCACCGATTTTACTTTCCCCCGGGAACTGAACCCCTTCCGCGCCCCTGGGTCTGCTGAAAAAGAGAGGAACGCCCCCCTTCCGCGCCGCAATTACAGCCCAGCCTTTGCGAATCTGCCAGTTTGTAAGTCTTGCGCTTTCACCCGCATTTGCATAAGTATCATGCGATTCTACCCAGGTTACAAGTTTATCTTCACCAGCATCATTTCTCCATCCGGTAAGATGCTTTGCAGAAAGTCCCTGACTTTTTATCTGACTTCTGACACTTGCCCCGTAATGACTTGCCGTAACATTTATAAAAGCTGCATAATCCTTTTCCCGGGTATTTTCGCCCTGCAAAACCTCGCCGTAAAGAAAAAGGTTTGACGCATTATGAAGATAAACTCCGTTTATGCCTTCCTTTCCTGTAAAAAGCGGCCAGAAGTTATTCTTTTCTGCATATGGATCAAGGGGATCATCAGGAAGGCCGATATGCTTGGCCGTATCGAATCTGAAGCCGTTAGCTCCGCAGTCAATTACGTCATTCATAAAAGTCATAAAATAAGCCTGAAAAAGGGGATTTTCAGTATTTACATCAGGCAGGCCACCCATTGAATGAGTTGTTGCCTGAAGTCTGTTTATATCGCTCTGAACCGAAAAGCGGCTGTTATAGTGATAAAGCTTTTCCAGTCCGCCGCAGGCCTTTACAAAGTCCTCAGAAAGGGCAGATTTATCCGGCGTAGTATGATTTGGAAGCACATCGACAATTACTCCAATTCCAAGGGAATGAGCTTTTTTACACATGCTGATAAAATCATCACGACTTCCAAGCTGATAGTTTCCGATTTTCCAGTCAGTCGGCTGATAGTGATAATACCACTTTCCGCCTCCATTGCGTCCAAAGATTTCAAGGCCGCCCTTTTCACCCACAAGGCAGGTATTTACAGGAGAAGTTTGAATTGCTGTATAGCCAGCCTCCGCAATTTCCGGAAGCTTTTCTTCAATTGTTTTAAAAGACCAGCACCAGCAGTGCAGAATTGCGCCACTTCTTATAGATTCCTTTGACTGACAGAAAAGAGACTGAAGGGAAGAAAAAATCAGGACAAAGAAAAATACCTTTAAAACAGACAAATGGATTTTTTTCATAAAAGACTCCTATTTTTTTAAGATTATAAATGAAAGCGGCTCAAGTGTAAGTTCTGCATTCACACAGTCAGAAAGCTTTTTTTCCACAACAGTACCAGATGAAAGGTCTATCTGGAATTGATAATCCCTGCAAGGTGCAGCAAAAGCTTCTGAAGAGGCATTATAATATATGCCAAAGGCTGCGCTTTCATAATATACAAGGCCCGGCTTCAAATCACAGGCCCTGGCATCAGCGTTATGACCGAAAGCTTGCGGATTTTTTCTTCTAAGCTCAAAAAGCCCCTTGTAAAAATTAAATACTTCAGCATTTTTTTCCTTAAAAGAAAAATCAATCTGATTTATATCATCAGAAGAAATATAACTGTTTTCGTCACCCATTTTTGTACGCATGAATTCCTGACCACCATTTATAAAAGGAATTCCCTGGGCAAGGATAATATAAGCTGCGCAAAGTATATCCTGTTTTTTTACCCTTTCAATTCCCGCCGGGCCGATTTCCTTGTACAAATCGCCCCGGAAGTCAGTCCTGTTCAGATAAGAAATTGCAAGCTTGTCAAAAAGCGTATAATTATCGTGACATTCCACATAGTTTATTGTGCGGTTAGAATCTACAGTAAAGCCGCCGTTTTTCTTCAGAGAGCCGGTAAGCCCCCTGCATATAGCCTGGTCATTAAAAATTCCCTGAACTTCCCCCTGCTTAAAGCCTGCAAATTCAGCCCCTTTTATCGCATCCCTGAAATCATCATTAAAGCAGGCTACGCCTTCACATTGGTCAATTACAGACTTTGTACAGCCGTTTTTTACGCCGCACTCACCTCCGCACCAGGGCTCGCCGTAAACAAGAACATTTGAATCGATTTTTTTCAGTTCTTCATAAATTTCTTTCATCGTAGAAGTTTCAAAAACTCCCATCAAATCAAAACGGAAGCCGTTAATATGAAAATCCTGCATCCAGTGTTTAAGGGAATCGATAATAAAGGCTCTGACCATATCATGATTAGCGGCTACTTCGTTACCGCAGCCGGAGCCGTTAAAATATTCAAGTCCGTCCTTTTCATTTGTCTTCATGCGGTAAAAATAAAAAGGAGCCGTCATATCGTAAATTGAAGCGGTACCCGTTCCGAAAGTGTGATTATAAACAACGTCCATAATTACTGCTATTCCATTATCATGGAAGGCCTGAACCATCTGCCTCATATCCCTCACGCTTTCTACGCCGTCAGTAAAGCCTTCCCGGGTGTAGCGGCTGCAAGGCACATTAAAATTGAAGGGGTCATACCCCCAGTTATAGGATTTATCATCGCAGGAGTTTGCATATTCGAACATGGGAAGAATCTGAACGTGGGTAACGCCAAGCTCCTTAAGATGGGACATCAGTTTTTCATTGTCAGCAATTTCTACAAACTTTCCGCAGCTGTCCTTTATATAAGACCTTGACCAGTCCCGGATGTGCATTTCAAAAATAACAGCATCAGTAAAGCTTTTTGCCTGACTTCCATTTTTTCCAAAGGGATTATAATAAGCCTGATTAAAAACTTCCGGAAAAGATGCTTTTTCTTTTTTTATGTCGCAGAGGCGGGATGCAAGAGATTCTTTTGAAGCGCATTTTGCCCAGATATCACAAACTTCATATTCAGCATCTTCAAAAGTAAAGCGGTATTTATAATACAAAAATCCGGAAAGCTGAGAGGCAGAAAGAGGATTCTTATTTTTCCAGCAGCCTCCTTCCCCACCCTCAAGTCTGACTTCCATCGAAGCAGAACCCGTCTTTACATCATCAAATGTCTTATATAAAAGGAGGCTTACCTTCTTTGCAGAAGGCGACCATGTGGTAAAAAATCCGTCCTTAAATCCAAAATTACTTACATCAGTTTTTAGTTTATCGCTAAAGTTCATATAAACAGAATAAAGCACAAAGCAGACTTTTGCAAGTTTTACTCGGCAACAAATTCACGTTTTTTATCGCCGTTCAGAATTACGTTAAGAACCCGGGCAAGCTTTTCCGCAGACACCGGCTTTGAAATAAAGGCGTCCATTCCACAATCAAAGGCTTTTTTCTTATCCTCCTGAAAGGCATTTGCAGAAAGGGCAACTATAGGAATTTTTCTCAAATGTTCATTCTGGAAAGAACGTATAATTCTTGTTGCTTCATAGCCGTCCATCATAGGCATCTGAATATCCATAAGAATAAGGTCGTAATAGCCTTCCCCGGAAAGATTTACCATATCAACCGCAAAGGTTCCGTCCCTGGCCTCTTCAACCTGACAGCCTGCCGTTTCCAGCATATCCTTTACGATTTCGCGGTTCAAAGAATTGTCTTCGGCAACAAGAATTCTCTTTCCCTTAATGAGGATTTCATCGGGCTCTGTTTCGTCAGTAATCTCTGTAAGAGTCTGAATTGCGAAAGGAATTGTAATGGTAACATCAGTTCCCTTACCTTCCTTACTCTTAATTTCAATTTTACCGTTCATCAGCTGCACAAGCTTTCTTGTAATTGAAAGTCCAAGGCCGATTCCTGGAATTTCAGTCTTACCCGCAATGCGTTCCCTTTCAAAAGGATCAAAAATCTTCTGCAAAAACTTCTGATTAATTCCGCAGCCTTCATCACGAACTAAAATCTGAGTTCTTGCGATTCCCTGCTCGTTATCAATTGCCGGTTGTGCCACTGAAATATAAAGATGGCGGCCATCATAAGAATACTGAATTGCATTTGAAACAACGTTCTGAATAATCTGAATAAGCCTTGCCTTATCACAGGTAATTGCATCCTCCCAAAGCTGAGAGTAATCAATCTGAACATTGAGTTTTTTAGCCTGTATTTCCTTATCAAGAATTTCTATAACGTCATTAATGACAGCCTGAATCGAACATTCAGACTCAACAAGCTTGATAGAACCAACTTCAATCTGGGACATATCAAGAATTCCGTCAATAAGATTTAAAAGCTGCTCGCTTGCAATCTTAATCTTAGAAAAGCAGTCCATCAGTTTTTTTCTGTCATCGCAATTCTGCATTGCGATTTCTGAATAACCGACAATTGCATTCATCGGAGTTCTTACATCATGAGAAATATTGGAAAGAAATTCAGATTTAATAAGGTTTGCCTCATCGGCCCGCCTCATAGCATCCATTATTTTTCTCTGCTGTTTTTCATAAGTCTTAGATTCAAACTTAAATACAAAGCCGATTGAAAGAGTAACGATAATAAGGGCAAAAAGCATATCAGCTGTAGCCATGTATTTATCGGGCATAGGAGCAAAAACATCCGGATGAAGAGCACCGTAAACAATCGTAAGAATCTGAATCAGAAGATTTACTGTAAATACAACAGCACATACCCGCCCTTTTAGAATCAGGAGGGTTGCAATAAGGCCCAAAAGCATCCACAGGGGCATACCCCCGTTCATGCCGTCCGAAATAAAATACAGAATCGGAAAGATACAGCAGTTGACAAAAAGAACAAGCAGGACATTGGCAAAGGTCTGAAGCTTAAGTTTTATCGAAATAAAAAAGCATAAAAGGGCTGTAAGCACAATAAAGATAGAAAAGACCATTACACTTAAAGAAAAGTGCATTACAATAGCTGAAATTGTTGAAAAAAGCCCCGCAATCAGCGCAGTTGTACACATGAGATTAAAAAGACTACGGTTAATAGAATATGATTCATTTACTATAAGATTAACGAGGCGCACAAAAATATTCTTTTTTTCAATTTCATCTTTCATAATATTATAAAATTATAAGCCATAAGATTATATTTGGCAAAATTTTCTTTTCACAAGTATTGACAAGAATAGCTCTAAAATTTACATTTCTATAGTTCGAGAGTTGCAAAACAAATCTAACTGTTCCGGGGTTTTCCATGTCTTATTTTGATTCTGAAGAATTCGCTGATTTTCAGATGTCTTTTTCATATGATGATGATTTTTCTGATTACGAAGATGATTTTGAAGATGATTTTGAAGAAGATGAGGACGATTCAGATGAATCACTAGATGAATTCGATGATGACGCTGATCTTTATTATGACGACGTTTTCAAAGAAGAAGAAGATTATGATGAACCTTACGATGATGTTGAACCGGAAGACGGCTATCAGAATTACCGCCCGGACCCATCTGACGAACTTCTAAACGAAGATAATTTCTAATTTAATATAAAATAAGCATAATCCGCTTACTGCTGAAAAAAAAATGTACAAAAAAAAGACCGCCCGGTAAAACCGAACGGTCTTTTTTTTGCCCTCTGCTTTAAGCCCCCGGCCGCCTGCAGGTTTTTCCATTACTCATTAGCGTAATCGATTTTTTCACCTGCGTGCCAGAGCTTTTCAAGATCATAGAAATTTCTTGCACTTTCAGACATAAGGTGAACTACAATCGGACCAAGGTCGATGAGGTTCCAGTCGTCTCCGTCAGGGCTCTTTTTATTAGTAAGGTGGATTTCAAGGTCATTATCCTTAATATAATTCTTAACATCCTTCAAAAGTCCCTGCCAGTGGGTAGAAGAGTTTACAGTCACGATTACAAAATAATCTGTCCAGCTGTTAAGTTCGCTTATGTTCAAAAGAACAACGTCCTTACCCTTTCCGTCTTCCATAAGCTTTGCGATTTCAATTGCCTTTTCTCTTAATGTTTTCATAATCCCTTATTTTCTCCTTTTAATAACGTATTGTCCGTTAAAGTCCTTACCAAGAATGATGGTAAAGTCTACCTCGGCAGAATGAGAGACATCATTTTCACCGGGGCGGATAATATTATCACAGTGAATAAATTCCCCGATTGATTTTGCCGCCTGCTCATTTCCAAGCCGGTCGATAATTACAGTCTCCTCATAGTCGTTCCTGTCAGCATTTACCGCACTAAGAACATCATAACTTGCATTCTGGAAGAGAATGGAAGTATTACGCGCAAGTCCCTGAATTGTAGTTCCGTTTTGAATTTCAAGAACGTAAACACGGCTGGTATAGCTTCCGTCCGCAGATACAAGCATATTGGAAACCTGCCTTACATTATTTCTTACGTTTTCACCATTGTTAAGGGGGAACAAAAGGTTCTTGCCGTCAACATTACGGAAAGAACCCGTAATTGTCTGCTTAATAATGGACTCAGCATCCACATCAGAAATAATTTTAAACAGTTCCTCTTTTTCTTTATTTTTCAGGTTAGTCGTAAAACAGTCCCTGTAATTTATAAAGTTATTACCGTGGAAAATCAAAAACTTTTTATCACTAAGACCGGTTAAAAATGCCGCCATCGCATTCTGATACCTGTCCTGAAGGTCAGTTTCCGTTTCCCCCGCCAGCCTGTAATGAAGATAAGAATAAACCTTATCTCCGTCAAGATTTACAGAACCGGAAGGCAAAAGATATTTAACGCCATCTTCGCCGGTATAATCAATAGGCTCAGCAATAAAAACCCTGAGCCCGCCAAGATAATCAGCAAGCCGGCTGAAATTTTCCATCGAAATAATACAGTAAAAAGGAACAGAAATACCAATCAGCTTTCTGACCTCTTCACGGTAGCTTTCAATTCCGCTTTCCTCATAAACCTTTTTAAGCTGGTCTGCGCGGTTCAGACTGGAATAAATGGCTCCAGTATAGCCCGGAAGGTTGATTAAAGCCGCTTTCTGGGAAGAAGGATAATAAATCAGAACGCTTGCAAAAAGCAGAGTTTTATCTGAATCTTCAACTCCAATAAGAAGGTTTATATTTTTGTCGGCCTTAAGAGTATCCTCAACAACGTCAGTTTTCAGCGAAGTAGAAAAAATTGCCAGCGCAAGGCCAACAATAAAAAGAATCAGGATAATAAAAATAATTCCCTTCTGCTCGTCCTTAATCTTTCGCATTCCCCCACCCTCTTATTCGCAGTAATCCTTTAAGAGCTCTTCTGTCCCTGGAAAAACTTCATATCCTTTTTTGGTAAGATAATCATAATTTTCCTTAAGGACAGAATAAAGCATTCCGTTCAAAGATAATTTAAACTTATCTTCAATATATTTTGGCGTTGCCTGTGGACGACCGGGCTCAATTTTATCTGCAATAAACAAAGCCTTCGTCAAATCACACATACCCCGCTTACCGGAAGTATGATAAGCAACCGCCTCAAGAATCTCTTCATCCTCTATTAAAAAGCTTTCCTTCATCATCACAGCGGCAGCCCGTCCGTGAAGCAGGGAAGGTTTTTCTTTTTCAATTTCAATAATGGGGCATCCGTCTTTAGAAGCAAGTTCTATCAGCTTTTCCTCAGGAAAATCCTTGCACATGTCATGCCCAATCCCGGCAAGATAGCCCTTGTCAGCGTCAATTCCGTAATAGCGGCAGATTCTTGCACACATCTGAGCCACACGTACAGAATGTTCATAGCGGGATTTTTTTACCGAGCTTTCAGTAAAATGCCTTATTTTTTCAGTCAGTTCAACGTAATTCATCTGTATAAATTTTCTTTTTCGATATATTCGTAAATTGTTTTTGGAACCAGGTATTTATAGCTTTTGTTGGAAGCAACTCTGGCCCGGATTTCTGTCGAAGAAACAGTCAGAATCGGAATTTCAAGATAGCGGTGAGGATACTTAAACTTTGAACGGTCAAAGTGCACCTTAAAATCACCATAATAGTTTCCCTTGGGAATATTCTTGCTTTCCGAAGCATTTTTTCCATAAAAATCAGGATAGCGGGGAACAATTATCAAATCCGATTTACCGGCGACAAGCTCCGGATTCTTCCATTTAGAAAACTCAGCCGCAATTTCTTCTCCCATCAAAAGAGCAGGCTTACCGTCAATCTTCCCTTCATACTTCTGGATAATATATTCAAGAGTATCAATCGTGTAGGAAATTCCGCCCCGGTCAACCTCGCAGCTTTCCAGTTCAAATTTCCCCCCGCCTACCGACTCGCAGAAGCGCCTTACCATTTCAACCCGCTGCTCAGTCTTAATCTTTGCAGTAATTTCCTTGTGGGGAGGATTACTTGTAGGGATAAAAAGAACCTTATCATAGCCAAGCTCATGGGTGATTACATCCGCAAGCATGGCATGACCAATATGAAGAGGATTAAAGCTGCCGCCAAGAATTGCAATTTTCATCTAACTAATTTTCACTTCCAGGATACTGAACATTTTCGTCATCATCATCGTCCAGCACAGCTCTGCCTGCCATAAAATCTGAACCAAATGATGATTCCTTTTCTATATTTTGTTCATTATTCTGTCTTTTTTCAAGCAGATTAACCAGAGAAATTATCTGCTGTCGGGCATCTTTCATGCCGTTTCCAGTCAAAACGCTGACAGGAACAACCTGAATATCCTTTTCCTTTTCATGAATTCTGTCAGCAATTTCAACAGCGCGGTTATAACAGCCTTCAATATCAACCTTATTGCACAAAACAATGCGGGGCTTATCCATAAGGACGTCAGAATAATTTGCAAGCTCACCGCAGAGAGTTTCATAAGCCGAAAGGTAATTGTCATCCGAACAGTCAATCATAAAAATCAGGGCAGCAGTTCGGGTAATGTGTTTAAGGAAGGTGTCTCCAAGACCAAGACCTTCAGAAGCCCCTTCAATAATTCCCGGAATATCAGCAATTATAATATCGCTTTCATCATCAACACGAAGAACGCCAAGATTAGGTATAATAGTAGTAAATGGATAAGGCGCAATCTTTGGACGGGCATTTGTAAAGGCAGTAAGCAGGGAAGATTTTCCCGCATTAGGAAATCCGACAAGACCAAGATCAGCCATAATACTGAGTTCCAGCTTCAAAAAGCGGGTTTCGCCGCGCTGACCGGGATTTGCATGCTTTGGCGCCTGATTAGTAGAAGATTTAAAATGAACGTTACCCCAGCCGCCGTTACCACCTTTAAGGTAAGTAAAGCTTTCGTTTTCAGCCTTGCCGGTAAAATCATAAATTACCTCGTCAGTTTCAGCATCGCGGATAGTAGTTCCAGGAGGAACAGGAATAACGCAGTCCTCGCCGTCAGCACCAAAGCGGTTCCAGCCCTGACCGTCACCTCCATTCTTAGCCTTAAAACAATGCTTCTGACGCAATTTTCCCAGAGTCCTCATATTGCGTTTTACAGTAAAAATTACATCGCCGCCCTTACCGCCGTCACCACCGTTAGGACCGCCATGAGGAATATATTTTTCGCGGCGAAAAGCAACACAACCGTTGCCGCCGTTACCAGAGCGAACCTCAATCAAAGCTTCATCAGCAAAATTAATCATAAAAATCCAGTCCGAAAAAAAGCA
>ODAI012779869.1_pt1 | contig 11585 bp, 10 predicted proteins | sample 1539321 | NCBI WGS metagenome assembly ODAI01 (sample SAMN02144231, study PRJEB22623) | gut metagenome | biome: sheep rumen | host: Ovis aries | place: New Zealand
CAGGAGACAACTTCTTCGAAATGATATCTGAAATTAAAATACATATATATTAGTAGAATGTTGTCGGAAATTATGTGATAATTATACTATAAATTTCAGTTAAGAATGAAATGATTAAGGTAGCGCATGACAATCAAAAGCTGGACGAGAAAAGCCCTCTCGTTTTTTTAAGGAGCAGCACGACCAGAATGGAAACGTAAGCAACCGCCTTAAGGAGTGGGAACGCGCTGATCTTTCCCTTCAGCTTTGCAGCTACGGAGCCGATGGAGAATAAGGTGAAGCCGAGCGCGATCCGATAGTGAAGACGCTTTTTGGCTCTTATGATTGCAAATGATGTAATCCCCTGAACTATACCTACGACCACTGTGACAAAACCCATGAACACGGTAAATCTCTTCAATTTTTTCGGGTCAGAAAGCCGTTCCATGAATTTGTCGGAGAGCTCCAGCGGATTGAGTTTCCTTCTGCCGGTCATGTAAATGATGCCGGTGACGATGCTGAAGACACACAGGACGGCATAGAAGATGCCGCAAAGAAGGAGCGGGATGCTTAGATGTTTGAGACGGAAAGATTTCAAGTTATTTCTCCTTTCTGAATTGTTGAAGACGAGTTTGTTCCGCACATTCCTCATAGACTTACGTCACAAGAATCCTGTGCTGAAGATTGAATGCCCATCGTCTTTAGAGGCGTGGGTTATCTATGAAAAGCAGCATCAGAGTACCACGGACATAGGAGCCGCACCGTATGGAGGTCGAGGCTCATCATTATTATACTATAATACACTAAAACAAAGGAAAAGATTCTAGAAATGTTGAAAATGGCAAGAGATAATTGCCGGCTGTGAATCAACTGAAGGAAGACAGTTATGAAACGCTATAAGAATTGGATGGCAGTAATAATGACCATGATTCTCATGGTGACGGGGACTGTATCTCCGGCAAGGCGTTCAAATCAATTGTCTATCTGGACAGTGATGACAATATAACACGCGATTCAATGGCGATCATGTTCTACCGCGCGGCGGGCGCGCCGACGGTAACGCAGGCTCAGCTGAATGCAGTGACATTCAAGGATATATCGAGCTGTTCCGCCAATGTCAAGAAAGCCATTGCCTGGGCTGTGAGTGCCGGCATCGTAAAGGGCTTTACGAAAGAGCGGTATGGTCCGCTTGAAAAGAGTACGAGACTGCAGGTGGCCATCATGCTGTATCGATTCTATAAATGATGAGCTGGGCTCACGCTTCAAGCATCGGGGACGTTGCCTTTCGCGTGAAAAAATACAATCGAGAAGTAACGTCCCCAAAAGGAGTTTACAATGGCACGAATAGACGAACTCAATTTTATTGAAATCGACGGCGTCACCTGCTGCAGGGGACACGCTTTCCCCTTCGGAGCCACCCTGTCAGGCAACGGAGGCATCAACTTTTCAATCAACTCTGTAGACGCTGAGGGCTGTGAGCTTGTCCTGTACCACCAGGGAGCGGAGGAGGCTTTTGCTCACATCCCTGTCCCCGATGAATTCCGGACCGGAAGCAACTACTCGATCATTGTATTCGGACAGAACCCCGAGGAGCTGGAGTACACCTGGCGATTCTTCGGAGAATATGCTCCGCAGAAAGGACTGCGGTTCGACCCGAACGCAGCTCTGCTCGACCCGTATGCCAAGCTGATCAGCGGTCACGAATTCTGGGGTCAGAAGAAGTCTGAGCGGAAGCAGATGCGCTGCAAAATTATCCTGGATGACTACGACTGGGAGGATGACACCCAGCTGGAGATCCCGATGGAGGATCTGGTGATCTATGAACTCCATGTCCGCGGATATACGAAAGATCCCTCGAGCTCGTCCAGATATAAGGGAACCTATGCCGGAATTGTCGACATGATCCCCTATTTCAAGGAACTTGGGATCAACTGTGTGGAGCTCCTGCCGGTATTCGAATTCGATGAGATGGAGGAGACACTCTATCTCGACGGAGACAAGAGGCTCAACTATTGGGGCTACTCCACGATCTCGTTCTTTGCGCCGAAAGCATCGTATGCCTATTCCGGAGCGCACGGGATGGCAGCGGACGAGATGAAGAACATGGTCAAGAAGCTGCACAAGAACGGGATAGAAGTCATACTTGACGTCGTTTTCAACCACACGGCAGAGATGGGGGATGACGGTCCGGTCATCAGTTATAAGGGGATTGACAACCGCACTTATTACCATCTGAACGAAAAAGGTAATTACATGAATTACTCCGGCTGCGGTAATGCCGTGAACTGCAACAACGTCGTTGTTCGCCAGCACATCCTTGACTGCCTGCGCTACTGGGTAGTCGACTATCACGTGGACGGATTCCGATTTGATGAAGCCCCTATTCTCTCGCGTGATAAGGACGGAAATCCGATGCAGAGCCCGCCGCTTCTTGAAGCTCTGGCCCACGACCCGGTCCTCTCTAAGACAAAGCTGATCGCGGAAGCATGGGACGCCGCCGGCCTTTATCAGGTCGGGTCCTTCCCGGCTCCTGATAAGTGGGCTGAGTGGAACGGGCATTTTCGGGACTGCGTCAGAAATTTTATCCGAAGTGATGCGTCGGCCGGGCCGGAGCTCATTAACCGCATCCAGGGCTCGCCCGACATGTACAAGAACAGAAAGGAGCCATCGACTATCAATTTCGTGACCTGCCACGACGGCTTCACGCTGAATGATCTGGTCTCCTACAATGAAAAGCATAATGATGCCAATGGTGAAGCAGGCCGCGACGGCAACAGCCACAACAGCAGCTGGAACAGCGGAGTGGAAGGACCGACCGATGACCCGGTAATTGAAGCTCTGCGGAACAGGCGGATCAAGAACGCGCTCGCGCTGCTTCTGCTCAGCCGCGGAACGCCAATGCTCCTCGCCGGCGATGAATTCAGGAACACGCAGCACGGCAATAATAATGCTTACTGTCAGGACAACCCGCTGTCCTGGATCAACTGGGGAGACAGGGAGCGCGCATCCGACGTCTATGAATTTTGCAGGCTCCTGATTGCTCTTCGCCGTGATCATCCTGTGTTGCGGAGGAGAGAGTACTTTACTGACAGGAACAGCAGCGGGTATCCGGAGCTGTCCTTCCACGGGGAGAAACCGTGGACACTTGACATGTGGAATCCGTTCCTCGTGTTTGGCTTTATGTACGCGGAGCCGAAGAAGGATTTTGGAACAGACAGGGACTGCTTTGTTTACTGCGGCGTTAACTCACACTGGGAGGAACACACTATGGAGCTTCCGATCCTGCCGAACGGCATGCGGTGGCACAAAATCGCATATTCCGGGGATAATGAATATGAACCGCAGGCCATTCAGGGCAGGCAGATCAGGCTTATGTCCCGGAGCCTTATGGTATTAATAGGAATGTAAACAAAAGGAGATGTACAAATTTCCTTTCCAGGCAATAATCGGCTGGTCGCCGAGGCGGCGTACGCATTCTATCTGGTGACGAGGTCTAAAGCCGATACCAACTGAGCGAGACGGTCCTTTTTACAAGAGCATTCGAGTAAGAAGGACCATACATATTTTGTGAAAAATAGCCGGCTACAACGTTCACAGTCGGTGAATAGTGTGGTATTATATACAATATGATAAACAATTCAAGTTTTTCAAATGGCATCTGTGAGCCGCGGGCAGTCCGGATGCATTGACCCCAAAAGTTGGACCATACGGTTGGCAGGCGGAGGTCATTTTTTGATTGAGGGGAGAGGCTTGACATGAGTTCGATAGAGATTCAGAAGATAAGCATTGTTGATTTGGATACAGATGCAATCGTGAATGCTGCCAATTCAGGCCTGTGGGCCGGCGGCGGTGTCTGCGGCGCCATTTTTGATGCAGCCGGGTATGACGAGCTGACGAAAGCCTGTAACAAAATAGGCCATTGTAAGATAGGTTCCGCAGTTATAACGCCGGGGTTTGACCTGAAAGCCAAATATATCATACACGCTGTCGGTCCTATTTATTCGGACGGAAGACACGGCGAGGCTGAGATGTTGTACAACGCGTATAAGAGATCACTCGAGCTGGCTGTGATCAACGGCTGCAAGAGTATAGGCTTTCCGCTGATATCCGCAGGCATTTTCGGCTACCCGCTGGATGAGGCCTGGGAGCTGGCCGTGCAGGCATGTCGCAATTTCATTAAGGCTAATCCCGATGTTGAGATTGATATTATATTTGCAGTACTGAGTGACAGAATATATAAAATAGGCGAGTGGTATCTGAACAGGCCTGACGACTGATAATCGGAGGTAAATTTGAAAAAAATACTGAGAGTTATCCTGCCCGCCCTGCTGCTTGCTCTTGTCCTGCTCGGGTATTTCAGAGTGAGAGCTGAGCTGCTCAGCCACGTTTACACGCCTGACGCTCATACGGGTTCTGCAAATGCAGCAACCTCTTCGTCAGCTCCGCATGATCCAGACGGAGGCACGGCAGATGCCGCAAATGAAGCCATCCCTACTGCAGAATCCTCTGATTCGGTATATCATCTGGAAGCTTATAACAGCGGGAGCGTGATCGGCGGCGGTCAGACCGATGACGGATTCGCCATTCCCGTGTATAGCGGAGACGAGCTTGTACCGATTAATAATAATGTTCCGGATTTTACTGAGGAGGAAATTGGAACAAAGGAGTTTTACAAGTTCAGCGAGCTGGATGAGCTTGGCCGTGCAGGCCGCGCGGTGGGCTGCATCGGTCCTTCGATGCTGGCTGCCGGGGAGCGCGGACCAATCGGTATGATACGGCCTGCAGGCTGGCACACCGTGAAATATGAATTCATCGATGGCTTATATCTCTACAACAGATGTCATCTGATCGCGTATTCTCTGTGCGGTGTCAACGCGGATGAGCGCAATCTGATCACGGGAACACGTTACCTGAATATCGAGGGAATGCTGGGAATCGAGAACCGCGTGTACTGGTATGTAAAGGATACCGGCAATCATGTATTCTACAGAGTCACTCCTAGATATATCGGCGATGACCTTCTTGCAGTCGGAGTGCAGATGGAAGCGTACTCGGTGGAGGATCAGGGCAAAAAGCTGAGCATAAATGTGTTCTGCTTTAATGTGCAGCCGGGTGTTTTGATCGATTATAAGACCGGGGATAATTCGCTTGACCCGAATTATAATGCAGATAGAAGCATATCACCGGATTCAGATTCCGGGGTGAATGTCTTTGATTCTCAGGATTTAACTCCAAAGACTAATACCGGTGAGAGTACTGCCGTGGAACCGGACGGTCAGACGGAGAAAACGGATTTAGACGCAACAGAAGATAATGAGCTGTTTGTTCATGACGAGAAGGCAACATACATATTAAATACGAACACCATGAGATTCCATCTTCCGGACTGCCGGAGCGTTCAGGATATGAAGGAGAAGAACCGAAAAGAGTTCTTCGGCACCAGGGAGGAAGCTATGGACGCCGGGTATCTGCCCTGCGGGAGGTGCCGGCCGTAAATTTGAATACAGCTGCCGATAAAAAGGCAGATTAGTGAAAGGAGACCCAAATGAGAGTAGACGCGATAAAGTATGACATCACAAAGCTCGAGAACTGCGCTGCCGTAGTCAACAGCACAAATTATTTCCTGTCGGACGGTGCCCCTAAGAGCGTTAACCATGCCATTCATGTGGCAGCCGGTCCGAGGCTGCATGAGGTCTGCCGGAGACTTGGAACATGCAACACGGGTGAAGCGATCACCACGGATGCATTTGATATGAAGGCAGATTACATCATCCACACGGTCACACCGTCATGGAGAACAGATAAGTCTGATAAGGCAAATGCCCTTCTCACTAAGTGTTACACAAACTGCCTGCAGGCGGCTCTCAATAAAGGTGCCCGTTCGATCGCGTTCCCATCCCTCGGAACCGGTCACTGCCACTTCCCGCCGGAAATGGCTGCGGAGACTGCTGTCACAGCCGTAAAGGAATTCCTTGATGAGAACCCGGGTTCATTTGACTCTATAACATGGAGCCTGTCGAGTCAGGAGATGGCGGATATATACAGAGCCGAGATTGCCCGCAAGATTCCGGGGGCGTTCGTCATGGAAGAGCCCAGGCAGAAAGCAGCCGAGCTGACAGAGAATGTATCAATCGAGAAGGATGTTCCGTCTGACGATAAGATCGTGAAGTTCTGCCTTAAGTACTACCTTGTACTTAAGCTGATCGACAAAGACCAGATTTTGAAAGACTGGTGCCGTGACTACAATGCGCAGTCAATGTCCCAGAGCCATTCAGCTCTCAAAGATATTCTCCAGTTCCGCATGCCGTCTGATGCTTACCGTGCAGGCATCATGACAGGAAAAGCACAGGAAGTACTGGATGAGGAGGGTATTGTTTTTGACAACTTAAAGACACTGAGCAATGATGACATGAGCAAGATCGATCCGGCTGTGCTGAAGGCTGCACTCGAGCTTCAGTTCAAGGCGGATGAGGCCGATGAAGGCGTCCTCATCCGCGAGGGCGTTGCAAGCGGATTCGTTGTCAAGCTTGTCAGAGCGCTTTATAATATGCTGCGCTGATAAGTTCCTGAGTTTGAACTTATCAGGCTTACAGCCTGCAGCCATTAAGCAAGGACTTTTTACAGTAAAATATTGAGAAAGAGACGGGACTGTCGCATTAGACGGTGTCACGACTGTATATGGCAGACATTTGCATAAAACGGCTGCCATATATTGTGGTGGCGCGCCTTAATGCGACAGCTTTTTTTGAAGTACAAACCAGGCAGAACGTGTAATTCGATTGAAGAAATAAGCAATGTTTCTGTTTGTGCCTGATTGCAGGCGACAAACCATGGTGCCTTAGGTGTGGCCGGGAAGAGTGATGATGAACTTCGAATGTTAGCGGACGGCGGAGTCAGGCACTTATATATCGGCGTCGAGACCGGTCTCGAGGACGTGCTGGCATTCATGAATAAAGGGAATACTGTCGCTGAATTGCGTGAGCAGGTTCTCAATTTGCCTCAGTCATGAGGTTCAGGAGGCGGCTTTCTTCCACCTTGCTGCGCCTTCATTAAGCATGTACTGGATCTCTTCAGGAGTAAGTGCCCGCAGACCTTTATACGGATCGACCAGCGTCTCGATGCTCCTTCGCATGATCCGATCTGCAATTGTTTCGGCGTTTTTGACCTTTCGCGGGCGCTCGGTCTCCAACGTGAACGGAGCTGTCTGGCGACCGTCGACGCTCAATGTCGTTACGGCGTTGAAAGCGTCAAGCCGGGTGAGCTGTGAGCCTACTGTGGGATCGTCGAACCTGAGCCCTGCTGTGGCGGCGTCCCTGGGCGAGAGGCGGAAGGCACTGAAGTTGGCTGAGTTCGCTTCCAGAGCGTCACGGATCTGTGCCGTCAGCTGACCGGTGTGCTGGTGGCACAATATCATCGAGATTCCGAATTTCCGGGATTCTGCCAGCATCCTGGGCATCGGGTTCGTCTGGAAAAGAGAGGCTTCATCTATGACAACGAGATGCATGCGGTCACGGTCATGCCTTGCCATTGCTGCGTTCCAGAGCTTCATGAGCTGCAGGGTACCGACAATGCGTGCGGCGTGAGTACCGATTGCAGGGGATGCGAGATCAATCAGAGTCACCGTGTCGGTATCGATGGTGCGGTTCATATCGAGAGCATTTGCACCTGCACCGAGAGTCAGCCTAAGCTGTTCTACCGCTGTGAGCCGTTGGAACTTGCACAGATACCAGTTGAGCATGTTCTGGAAGTCGCTGCTGCGGTCCGTTCCGTACTCCTGCCTGATAGTCTCGGCGAGTTCGGGATAGTCCCTGTAAATTATTTTGTAGAGTTTAAGCATATTATCCTGGCTCTGCGAGATGACTGCTATGCTTTCCAACGATGCTCTGCGTCCGAGGAATGCGATTGATGCTTTTGCAAATGTCGACAGCCACCTCTCATACCTCGGCCCCACGATTCCCTCACCTTTCGGATCAAATATGTCGGCGAAGAGTTCGCACAGGTCATTGATATTGCGCTCCTCTTTAAGAGGGTCATCGCTGTCCCAGATATTCAGTGGGACCGGATTACGAATGTCCCCTATGCGGACGACTCTGACTCTGTTCACATGCTTTTCAGGCAGAGCGCGGATGATCATATCGATGGTGCTGCCGTGCGGATCAAAAAAGGTCAGACCGTGGCCGCGCTCGATGGCGCTGAGGATGATCGTTGTAAGCAGGGTGGACTTGCCGGTTCCTGTCTGACCGACGATCTGATAATGGCGGACGAGATCCCTTTGGCCGATGGTGATCTTGCGCTTTATACCTGATGTGTCTGTTGCCTTGCCTATGGTGACGGCTCTGCTGTCCTTTACGTTTTTATGGCTTGCGGGATATTTTTTAGCTTCTTCCTCACAAATCTCGATGCCGATGACCGGCTCCGCGATTTCCGGCTCCATCATGAGGATGCGGGCTGCGTAGTCAGGAAGAACAGGTGTTGCTGCATACGTGAGGGTATCTGTGTCTTCAGTTTTTAGAGCAGAGGTCCGGAAGGTTTCGGTCACTCCGGATTTTAGAGCAGAGTCCCTGATGGCTTCGGACATCCCGGATTTCAGAGGAGAGTTCCAACAGGTCTGGGCTTTCAGTGTATCCATGCTTCCGATAAAGCGGAGTTTTGCTCCTGAAACGGATTCTTCGATAATGGTCTTTAGTCTGATGGAAACAGAGGCAGCCTTTGAGGATACATCTTTCTCAGTTTTGTCTGAACAGGCTGCTCCGGGGAGTCTCAGCAGGACTCTCATTTTTACCGGATGACCTGCGTAATCACTGAAGGGAATCCTGCCTGAGTATGTTCTCTTCATGTTTTTAATGCAAGCGTTCTGTTCGTCAGGGGCAGCGGGGCCGATGACCACTCGGAGAAAAGCTCCGGTTATGCGAAGCACCCGGATGAGCTCCCTGAAGTCCGGGGAATACTGTGCCGGCCAGGTATTAAGTGAAGAAATCCCTTCTGTATCGGTATCCGCTTCATTTTTGAAGCCGAACGAAGGAGACGTATTGTGAAAACCGATGGAAGAGGAGCAGGTCTTCCTTTCAGCGATCGGCAGATATATTTCATAGAGTTCTGTCAGGTTATCGAATGCCCTGCGGGGCACGTTTGATTTACTTGCCCTGCCGGTCTTTTCTACAATCCAGGTGAGATCGTCAGTTCCCACACCTGCTGAACCGAAGACTGACATTTTGACAAGCCCTTTGGTGGGGACGAACATTTGCCAGCCTACATGATCGCCTTTATCCATCACTGAGGCACTTCTGACCATGCGGGATGACATGCGTTCGGAGAGTAGACGCTTGTCCTTGGATATGATTAACTTGTCAATGTACACTGCGGATTGAGTATTCTCGGGAAAATCGTATTTTTTCATGCTGCTACCTCTTGGAAATGGTGTTCTGACTATAGGAAACTCGAAAGGGGTGTCGCGTTAAGGCACATCACCACATATATGGTGGCACGGCTTAATGCGACAGCCCCTTAGTATATGACCTTCGCAGGGAGGCTCGGATGAGAGCCTCCCTGGTGTGTGGGTGACCGGTGTATGAATATTTTGCTTTAGATTCGATTATGCGGCTTCCGGTGTCGGGCATCTTTCGGCGAGGTATTCATCTGCTACGCTCAGGATATGTCTTACGGAACCGAAGATTATTGAACCGCGGCGTGTACATGTCCTGCTGAGGCTGACCTGTGACGGTTTCCAGCGCCTCAGATCCGATAATGAGATACCGTCCTTGAGCATTGTGTATAAGAGACCGTTGTGGCGATGGTGCATGAGGAATTCTTTCTGTCCTGAGAATATGATGTAAATGTTGAACCCTTCCTTTTTGCCGTTGTTTTCTGCTTTTACCCTGATGTTTCTGTTTTCTCTTCTTTCTTTCATATCGTGCCTCCAAATGATATGTGTATTGGCGATCTGTACTGTTTGTTTCCTGAGAGAATTATATATCCGGTATAAGAATTGTTTTTTTCCCTTGGCACGCTCGCCGCTTTCTGCGGGTCCTGGCGATTGCTTCCCCGGGGAGCCTTAAATCTGTGTTTAGTTTTCAAAGTTCGGGTTTTAGGACAAAAAAGAAGCCTGGCAACAGTTAAGATGTGTTATTGGAGATGTTATGAATTGATTCTACAGCATGCAAAAAATTTATTTTTTGAGCTGTTAAATATCGAGGGATTTCGATTCAGGGATGTCAAATGTTAAATTGATTTTCATGGATTCTGATGATATGCTTATGCTGAACTTGTATCTAAGTGGGCGATTGCCCATGTACTTAGTATAATTGCGGCCCATCGCCCGCACAGTGGGTTGTCTTATATAGCAAAAAATGCGGAGGAATACGATGAGATTGTTTATTGCGATACAATTTTCAGATGACATTAAAAAAGGCCTGATTTCTGTGATGCATGAACTTAAAAAGAAGAATATTGGCGGAAACTACAGCCCGGCGGACAATCTGCACCTGACCCTCGCTTTTATCGGTGAGACACAGAATGCAGAGGGGGTGAAGAGGGCGATGGAGGCGACTGCATTTGCACCCTTTATGCTGTCCCTTACGGAGCTAGGAAACTTCGGTGATATTCTTTGGGTCGGAGCCAAGGGCGGACAGAAGCTCAAAGCCTACGTAAAAGCCCTCGGCGTGCAACTCGATACTGCCGGCATAAAGTATGACAGAAAGAAGTTTGAGCCGCACATCACACTTGTCAGAAAGGCGTCGAATGCCAGACCGCAGGGAATCACTGTCCCGAAGAAGGAGATGATGGTCCGTAAGATTTCGCTTATGAAATCGGAACAGAAAAACGGCCGTATGGTATATACTGAAATATTCCATGTCGGGAGTTGAGAATATCGGGAATGCAGGAGTTGAAAGGAATTTTCTGATGGGGGACACGGGCGAGACTTGAATGGAGGCTTGAATTGAAGGACATAAAAAGAGAAGAACTGAAATCGCTGCTTGGGGATTATCTGGACCACCCGAAGGTGCTCGAGATGAAATCTTACATACAGCACGGCAATATTACGACCTATGATCATTGCAGGCGAGTCGCGGCTGCCAGTCTAAAAATCAATCGTAAGCTTCATCTGGGAGCCGACGAGAAGAAGCTTGCTGTCGGCGCTATGCTTCATGATTTTTACCTGTATGACTGGCACGCATATGATGACGGGAGCCACAGACTTCACGGTTTTAGGCATCCTGAGAAAGCGAGAATGAACGCCAGTGAGGTTTTCCATGTGGGTAAAAAGGAACAGGATATCATACGTACGCACATGTGGCCGCTGACGCTTCATACTGTTCCGAGATCGCGTGAGGCGGTGATTGTTTGTATGGCGGATAAGTGGTGCTCTCTGCAGGAGACCATATTTATGAGGAAAAAAGGTAAATGACAACAGGGGCTGCTTTGAGCAGCCCCGTTTACAGGAGTAAGTCATATGTACACGAAAAGATTCGTTGACTTTATTAAGCGGAGGGAAAAGCTGCTGTCGGCAGTCAGCAAAATGATTTTTTTTTCGCTGATTGGAGCCATGATCACAGGCTGCAGCGGGGACTCTGCCGGAAATACGTCCGGAGATGAGCAAACTGCGCAGA
>ODAI011506357.1_pt1 | contig 11584 bp, 5 predicted proteins | sample 1539321 | NCBI WGS metagenome assembly ODAI01 (sample SAMN02144231, study PRJEB22623) | gut metagenome | biome: sheep rumen | host: Ovis aries | place: New Zealand
GAAGCGGTGCCTGTAAATGTAGCTGTAGCACCGGCATCCGTCGTCGTAAATTCACGGTTGGCCACCCCGTCAAACAGGGAAATTATATCGTTTGCCACCCAATGCACAGCGTTGCCGCCGACAAGTTCGGTTTTGGTGGAAATACCGGCCGTGAAAACCTTTTCACCGGCTGGGTCATTAACGGGGGTGGAATCCTTTGCGCAACTAACCGCAGCTGCGGCCAGGGCAATGATAAAGATAGTTTCTTTCACGTTATTCATAATTCGGGTCCTCCATTGTTATTTGTTATTTATCATCTTACGGCAGAATTTCGAAACCTTCGTGGTCACCATCTGGTTGCCCACTGACACTGTTAAGAATCCACTCCGTGTCTACTGAAAACACCATGCAATCAGGTGCCATATACATTTTGTCGAAACCTTCGTGGTCACCATCTGGTTGCCCACTGCCACTGTAAAGAATACACTCCGTGTTTACGGAAAACACCGTGCAATCAGGTGCCAAATACATTTTTGGGATCATAAGAAATAATATAAGTTATTTGATTGTCATAATGCATATTGAAGTAAGTATTTCTCGTTGTCAAGGCGAAGCGTCAGCCGCAGTTTTCCGTCAGACGAGCAAAGAGGGCCGATTTTAACACGGTGCTCACCCTCACCGGGGATCAGGACGCTGACAAAACGGACGGGACGAACGCTGTCTTTAGATGTATGATATACCAGATGAGGGCGTGCCAGCTTGTAGCGATAAGCTGTGGACATCCACCCCTCGCGGGTTTCACGAACCGTTTTCCGCGGCCCGTTGCATACAAGAGTATAATGTCCTTCCGAGTCCGGTCCCGGATGGAAATGGACACTGACCTCTCCCCGGGCAGTGCCGAATGCCTCGTCTACGATAACGAAGAAACTCTTCCGGACAAAGAAAACGGAACGACGGTGTGTCAGCCCGTCATAGGAAGGATTCTCCGTTACAAGGACCGGTGTAGCGGCCGAGGGATCCCATAAAAGGGTGCGGGACTGGGTGAACGTCAGGTTTTGGTCGTCCAGCGTCAGCGTATTGTGCGAAGAAGTCCTCCTGAACCAGTCTCTCCAAGCCATCACTTCCGCATCTCCGGCATAGACATAAGAGCCCGAATCCGGGAACAGACGCTCCCCTTTATACCAAAGCTCAAAGGTCCCGTTATCCGGCTGGCAGTGCCACTCGCCCTTAGGGCCGGCTTTTACGACCATCTGGGTGGCATCAGCATCCCAACCATTACGGAACACGAAGAAACCCGAATCCTTGAATCCCTTACAAAGCGGCTCCGGAATGGATCCATCGTGTCCCTCCGTAGCGAAATAACGAATCAAACTGTTCTCCGGGAACAACGAAGCCCAGCGTCGGTAATGGCCAAGCATTTCTTTCCGCTCCGTCAGGCGTGCATCGCTGAAACAGGGATTGCTGTAATCCGGGAAGCAGATTTGGGCATAGAATTCAATCATCTTTTCTATCGTGACGCGGTAGCTGGCGGGGAACTCGTTCTCCAGTCTATGCATACGGGCCATTTCCCAAGCCTTGCAGAAGATATTGATGGCCGCCAGGTGATAATGGGGATCCAATTCATAATGCCCGCCATCCGGATAAACTTGTTTTTCAATCTCCCGATTCAGGATCTTTATTCCTACGTTCCGCCATTCCGGGGCCTCCTTGAATTCCGGGAAAAATACTCCGGCATAGAGCGTTCGCTGTGCCTCGAAGAGGAGGTGGTTCCCTTCCTTGGAATAATGCTTTATCAAGAATTCCACGTGCCGATGATAATTTTCCAGGAAAAGAAGAAGGAATTCCGGCGTAAAGGCCGGGGAATCCAGGAAAAGTTGGAACTGAAGAATCTGATCCTGCACCCGATGGCTCACCTCGAGCGGACGCCAGGCATAGCGCATATTCTCCTGAAGACTGTCTAGCGACGGGTTATCAGTAATTTCGAACTCAATGTCATCCAGATGTACCAACGGATTCTTAGCAATCCAGTCACGATATTCCAAGGCCCATTCACGGGCATATTTTGATTCTCGCGACAGCTGCCAGGCATAGCCCATCGGAGTAAACCATTTATGCCGATGAAGCTGCCAGCGCAGTTCGTTGTCTTTGACTGGCCAATAGCGCCAGTCAATATCGTTTCCATAAAAATATGACGGCTGATATCCGTAGTGGACAAAGAAACGATGTTCCAAAGCCTCGTCAGCTATCTTTTGCTGCTGCGCCGTAATAGTGATGCCTTGCAAAGATGGCAATTCCGGAGTCCCGGCATTCTTCCGCGAGCGGAAATATGCGAGCAAACTATCCGCTGCCGCCGCATCGTCACCTTGAGCGTGCCGGTTTTTTACCCCTTCCAGCCCTGGATAATCCAGGTTCAACTGTGAAAACACACTGCTTCCACCCTCCGCGGCTACGACCGGGATGGAGAATGCCGACAACAACATCGATATGAGTACCAAGCGCAAGTTCATAGATTATTTCCAGGCCTCGTGTTGCTTTATTCCCGTCATCACGTCACACTCGCGCTGGGGAATAGGCATCAGTTCGTGTTTCCCCTCTATGGTATAACGGGCCACCGTATAATTTCCTTCAGGATACCAGTCTGCAATGCTCTGGGCTGTTTCCATAATGCTGCGATAGTAAATGCCCCAGCGAATCAAGTCCTGCTTGCGATGTCCCTCGAAACAGAGTTCATAGGCCCTTTCCCTGCGGATCGCCTCACGGAAAGTCTCCTTTGAAACAGTAAGAGGAAGATCGTGTGCCGTGTCTCCGAAAGCTCTCCTGCGCACCTTATTGAATGCCTGCACGGCTTCGGCAGTAGGACCTTCAGACTCATTTACGGCTTCGGCAAAAAGCAGAAGAACATCGGCATAGCGCAGGATATACCAGTTTACATTGGATTTATCGTTGTTGATCAGAGCATTGGCTGCGGACACATACTTCTCCGTATCCCACTTGGCCGGGGTAAAGAGCTGTCTCTGGCGGTTGAGGCGGTCCTCGTTAGTGCTCCCGGCAATCTCCTCATAGGTAATATAACCATCCGTAACGACCTCTCCGTTGGAAGCGTGTCCATATTTGTAATTGGCTACGGAAAGCCAAAGACGTGGATCATTGTGGGACATCCATTCTTGCACGAAGGGATAAACCACTTTCCAGTTGGCAGCATTGCGCCCTCTCACACCGGCGATGGCTGTTGTCGAAACTCCGTTCCACTTTCCGATACGACCGGTTGGGTCGCTGGAATTCAATGCTGTCGGTGAATAGAAAGAGACTTCAATCAAACTCTCCAAGGGCTCCCAAACTCCGTTGCACGTGTTGCGCCACAGTGCCTCAAAATCAGGATTCAAGTCGTGCTTGCCTGAAATAATGACACTTCTGGCGACGGCTGCGGCATCGGCCCACTTTGAGTTGTCATTAAGCGGATTTCCTGCCCAAGTACAATATACTTTACAGAGAAGGCCCAAGGCGGCCCCTTTGGAAATGCGGTATTCACTGTGACTGCGGACTGTATCGTCCAATGCCCACGGAAGGTGGTCAGAGGCCCATTTCAAATCATTTTCTATAAAAGCAAACACCTCTTCAGGAGTAGCCTGGCGATACAATGAAGCGGCTTGACGGGACTCAGCAGTAGTACGGACCAGCGGCACATTTCCCCACCAGCGGAGCAGTTCAAAATAGAACAATGCACGCAGGGCCCGCGCCTCGGCCAAATACACCGTAGCGAGCGAACGGTTGGCTTCATCCCAACTCTCCATACGCTGCGATACGGTTTCTATGAAATCGTTGGCATCATAGATGGCCGAATACAGTTCCTGCCAGCTCACTGAGATCTCATTGAGCGATGCCGTATGCGTATTGGTAGGGATTGCCCGGAAGGAACTGGTGGCGCTTCCTTCGCATTGCGCGATGTCAGAGGAAATGGTGAACAGCAGGGACAGATGGTAAGCATACATACCCTCTTTTCCCATATGCTGATAGATACCCATCAGCACAGTTTCAGCCTCAGCGGCAGTGAGCGGATAATTGTCTTTACCCACTTCGGTGTAGGAGTGTTCCTTCAAATCGCAGGTCTGCACTGACAGCGCTATTATAATCAGAAACAAAATCGTCTTTTTCATACAGCGTCAATATTTAGAAGGAAACGTCAAGGCCAAAGGTAAATACACGACTCTTGGGATAAGCGCCCCAATCCAACGCAGGGGTCATAGGGTTGGAAGCACGCATATTCACCTCCGGGTCATAGCCGCTGTAGCGGTTCAGGACAAAGAGGTTCTGCGCAGAGGCGTACAGGCGGAGCTTGGAAATCTTGATTCTGGTCATAAGTTTCTTGGGGAACGTGTATCCAAGCGTTACAGATTTCAGACGCAGGAAAGAGCCGTCTTCGATGAATCGGGAATATAATTCGTTCTTGATATATCCGTCCCAAGCAGGAACCTTTGAAGATGCATTTTCCCTGGTCCAGCGGTCTGCAGCTTCAGCAAGCATATTGGAACGCTGGTCCTGCGTCTGGTTGGCCATTATACGAGTGGCGTTGTACACTTGGTTTCCCCAACTGAATTGGAACATAAAGCTGAAGTCTACGCCCTTGTAGGACATATAATTGGACAGACCGCCGAACAGTTTCGGAGTACCGTTCCCAATTACCGTACGGTCATCCGGAGTAATGATTCCGTCCCCGTCGATATCGACATATTTTACCATACCCGGAGAGGCCGGCCGACCGGCGTGGTCGGATATGTCGGCAATCCCGGGTTTCAAAGTCAGTGTCCCCGTGGCGGCATCCATCATAAAGTCGCTTTCTTGATAGACTCCGTCCCATTTGTATCCATAGAAATTACCAAGGGCGCTATCTACCTCAGCCACATAATCATAGCCTGTATATTCGCTGTTCCAGGAGGAGGATGTGAACATCTGTTTACTGTCGCCCGCGACAGCAAGCAGTTTATTCTGGACGTAAGAGACATTGAGGTCCGTGGTCCAATAGAATCCTCCCTTGGTGTCCAGATTCACGCTGCGCAGGGAGAATTCCACACCTTGGTTGCGGATTTTTCCGACATTCTGCCACTGATAGGCAAAGCCGCTGGCATAAGGTATGGTAGCCTGCATAAGCAGATCACGGGTGTCCTTCCTGAAGAGATCCAAGGTAAAAGTCAATCGGTCTTTCCAGAAACCGGCATCCAGGCCGAAGTTGGTACTTTCGGAAGCCTCCCAGCGCAGGTTTTCATTTGCCAGTTGCTTGGGCTGCAGTACGGTGACCACTTCAGTGCCACGACCATATTTGACCGGAGAGTACAAATCCTGTGACAGGTAATTAGGAATGCGGTCATTGCCAACCAGCCCCCAGCCCGCACGCAGTTTGAGCGTGGAAACTGCCCTGAGACGTTTCATCCATTTTTCTTCCTTGATTTTCCAGGCAAAGGAGAATGACGGAAAAACTCCCCATTTACTCTTGTCGCTGAACACCGTGGAACCATCGGCGCGCAGGGTTGCGGTGAGAAGATATCGGTTCTTGTAACTATAATTGCCGCGAGTGAAAAAAGACAAGAGCCTTTTGTTGGAATACGCGGAACTCACTTTACTTGGAGTTGCACCCAGACTCAAATTGTAGTTGCCCAAATTGTCAAAGGGAAAGTCCGAAGCCTGCCCAAGGAGATTCTCGCTGCTTGTGAGCGTATACTCCTCTCCGGCCATCAGGTCAAAAGAATGCGAAGACGCGGATTTGTATCGGTAAGTCAAGTAATTGAAGTTTGAGAAGCGGACATTCCTGCTCCAGAGATTCTGTCCATAAGGCTTCTGCCCCGCCCGGTAAGCCTCCTTAGTCCCTTCCTGATAGAAAAGGTATTCACGGTTGTTGGTAGTGACATAGGTGATGGCTGAACGCAATTCGAAGCCCTTCCAGAGTTTCATATTGGCCGATACATTCCCGCTCCACATTTCAGCCTTGCGGACATTGACTGTAGAATTGGCCTGGAAGACCGGATTTACCTGCGAAAGAGACTCGGAAGTCTCCAGTTCCAATGGATCTATTGCTTCTGCGAGCAACTGGTCATCAGTCATTCGAAGTCCTCCTGTGGGACGGGCCCGGAGAATCTGGGCCAGCATATTGAAACGGCCGCCATCGGCAGAAGTGCCAGTCCCCCGCTTGTCTGTGAAGACATAGTTGACAGTGGCATCAAGGGAAATACGTTTGCTAATACGCTGGTTTACCCGCGCCTTTGCCGTTTTTTTGTCGTAAGAGCTGTTGACAAAAATACCATTCTCATTATAACTGGATGCAGAAACCGTGTATTTTGTGTTCTCCGAGCCGCCCGAAACCGACAAATCGTGGCTGGACGACCAAGTAGGACGGAAAGTCTCTTTTTGCCAGTTTACGCCGGAAACCTGCAGGTAGTCATCAAGTTTCTGATAGCGATTCCCTTCTCCGGCTTTGAAATACGTCTCTGAAAAACGGTCCGGCCAGGCATCTACCTGGAGTTTGACAAAGTCGTAGGCGGATAAAGTCTCCAGATATTTGGAAATGACCCGGTAGTTGACGGAGCCGTTGTATGTCACGACTGGACGGCCGATCTGACCAGACTTGGTAGTAACCAGAACCACTCCGTTTGCGGCCCGCGAACCATAGATAGCTGAGGAAGACGCATCTTTCAATATCTCGATTGATTCAATGTCACGGCTGGCCAGGTAATCGATGTTATCCACCTGGAATCCGTCCACCACATACAAGGGGCTGGCATCGCCGTTGACGGTTCCGACACCTCGGATCTTGATGTCGAACCCGGCACCCGGCGTACCGTCCGACGCCGTGACCTGCACCCCGGCAATCTGGCCGCCCAACGCTCCCAGGACGCTGGAGGACTTGAATTCCTCCACCTTGCCCGCTGAAACGCTGGCTACGGACCCGGTAAGGTCACTCCGCCGGGTAGCGCCATAACCGACCACCACAATCTCTTCCATCAGATTAACGTCGGGCTGAAGCTGGACGTCAATCACGCTATTATCTGCCACCAAGGCTATATGGTCCTGATAACCCAAATAGCTGAAAATCAGCCGCTGGCCTTTTTTTGCCTCCAGAGTATAGCGGCCATCCGTATCGGTCGACGTGCCTATCAGGGTTCCGCTTATCAAAACCCCGGCACCGATAGCCGGCTCGCCGTGCTCATCCGTAACACGCCCTTTGACCGTAATGCTCGTCTGGGCAAAGAGGAAAGGTGCGACGACTAGCGACGACAAGACAGAAAGGATAATATGTTTTACTCGCATACTAATCAGAATTTATCATCAAACCACAGCCATACGGGGAATACCTGGCTTCCGGTGTTAATCTTGCTTTCGTCACCATCTTTCACGAAGGTGGTCTGGCCGATGAAAATACCATTGGCCGGATTCCCTTCAGCATCCATCCATTTGTTAGGATTCACCACGACTTGGAAAGAGCCAGCCTCAATAAAAGAAATGGCAGCCGCCAGATTTGTTTTGTTGGAATAGTAGGAAAGCGGGTCCTTTGAGCCGTAGTTAATCACGGCGTCCGGCTTGTCCCGACGGTAATAACTCGCCCAAATCATACTCATAAAGTATTCCGGATGATCCTTGTTGGGCTGGCCGTTTACGTGAGTCGCCGGGCCATTCAAATTGAAATAATTGAACGAGCGCCGCCAATCCAGCCGTAAATTTTCTGCATCGACGCCGGTCAAGACAGGGGACGCGCTCCTGAAGCCCTTTCTGGGATTCACTTGCATAACAAACGGGGTATATGCAATCGTCACATCGTTCACGGCTGTCAGGAAGGAGAAGAAGACAGGGACAGAGACTTTGGTTTCTCCCTCAGTTCCTTCTCCGGCAACCGCTGTTACCAGAACAGCTCCTCCGTTGGCGGCTTTGAACCCACCAGTCGTAAATGACAGTTCTCCATTATCTGCATTGATGCTTGTTCCGGCACATTGTGACAGGATTCGGAGCGACCACTTGAGCTGTACTCCCGCCTTGACATCCGTCTGAGGAAGGAGTTTCATAGTAGCGTAATCATTTGCGTCCGTAAATCTGTACTGCGACGCATAACTTCCATCCTGCGGCAAGCCCAAATTGTTGCCATACAGAATCTTCGTGAAGTAATAGGGGTTCTCGACAACCGAGAGTCTGGCTCTGGTCGTCACACTTCCCTTTGCGTTGGTGGCGATAACGGGGATTTCCCAGACCCCAAGAGGAATAGAATTCCCCTTTTGTATCGAGATCGTTCCGCTGACAGGGTCCAGGCTTAGCTGTCCCTCCAGCGCAGAGGGAAGTTCGCCAAGAGCGAACTGCACCTCATCTCCTTGGAAGCCATCATTGAGCGGCCAGGCAAGCAAGCCGCCCTGGATTATTTCCTTGTCGGCATAAGAGAATGATGTAGCATCAATCGGGGCGATATAGGATATGATGTCCAAGACGAAGGCGTGCTCAAAATCTTTGGTTCCGAATTCGTTGGAGACCCTGACTCCTATATCGAAATGGGCGCCCACCTCAAGTTGGTTTCCGGCAGAGAGAGACAGGACGCCGGTGGCAGGATTGATTGAAACAGGCAGTTCCGGATCCATCAGGGCGAACACTAAAGCGTCTTCCGAACCCAGCAGCTGCGGAACAGCCGAAGTGAAAGCTGTGCCATATTCGGCCCGGCCACTGTCCGGCGTATAAGACAAAGCCAGCGGTGCACTCACAATGCGAATGACAGCTATGTTTTCGAATACTTTCTCGCCCGCATATGTGGACACTTTCAGTGAAAGCGGATAATCTCCCGGCAAAACTGACGGAATCTTGTCGGCCGGCACACGGACATTTCCCTCTTCGTCAATAGAGAACCAAGCCCTTTCTTCTGTCTGGACCAGAGAGAGCTTTAGTACCGTAACTGTATTGGGTTCTAAATTCACTTTCAAAAGCACCTCATCCGGCGTCAGTTCACCTAAATGCTTGACAACCTTGTTTTCATCGGGCTTGGCATATGATGGAATCGCCGGAATCATATGGAGGGAGAAGACATCCGGGAAATCATAAGACCTCCCCTGGGAGAGGCAACGCACACTTACAGAATACAGGCCAAGAGCCATATTATCTGTTTCTGAAAGAGAAATCGAGCCGTTTTTGGCATTGATGGAAAATGGATGCTCCGACAAGGAGCTGCCGTCCAGAGTAACTTGTGTGATGGAAAACTCCTCAGGACGGACACCGGCATAGGACGGCGGGTCAGAGACAAAATGCATAGACGGACCGATATTGACGATCTCGGGATAATAGATGGACAGAACTTCCTTTTCCTGCGTTTTACTGCAAGATAATACGGCAAGTCCCGTTAACACTATGGATATCAACTTTTTCATAGGCTCAGAAATCAATGTAGAGTTGATAAGACTTACTGTCGATGGAAACATTCACCGCCGTCCGGTGAGCGGAAAACGCCTCGGTAAATGAGGCTGCAATCTGCCGGGAAGCCACATTCTGGCCCGGGATGATCACCGTAATAAAACGGGCGGCGGCATCGGAGGACGATTTGTTCACACTGCTGCGACATACCTTCCGGGGGACAGACTGATATGTCTGGCTGGAATAGAAGCCCTGCATCTCTTCCGTGTGCAAAGTCGGCGACTCGGCAAATGTCCGCAGAAGGATATTGCTGTCAACAAATGCAGTATGGGCACCATTTTTATCCGTATCCACGACCACTTCCCCGCCATTTCCGGGAAGAAGATGGAAATTAAGGCTTACTGTCCCTTCGGCGCCTCCGTATCCTTCGTCCACAATCACCCACCACTTCCGTTCCACGAAGAAAATGCTTCTGCGGTGGGTAAGACCCTCATAAGAAGGATTCTCCAGAACAAGCACATCAGTATTCCCCTTCTGACGGTGCACCAACATATTGCCACGGCAGTTTTCAACGTTCTTTCCATTCAGCATCAGGGTATTATGGGCCGATGTCGCGGCATACTGACTCCTTTCGGCTCCTGTCGTATAGGTGTAACAACCGGAGTCCGTGATGAAGTGACGCCCGTCGGAATACAATTCAAACGTGTTCGGATCCCACTGACGGTGCCATTTCTCGTTCGGTGAGGAAGGAGAACTCTGCAAGACCATCATCCGGTCGGAAGGGGACCATCCGCTTCTCATAACATAATATCCTGCATCCGGAAAATCAGCCGAGAGATTCTCCGGAGCTTTTCCTTCCGTCCCCTCGGAAGCCAGCCAGGCAAGCGACGGATCCTCAGGAAAAATGGTGGAATACTTGACAAAATTGCGTTTAAGGACCCCGCGGCTCCAGGAATCCTTGCGGGTATCGGCCATATTGGGAACGCTGTAGTCAGGGAACAACATCTGCTGTACAACGTTGATCTTCTCTCTCAAGCCCTCCACATAGGTTCCCGGGAAAACGGTTTCCATCCCGTTCAGACAGGCGGTTTCATAAACGCTGCGGAAATCCTCAATGCTGCTGATATGATACTGCAGGTCGCCATCCTTGAGGAAGCCGTCATCATAATACGATGAGCGCAGCAACTTGGTCAGTTCTTCGCTGCCGCTTTCCGCCCACAGAGCGGCATTGGTAAAATCACCCATCAATATGCCAGCTGAAGTTACCGCCTGCGCCTCTGTGATGCGATGGTTCTCTGTTGTCGCCGAATAGTGGGTACGGATATGATTTACCTGCTGACCGAACAAATGGTACAAGCGAAGCAGATATGCCGGCGCAAGTGATGACGACCTCCGGTAGTAATGCAATAGTTCCATCTGGTCCAATACGCGTATAGAAGCCTCCAGAGGGCGATAACTCCATCCTGCGTACCGCCAGCGGGATGGAAGATTGTCCGGATAGGTCCCATAGTTGAGGTCCTCCGTAGGGAAAGGGCAACTGTCCATCCAGCTGGAATACACCTCCATCCAGGAGGAAGCATACTTTTCATCACCCGTAATGGAGAAAACCTTCGCCTGGGGAATCATCCACTGGTGACGGTGAATCTGGTATTTCTGCTCCTGCTCCGTAGAAGGACGCATCCAGTCGATGCTTCCATCTTCGGCGGCGTATGAGAAAGGAACAGATTCTGACTCCCAGTATCCCTTCACATAGAAACGATATCCGTTTTCTTTCAAAGCATAGTCCGCCCATTTCTTCTGCTCTTCCGTGACCACTATATTATTGTAATCCACTCCGGAAATGAGCGGGGCCGGCTGACTGCGGAAATGCTCCATAAAAGCATCGGCCGCTTCCTGATAATTCCCGGCCTGATAAGCGGTGCGAACCTCCTGCAGGGAAGCCTCGTCAAGATTCAGTAATGAGAACCATTCCGGGTCAACTCGCCTGGCAGGTATATTCCCTGCTGCTTTTTCCCACACCGATGCCGCCTTAAACTCCGGATAAAGAGTTGCAAGCAGAGCGAGGGTCTGCGTGTCATCGGTCTTGGCGGCCTCAGTGGAGATATCTATGAGAAGCCTGGTAAAGAGTGCCGGCGTCAGCGAGTTTGCATTTATCAGGCAACTTATGGCGAAGCTGAGGTTCTCCAGACGCACGGAGACCTCCGAGTCTTCTTCGAAGAAAGCCGACCACTTCTGATAA
>ODAI014043542.1_pt1 | contig 11584 bp, 9 predicted proteins | sample 1539321 | NCBI WGS metagenome assembly ODAI01 (sample SAMN02144231, study PRJEB22623) | gut metagenome | biome: sheep rumen | host: Ovis aries | place: New Zealand
AAACAATATCCTCCAGATTCAGATGCAGTACCGCTTACTCACACAGCTCACAGCCTTTGAATTTGAACAGGTTAATACGGCGATGAAGAAATGAGTAAGGCCGCTGGCGGCCTTTTGATTGATAGCAAAGCGTTAAAAAAATTGCGCACAGCAATTTTTAGCTTTACCAAATTGAGGTACTAAAATGGGAATGTTCACAAGTATAAATATTGCGGCAACTGGAATGAGTGCCGAACGTCTTAGAAGCGATGTAATTTCTGACAATATTGCAAACGCAACAACAACAAGAACACAGGAAGGGGGAGCCTTCAAACGCTCTTCTGTAATTATGACACCGGTTTCTGATTCAAATCCTCAGTGGAGAATGCCTTTTGTTCCTTCTGACCATGATAACGGTCCGGGGCGCGGAGTAAAGGTTCTTGAAATCGTAAAGGATACTTCGGAAGGAACCTTTGTTTATGATCCTGACCATCCGGATGCAATAAAATCCGGCCCTCACGCCGGTTATGTTGAGTATCCAAACGTAAACATCGTAAACGAAATGGTAGATTTGATTTCTGCCAGCCGTGCCTACGAAGCAAACGTTACCGTAGTTGACGGAGCAAAGGATATGTTCAACGCCGCATTGGACATTGGCCGCTAGTTGGTGTAAAATGTTTTTCGGGTGGTGAAAAATGAAAATTGCAGAATTTGGCGCTCTTCAGATGACGCGGACTGATGCTCAGCATTTTGGAAAATCAAAGATTTCTTCGGTAAATAATGCGGCTTCTATGCCGGCTGTAAAATCAATTCAGGGCGTGTCAAAGGACTCTGAATTGCATTCTCTTTCCGGCGTTCAGGAAGCTGCTTCGCGTTCTTTTCAGAGCTACTTAATGGAAGCCTTGAATTCTGTAAACGGCAGTCAGCTTGACGTTGCTTCCGTTCAGGAAAAATTAATCACAAATCCGGACGAAGTTGATATCCACGACGTTACAATCGCCATGTCAAAGGCAAGAATGAGTTTGAATCTTGCCCAGAACGTAATCGATAGAATTACTACATCTTGGAACGAAATTACTACCACACGATAATAGAAAATTAAATTAAAACTTTGTTCAAAAGTTTTAATTTAATTAACGTGAAAATTGTGTCGTCGATTAAAACTGCGAAAGCAGTTTTAATCCAGCGCGATAATAGCAAAAAATAGAAAAACTCAGTAATAATTTTTAATTGTCAAATTTCCCCTCTTATGCTATAATTTTAATGAATTTATATAAATTTCTTTAAAAGAAATTCGTTCACGGGAGGGGACAGATGAACGAATGGCTTAAAAAGTTTACCGAAAAGCTCAGCGGGCTTTGGAAGAACGGAAAACCAGTTCAAAAAGTCCTATTAATTATTGTAGTTGCTGTTATCATTATTGCGGTTGTATCTGCCGCAAGATTTTCTTCAAAACCGACTACAGTAAGAGTATTTACTCAGGCAATCACAGATCAGGACACACTCACAAGAATCACAGACAGAATTGATGAAGAACATATTCCTTGTACCGTTCAGGACGGTTATATCATTGTTGAAGATGAGCGCACTGCAAGAAAACTGCAGACTCTGCTCGTAAGTGAAAATTTAGTCCCTTCTTACGTTCAGCCTTTTTCGGCAGCCATTTTCAAACGTGACTGGTCAACAACTGATGCTGATCAGCTTATAAAAATGAATAAGGAACTTCAGAACGAACTTCGTAATATGATTATTACGACTGAAGGAATTCGTGATGCCAGCGTCATAATTACCAGGCCGGAAGATAAACTGTTTGCGGCAGACCAGAAGCCTGTTACAGCATCCGTAAAGCTGCATTTTAATAACGGAAGTGATTTTCCTTCTAACCGCCGCCGGATTCTGGGCTTGCAGCGCCTTATTCTTTCGGCTGTAGAAGGTCTTACTGAAGATAACCTTGTAATTGCCAATTCTCAGGGCGAACAGCTCAATGATTTTGAAGGAATGGCAGAAAGCGACCGCATCGACCTTGTCGCAAAACAACAGAAAAACATTCACAAGATGGAAATCCTGATGACAGGAAATATTCTTGCTTCTTTGCAGGGCATCTTTGATGAAGACAGAATCCGTAACCTCAACGTAAAGCTTGAGATGGACTATTCTCAGAAAACTATTGATTCTACAAAGTATTCTCCGATTGTCCGCAAGGAAGATAACCCTGATACTCCATACGACGATTCTGATATGGTTGACTATCTTCCTGTAAGCTCCCAGACCGTTACAAATGAGTGGCAGGGAACCGGCTATAATCCTGAAGGTCCTGCAGGAACAGAAGGACAGACACCACCTGTTTATTCTGACATGTCAAATGTTGTAGGCCGTTCTACTCAGACAGGTGTTACCCAGAACAACGTAATTAACACAACCGTAACCCACGAAGAGTCAGCTCCAAAGCCTGAAAAATGGTCTGTTTCTGTCAACGTTGACGGAACCTGGAAGAAATTCCGTGATCCAAAAACAGGAAAGTGGGAAATTGATGAAGACGGTGGAATTAAGCGCGAATATGTTGCGCCGACTGATGAAACTTTGAATCAGGTTAAGAGCTATATTGAAGGTGCAATCGGATATAACAGAAGCCGCGGTGATATTGTAAGCGTAACTGCAATTCAGATTGACCGCACAAAGCAGTTTGAAGAAGAGGATGAAGCATATTTTGCCGAAATTCAAAGAAGACGAACAATCATTCTTTCTTTGATTTCTATTGCGGTAATTCTTGTGGGCTTTATTCTTTTCAGAATTATTTCCAAGGAAATGGAAAGAAGACGCCGCGAGCGCGAAGCCCGGCTTCTTGCAGAACAGCAGGCAGCCCGCGAGCGTGCCCTTTGGGAAGCAAAGGACGAAGGTATGGACGTTACAATGTCTGTCGAAGAGACAAGACGTATGGAACTTCAGGAAAATGCAATTGCTATGGCAAAAGAGCATCCTGAGGATGTTGCAATGCTCATACGTACATGGCTGATGGAAGAGTAGGGAGGAAATAAATGGCTGACGAAGCAGGCGGAGAAATAAAATCATCTCCAAAGCCGGTCTTAAAACCAGCAGGTGCCGGCGGAAATAAAAAAGGAAATAAAGATTATAAAAGCCTTACCGGCCGTCAGAAAGCGGCTATTTTCTTAATCTCGCTTGGCCCGGATGTTTCTGCAGAAATCATGAAGCATCTGCGCGAAGATGAGGTAGAAACCCTTACCTTTGAAATTGCCCGTCAGGAAAAAGTAAATCCTGAATTTAAAGATGCCGTTCTTGAAGAGTTCCAGGAGCTGATGAATGCCCAGAACTTCATTACAACCGGTGGTATCGACTATGCCCGTGAACTCCTGGAAAAATCTCTTGGAAGCCAGAAGGCTATCGATATCATCAACCGCCTTACATCAAGCCTTCAGGTTCGTCCATTTGACTTTATCCGCCGTACAGACCCGGCTCATTTGTTAAACTTTATCCAGCAGGAATATCCTCAGACAATCGCCCTGATTCTTGCTTACCTGGAGCCTGGAAAGGCTGCCGTTATTTTGCAGAACCTGCCGGAAGAAATGCAGGCCGAAGTTTCAAAGCGTCTTGCAACAATGGACCGTACATCTCCTGACGTTTTGCGTGAAGTTGAACGCGTATTGGAAAAGAAGCTTTCTACCCTGTCTTCAGAAGACTATACAGCTGCCGGTGGTGTTGAATCTATCGTTGAAATCCTCAACCTTGTTGACCGTTCTTCTGAAAAGGCAATTATCGAACAGCTGGAAGAGGACGATCCGGACCTTGCAGAGGAAATCAAAAAGCGAATGTTCGTATTCGAAGATATCGTTATGCTGGACGACCGTGCCATCCAGAAGGTACTCCGCGATGTCGATCAGCAGGAGCTTGCAAAAGCCCTCAAATCTGTCGATACAGAAGTACAGGACAAAATCTTCCGCAATATGTCAAAACGTGCGGCTTCTATGCTTAAGGAAGATATGGAATTCATGGGACCTGTCCGCTTAAAGGACGTTGAAGAGTCTCAGCAGAAGATTGTATCTATCATCCGACGTCTTGAAGACTCTGGTGATATCGTTATTGCTCGTTCTGGTGAGGACGAACTGGTATCATAGTATTATAGAACACAGACGGCACTGACCGGCCGCCTTAAAAAAGAGAGGCAAAAAAGTGGCAAAAGCAGTTTTCAGACCCGGCGAAGCAAAAGAACTTGAAAAAAAGATGGTTTTGCCGCTTTTTAAAGATTACTCACCGGTTGAAGAAGAGCCTGAAGTTGTTGAAGAAGTTTACGAAGGTCCCACTGTTGAAGATTTGAAAAAAGAAGCTGAAGAGTTTAAGGCTCAGTGGGAACAGGAAAAACAGCAGATGCAGAATGAAGCTCAGCTTCAGGCAGATGCAATTATAAAAAAGGCAGAAGATGCTGCATTTGAAGAGGTTCAGCGTCAGACAAACTCTGCGGCAGAAATAAAAGCTCAGGCAGAAGATCAGGCTAATGAAATTCTTTCTAAGGCACGTGCCGAAGCAGAACAGATTATCGCCGATGCAGAAGCAAAAAAAGCCCAGCTTGAATCAGAAGCTAATCAGAGCGGATATGAAGCCGGTTATAAAAAGGGCTATGATGACGGAGTTGCAGAGGTAAACCGCCTTATTGAACGCATGCACAAAATGGTTGAATCTGTTATGCAGCGCCGCGAAGAAATCCTTTCTGAAACTGAAAGCCAGATTGTTGAGCTTGTAATTCTGATGGCAAGAAAAGTTATCAAAATCCTTTCTGAAAGTCAGAAGCAGGTTGTTATGGCAAATACTCTTGCCGCCCTTAAAAAGGTAAAAGCCCGCGGTAAAGTAACCCTTCGCGTAAATCTTGAAGAAGTAAAGCTTACAACTGCTCATATTCAGGAATTTATTCAGCACGTAGAAAATATTGAAGCAATAAAGGTTCTTGAAGATTCTTCGGTAGAAAAGGGCGGATGTATTGTAGAAACCGACTTTGGTGCAATTGATGCCCGCATCTCAAGTCAGCTTACAGAGCTTGAAAATAAGATTCTTGAAGTTTCTCCTCTAAAGACAATCAAGCCTCAGGATACTCTGACTTCGGCAGAGTAAGACGGCGGATTTGGGAGGCTCTATGAAATCTTCTTACCAGGCTGAATTTAATTTTACAAAATATCTGGAAAAGGTCTGTGACGCAGAAACGATTCTCTATACAGGACGGGTTTGCGGTGTCCGCGGACTTGAAATTGAAAGCGAAGGTCCCCGCTCTGTAATCGGGGAAATCTGTGTTATAAAACTGCCGGACGGCAAATCAATCAAGGCTGAGGTTGTCGGACTTGAAGGAAAAATTATCCGTCTTACAGCCTTTGGCGAAACTAAGGGAATTGAAGTTGGCTGCGAGGTCGTAGCTTCCGGTTTAACCCTTCAGGTTCCTGTTGGAATGAGTCTTCTTGGAAGGACTATTGATGCTACAGGAGCGGCCCTTGATGGCAAAGGTGAAATCAATCCTGAAACTTATTATCCCGCCATCGCAGATGCCCCGGATCCTATGCGAAAATCGCCTGTAAATAAAAGAATTACAACCGGCGTCCGCGCCATTGACTCTCTTCTGACTGTAGGTAAAGGGCAGCGAATTGGTATTTTTGCGGGTTCAGGTGTAGGTAAATCGACCCTTCTTTCCATGATTGCCCGAAATACTGATGCTGATATAAACGTAATCGGATTGATTGGTGAGCGAGGCCGCGAAGTTCTTGATTTTATTGACCGGGATCTTGGTAAGGAAGGCTTAAAGCGTTCTGTTGTCGTTGTTGCAACCGGTGACCAGCCTGCAATCTGCCGCGTTCGCGCTGCCTATGTCTGTACCGCCATCGCCGAATACTTCCGCGACCAGGGAAAAGACGTTGTTCTTATGATGGATAACGTTACCCGATTTGCAAAAGCCCAGCAGGAAATCGGACTTTCTAATGGTGAGCTTCCTGGAAACGGAGGCTTCCCTCCGTCAGTATTTGATATGCTTCCAAAGCTTATGGAACGCACCGGTACTAATGACAAGGGCTCTATTACAGCCTTTTACAATGTCCTTGTAGATTCTGATGATATGAACGAGCCTATTACAGATGCCGTTCGCGGTATTCTTGACGGTCATATCGTCCTTTCCCGCCAGCTGGCCCAGGCTTATCACTATCCTGCAATCGATGTACTTGCTTCCATAAGCCGTCTTTCAAAGCGTGTTTCAGGTAAGGTTACACAGAAGGCTGCCGGAAAGGTTCGAACCTGGATGTCAACCTATCAGACTAATGCAACAATGATTACATCAGGAATTTATCAGAAGGGAAATTCTGCTTCTATTGATGAAGCAATTGATAAACATGATGAGATTGAAGAATTCTTAAAGCAGGAAGAATTTGATCCTTGTCCTATGAATGATACTCTTGATAAGCTTGCGGCCCTTACTGCTTTGGAAATCCCTGAGGAAGAATATTCTGAGACTCCGGCTTTAGACCGTCCTACAACTGCTCAGATTGTTGATGCCAGAAAGGCTGTAAACGAAAGTGAAGAAGTTTAAGTTTGAGCTTGAAAAAATCCTTGAATTCCGCGATTTTGAAAAACAGCAGGCAGAAGGAGAGCTTGCTAAAGCCCTTGCTGTAGAAACAGAAATTCAGAACAATTTAAAAAAAATTGCGGAGCAGTATGCCGCTCTTGATAAGTATATGTCAGGTTCTCTGGATTTTAATGATATGGTAAGCATGAGCCGGAATAAATCGCTTTTAAATTATCAGAAAGAGGAACTTTTAAAGCAGCTTGCCCAGGCAAAGCTTGTAAGCGAAGAAAAAAGAAAAATCCTCCAGGAGTGTATGAAAAAAACATCTGCCCTGGAAAAAATGAAGGAAATTCAGCTTAATCAGTACAAAGAAGAATTAAAGCAGGCTGAAAAAAAGAGACTGCAGGCTCTGGCTGTAAGTAAAATAGCTTCTGATCATAGATAAAAGTTCGACACGGATAGCACGGATAAACACGGATTTTCTCAGATTAAAAACTCTGTCCTATCCGTGTATATCCGCGTGAATCCGTGTCAAAAAAATCTTTTGCTAATACTTGAAAGCGCTTCCTCCAATAAATTCCCTTATGATTGAACGCGGCGGTACGGCGTCGGGAGAGATTGTTGCAAAGTTTTCAAGGAAGCTTAAAAGACGTCGGGCTTCGGCAAATTCCGGCATAGTTGGATTTACGCGGCGGAGAAGAGGAGCGGCAAATACGCGCAGAACAGAAAGCTCATAGTCAAGCGCTGTATTCAATACGGCATCGGCATTGTTCTGGAAAGGGAAGATATGAAACTCTTCTCCCTTGCGAACGCTTGGCCACATCTGGATTGTGCCTTCAGCCGGTTTTCCACGGAAGTTATTGTCTCGTACAATTCGGCGGATAAGGCGGTTATCGCTTGTTGAAACTCTGTTATGGTCGTTAAGATTAAGCTGGGTCAATGCAGAAAGATAAATCTTGAATTTGTATTCTGCCGGAACTTTTGGGGTAAGCTTGTCGTTCAAACCATGAATTCCTTCCATAATAAGAATTTCATTTTTACCCAGAGTCATTGTGTTGCCTTCTTCAAAGTAGCTGATTCCGGTGTGGAAATCGTAGCTTGGAAGGTTGATTTCTTTTCCTTCAAATAAATCCATAAGATTCTGGTTCAAAAGTTCGATGTTCAGGGCTTCAAGACATTCAAAATCCGGCTGACCGTTTTCATCAAGCGGAGTTTTATCTTTTCCCGCATAGTAGCAGTCAAGACTGATTACTTTTGGTGTATAGCCAAGTGCCTGAAGTTCCAGAGCCAGTTTTTTTGCCGAAGTGGTTTTACCAGAAGATGAAGGGCCCGCAATCAAAACTACGCGGACAGTTTTCCGTTCTACAATCTGGCTTGCAATTTTAGAGAAGTTTTTCTGCTGGAAAATCTCTGTAATGTCAATAAAGTCATTGATTTTACGGTTTGCAATCAACTGATTTAAAGAGGCTGCGGAAGTAACATTCATGCGGCGTCCCCAGTTTTTGTACTTCTGATAAACTTCGAAGAGTTTTGGTTCATCTTTAAATTCAGGAAGTACAGCCGGATTTGTATGTTTCGGGAAGCGCAGCAAAAATCCTGTTCCGTATTTTTTCAGTTCAAAGTTTTTCAATATTCCAGTGTGCTGAACCATAGGACCAAAATACATATCAGAAAAATCTCCGATAGTATTGATTTTTACAGAAGGAAGTCCCAGAAATTCCAGCTGTTTACGCGTTTCAACAAGACCAAGCTTATCAAAAAGTGCTGTTGCCTCTTCGTAAGCAATGCGGCAGGTTTTTATTTCCAGATCCAGATCAACAATTTTACGCATTTCAGCCTGTATTGCATCAATTACTTCCTGACTATCTTCCTTTCCGTCATCAAGATTGTAATAATAGCCGTAACCAAGACTGTGACCTACAAGAAGTCTTGTTTCCGGATATAGTCTGTGGGCTGCGGCGGCGAGCAAAAGACAGAGGGAGCGTCTGTAAATTGCTGAGCCCTCTTTTGTCGTAAGCATAATCGGTTCAATTTTTGCAGTATATTGAATACGTTTTTCCAGAGAGCAGATTTCATTATTGATTTTTACGCCAACAATATTATCAGTGTCTTCCGGTGAAAGCTTAAAATTTCCTAAAATTCTATAAACCAAGGTTCCTGCTTCAACAGTCGTTTGTGAGATTTCTTTTGAATCTTTGATAAAAGTCACTTTAATTTGAGCCATAATTCACCTCTCGAGTATAATGTATTAGATAATTATAAAACGGTTTTTTATATTTGTAAAAAAAAATCCGGCAGCCCCTGGGAGTGGACAAAACCCGGGAGCCGCCGGAAAGTTGTGGAGTAATTATGGACAATTATTTTTTCTGGATAACGATTATTGTAAGGTCATCCTTTACTTCTGCGCCTTCCACGAATTCATGGAATTCGCCTAAAACCTGATTAAGTTTTTCCTGAGCAGTTTTTCCTGTGGCGTGCTCAAAAGCCTGTCTGATGCGGTCGCTTCCAAATTCAATGCCATTGCTGTCCTTAGTTTCATAAAGACAGTCTGTGTAAATGAGAATTGCATCTCCCGGACTCATTTTGAATTTAATTCCAGTGTATTCAACCGGAAGATTTTTAATTCCGACAAGACCGCCAGAGGCTTCTTTACCTGCAATGGCTGCCATGCTGGCTTTTCCGTTTGAGTTACGGTAGAACATTGCAGGATGACCGCCGTTTACATAGTAAACATGCTCGTTTTCAAAGCGCAGCAGAATACCTGTAAGATAGTTTTCTACATCACCCTTGTCTTCTGCAATCTTATTACTGATAATGCTCATGACACTTGCAAGGGGTTTATTCATGTTATCGACGAATTCCTTTGAAATAATCGATTTTGCAAGCATTGTAACAAGACCTGCGGCAATTCCGTGGCCAGAAACATCAAAAAGTGCAGCACCGGCCAGGCGGTTGCCTGCTTTATAAAAGTCAAAAAGATCACCCGAAACGCCGGCTTTAGGATTGAAGGAGAAGGCAAGGTCGTAGTCGGCTGTAATAGGGGCAACGCGTGGATAAAAACTCTGCTGGACATAAACGGCAAGCTTCATGTCTTCTGCGGCCTGTTTATTTGCAGATTCAAGCTGGGCATTTGCTTCGGAAAGCTCGCGGGTTCTGTCATTAACCTTTTTTTCCAGGTTTGCATTCAGGTCTTCCGCTTCATTGCGGGCTTGTGTAAATTTACTTGCAAGAATAAAAAGCAGCATGATGATTACAAGCATCCAGCCGTACATGGAAATGTAAGGAAGGGCATACCAGTGAAGGATGTTGTGAAGCAGGTCCATGAAAATTGCAAGAATAAATGGAGAAAAACCAATCAGCAGAGGGCGAACATCCCTTTTATTTTTAAGATAGGCTTTTACCATAATGATTGCAATATAAACAAGATGAGGCAGGAGCAGCAGCTGACAGATTTCCCACATTCTTCTCAATACAGGATAGCTTGGTGCAACAAGTATAATTATAACCGGAATGATGACAAGAATTCTTCTTCCGATTTTTACATATCTTATTTCTTTACGTTTAAGGAATACGCTGACAAAGGAGCCTACAAAATAGATGAGCAGGAAGGGCAGCGAATAAGAAAAAAGCTTCTGGAATGTAAGGAAGTTTAAGCCTTTAAATGGAATGTAAGGCAGATCATCAATATAGAAAACCGAAAGGTAGAGGGCTGTAACAATATTGATGAAGGCAAAGAGGATGTTTTCCCGGTCTTCTCGTCGCTTAACATAAATAAGGATATGATATGCGGCAATTACAAGAAGGGCAAAGGCGCAGAGGGCATAGATTGTTCCGTTCCAGAAGCGCTCGCGTTTATATTTTAGTTCGGTTTCGTGTGAAATTCCTATAAATGGAAAAGGATTTGCAACTACAGAGCCTTCTCCGTTAAGCCAGATTTTAATTCTGAGGACATTAATATCCCCCTGATTTACAAGTCCTGACGGAATATTGTAAAGACGGACCTTATTCCAGGAGCTCCATTCTTCAGGTGGAAAATAACCGCCGCTTCCAATCATACTTCCGTTAAAATATGTCTGGTCTGCCATGGAAATTCTTCCAAGATATATAGAAAGATCTTTACCAGAAAGATTTGATGGAATAATAAGCTTTTTTTCAAGCCAGATATATCCGATTCCAGTTTCAAGAAGCGGAGGCAGGTTTGTAAGGTTTTCCATAGGGAGCGTTTTCCAGCCGGATTTTCCGCTTTCATCAAGTGTGTAGCTCCAGTTTTCAGAAAGATAGAGTCTTGATTCTTTTTGATTTTTTTTACAGCCAGAACAAATAAGGGGGAAGAAACAGAGCAGCAATATTGTAAAAAAAGTCTTGCTTTTGTTCATAGTTAACCTCTGGTTGATTTATGATATATAATCTATTAATACGATAGTAATACTATCATCAATTTTTTACTTTACTATAGATTGCTGACAGTGTCAATTTATTTTTAGTTGGATGATGAATAGTGCAGTAACTTGTAACATTTTCTTAAATATGATAAATTAAACTATTAATTCTGTAATCTAATTTTATATAAGGAGTTCCCCATGTCAGGACACAGTAAATGGGCGACAATCAAACACGCTAAAGGAATCGCCGACGCAAAGCGCGGTAAGATTTTTACAAAATTCATTAAGGAAATTTCTATTGCTGCACGTATGGGTGGTGGAGATCCTAACTCTAACCCACGTCTCCGTACAATCATCATTAAGGCTCGCGCTGCTAACATGCCTAAAGACAACATCGAGCGCGCAATCAAAAAAGGTACTGGTGAAGATGGTGCAACATCTTACGAAGAACTTGTATACGAAGGATATGCTCCAGGTGGAGTTGCTGTAATGGTTGAAGTTCTTACAGATAACAAGAACCGTGCAGCTGCTGATATTCGTAACATCTTTACAAAGAACGGCGGAAACCTTGGTACAACTGGTTCTGTTTCTCGTATGTTCCAGCGCAAGGGTACAATTGAATACGATGCAGAAAAAGTTTCTGAAGATGAAGTAATGGAAGTTGCTCTTGAAGCAG
>ODAI010547206.1_pt1 | contig 11583 bp, 10 predicted proteins | sample 1539321 | NCBI WGS metagenome assembly ODAI01 (sample SAMN02144231, study PRJEB22623) | gut metagenome | biome: sheep rumen | host: Ovis aries | place: New Zealand
TTATGTGACCCCGCCGCAACAACGTCCCGCCCCTCTAAAGGAAAGACGTCGCTGAACCTCCCGGCAGCGTCGCAGAGCGTACAGACGACCCACCACCGACAGCAAGCGACCAACGGGAGCGCCGCGTTTCGGAGCTAAAAAACGACAGCAAGCGACCAACGGGAGCGCCGTGTTTCGGCGCTAAAAAAATTACATGAGGGGGGCGATAAGTTTAAGGAGACCGCCAAGGATGCGAAGACCCCGGTCTCGGCTGCGGTAGTTCTCCAGAGTTACCTCAAAACATTTCTCCATTGTCGCCTGAAAATCTTCTTCGATATCTGATACACATGAGGTCTTGAAAAGGTATGTTCCGCACTCGAAATGATGGTAAAGACTGCGGTAATCCAGATTTATCGTCCCCACAACTGCCTTTTCATCATCGCTGACAAAAATCTTCGCATGAACAAAACCCGGCGTGTATTCGTAGATCTTGACACCGGCTTTCAGCAAGGAACGATAGTGCTTCTTGGCAAGCGCGTAGGCACCCTTCTTGTCAGGTATCCCCGGAAGGATTATCCGTACATCTACTCCCCTCTCAGCGGTGTATTTCAGCGCCGCTTCAATTTCGTTGTCGAGGATAAGATACGGGGTCATTATGTGAACATAGCTCTTGGAGCGATAAAGAATGTCCATGTAAACACATTCTCCGACCTTGTTGCCGTCCAAAGGAGAATCGCAGAAGGGGATAACAAAACCGTCTGAATGAGGAGCAGGATAGGCTTTCTCACATTCAGACCACCCCAGCTCGGTCTCGGTCATGTTCCACATTTGCAGAAACATCAGCGTGAAGCTCTGAACAGCCTCACCCTTGAGCATAACTGCGGTGTCTTTCCAATGGCCGAAACGCTCGATGCGGTTGATGTATTCGTCTGCAAGATTTACTCCGCCGTTGAAGCCGACTTTTCCGTCAATGACAAGTATCTTGCGGTGGTCGCGGTAATTGTAGTGAGTCGAGATAAAGGGACGTATGGGAGAGAAAGGCTTGCACTTTATACCCAGCTTGGCCATCCTCTGAGGATAGTCGGCGGTAAGGGTAGACATCTCGCACATCCCGTCGTAGAGAACTCTTACATCGACTCCGGCAGCAGCCTTTTCTGCCAGGACCTTGAGGATACTGCCCCACATATAGCCCTCGTCGATTATAAAATATTCCATAAAGATAAAGCTCTCGGCTTTTTTCAGCTCTGCCATAAGGGCTGTGAATTTGTTATCCCCCAGAGGGAAGAACCTGACCTCGGTGTTCTCATAGACCGGGAAGCAGCCGGAGCGGTTGAGGTAATGCACCAGATCGTCGGTACCGGAGCTGATGATCTCTTCGTTGATTATGGTAAAAGGATCCTGCCTCAGCTTTTTCTTTGACTCGCGCACCATTTGCAGAGAGCGCTCTTTCAGTCTTTTGTGGCCGATATCGTGCTGCGAGAGCCAGAGCATGATCGAGGTCGGGACAGGGAAGAATGTGATAAGCACCATCCAGGTCAGCTTAGGCGAGGAATCCATCTCGCAGTTGAACAGATAGAGGATCATTATCACAGTAAAGACGACCTGCACCAGCAGCAGCCAGTTGGTTATCTCGACGAAATAATTGAACACCGAGTTTATGACTACGATCTGTATGAGTATCAGTATAGCGGCCAATCCGGCTCGGCTGAATATGAGCCTGAGGATACCCTTACGCTGCCTGGGGATAAGGCGGATGATGTTCGGGTCGCTGCTATCGGGCATAGGTTTCATTGACATCCCTCCGTTCAGAGATCACAGCGGGGCGGCAGCCCTGCATTTCTTGTATTATAACATGATTTTGCTGAAAAGTAAATACAGCAGGTGGAAAATGCTCTCCCCGCTTTGACGGGAGACCCGCAGAGGGGTTTCTATATATTGTTAAATTTGAAAACGAACTATTCATAAGTTAATCACGCTTGACAAATTATCAAAAACATGGTACAATAAATATGTTGGATTTGTATACAATGTATAACATCGGGAGGCAGGAGATATGGATACCGGCTGCTTGGAGCAGAGCATCGGGCTTTCAGGCGTAGGCAACGCCAGAGAGCTGGGAGGATACAGGACTAAAGACGGAAAGACTGTAAAGCGCGGCGTCCTGCTGCGGACAGCGAAACTCTCCACTGCGACGGAAGGCGACCTCCGCAGGCTCAGCGAGACATTCAGGACAGCGATGGTAATAGATCTGCGCTCCGAGGAAGAGATAAACGGTGCGCCGGAGGTAACGATGTTTACCGGGGCTGCCTCAGCGGACAAGGACCTTCTGCCCGAGGGAGCGGGGTATCTGCATCTCCCGATACTGGATATGCAGAAGCTGACGGCACAGATATTGAGCGATCCGGATACCGCTGCTCTGGCTGCGGATATGGACAATATCAAAATGATGGAGCTTTTCATCAAGTCAGGTATACTCAGCGACACACTGTATTTCCGGTTCCTTGATGAAGAGCCCGGGAGAAGCAATTATGCCCGGCTATTCCGGGAGCTGCTCTCTCTGGAGGAAGGCAGGGCTCTGCTCTTCCACTGCTCCCAGGGAAAGGACAGGACAGGCGTTGCGGCGATGCTGATACTCTCGGCGCTGGGTGCGGACGAGGGCACTGTTATCTCTGACTATATGCTGACAAATCAGTTCAACAGCGAGAGGATTGCCGGAGAGCGGGCGATGCTGGAGCGCTCGGGGAAAGTCCCTCCCGAGCTTATTGACAGCTGTCTTATGGTAATGGACAGTGTCAGCGAGAGCACAATGGCCAGCCTTATCGCTCACATCAGGGAGCGCTGCGGCTCGGTCAGGGATTACATCATAAAAGAGCTGGGCATCTCGGAGGAAGAGATAGAACAGCTAAGGAAGAAGTTTCTTGTGAACGAAGAAGAGCTGTGAATATATCCGGCGGAACTGCCGACTGACCTGAAATAACAGCTGAAAAAGGAGAGAAAGCCATGAGAACAGTCCTTGAAAACGGCACGGTCACACTCTTTCTTGAAGGAAGGATAGACATAAACAACGCACCGCAGACCGAGAGCGAGATCTTCGGGGCGCTTGAAGGAGCTCCTGAAAGAGTGGTCATCGACGCGGAGAAGCTGGAATACATTTCCTCGGCAGGATTGAGGGTGCTTATGAAGCTGCGCAAAAAGCTGGGCAGTCCTGTAACGATGCTGAACGTATCCCGGGATGTATACGAAATACTGGAGACCACAGGATTTACCGAGCTGCTGGATGTTCAGAAAGCTCTGCGGGAAATATCTGTCGAGGGCTGCGAGATCATAGGCCGGGGCGGCAACGGAATAGTTTACAGGCTGGACGAGGACAAGATCGTAAAGCTCTACTTCAATCAGGGCCCGGAGCTGGTAAAGCAGGAGCTGCAGTTTGCCCGCACTGCGCTCATCAACGACATACCTACCGTCATTCCGTACGATACGGTGCGGTGCGGAGACAAGTACGGTGTAGTTTTCGAGCTGCTGCGCTCCGATACTCTGGGGCATATCATCAGCAGGGAGCCGCAGCGTCTGGACGAGCTGACAGATCAGTATGTCGCGCTGGCAAGATCGCTGCACTCGACACACATCAAGGACGGAGCTGTCCCGGATGCCAGAGATCTGATGCGCGGGCGGGCTGCAAGGCTTGACCGGTGGTGCTCTCAGGAGGAGATAGACACACTTCTCGGCATCATCGGGAAGATACCGGCCTGCGATCCTGTCATACACGGCGATCTTTACCCCGGTAACATAATGATGAAGGACGACGAGCTGCTGCTCATTGATCTTGCAGAAGTAACGCTGGGGCCAAAGGTATTTGATCTTGCGTCGATATACAGAGACATGATAGTAGGAGCCCGGGTAAATACGGAGCTTTCGCAGCAATCGGTAGGTATGCCTGTCGATATGATAGAGAAGACGGGGCAGTTGTTCTTTGTAAAATACACCGGGATCACCGACCCGGCGGAGCTGAAAGCATATTTCGACAAGCTGGGGCTGATCTTCGCCTTCAACACGGTGCTGTTCTGCGGAGCCGGAGTCAGAGATGCCGAGGCTCGTGCGCAGGGTATCATGGACAACCTGCTGCGGAAGGTCGTGCTGCCGAACAAGGATGCGATACCTTATCTTTTCTCTGTGATGTAAGAGCGGGAGAAGGAGATAGACAGCTCTCCCCTCCCCTGCATTATAAAACGCCAGGACAACAAAAAAGCAGGCTCGGAAATTCTTCCAAGTCTGCTCTTTTTTGCCCCATAACACCCTAATAACACCCTATATCAAATTTCGAGGATAAGAAAAAACTCTGAAACAGCGTATTTACGTCATTTCAGAGCCTTAAATGTTGGCGCGGATTGAGAGATTTGAACTCTCGCGCCCCTTTCGAGACCTACTCCCTTAGCAGGGGAGCCCCTTCACCACTTGGGTAAATCCGCAAAGTGCTGGCATTAAAAAAATAATTGGCGGACAGGGTGGGATTCGAACCCACGGTACGTTGCCGTATCACCGGTTTTCAAGACCGGCTCCTTAAACCACTCGGACACCTGTCCATTTATCCGCTCGCCGGCGACTAGATTATTATAGCATATAATCAGGGCTTTGTCAAGCCCTTTTATCAATGCAATATTATTAAACTTGCAACAATTCACTATCATCAGCTTTTGAACCTGTATTTCCTGTTATCTATTAAGTTTTTATCCTTCGCTAAACATTATTCAATACTTTTAACAAAAATATTACTGAGGGTTAAAAACGATTTGTTATTTATATCAATTTACAAATCCGGTATTTAGTTATATAATATAACTAGAGTTTGAGAGATCAGGCTCCAGTCAACTCCCTGCTCCGGCGCAAGGCCGCTTCGGGCAGAGAGTACAGACATATTAAGGAGGAAACCAAAAATGAAGAAGAACACAAAGATGACAGTAGTACTGGGCGCACTAGTTGCCCTGACCATGGCTCTCGCAAGCTGCGGCAGCAACAGCTCCAGCAGCTCGACAGTAGCTACCACCACAACAGCAGCTACCACCACTGCAACAACAGCCGCTGATGCAGCCGACACAAAGGCTCCCGAAGAGACTAAGGCTCCCGAAGAGACTAAGGCTCCTGAGGAGACAAATGCTCCCGAAGAGAGCAAGCCCGATGCAGGTGACACAAAGGTCGATGTTGAGGCTCTGACATCCAATGTCTGGATGGCAGCATCTCTGGTAATGGAAGACAAGTCTACTGTTACTATCGAAGAGTACGCAAACAATAAAGGCGCTGACATTTCGGATCTCTCTGTAAACCTGGCATTCACTCCGGACGGCAAGTTCATTGTCGTAACTTCTTCCGGCGTTCAGACCGGTACATACACTGTTGTTACCGAGGGTATCAAGGTAACTCTTGACGACGGCAAGAACACCGAGTTCGAGATGACCGATTCCGACGGCACAAAGCTCCTCGCCGAAGAGGAGAAGGAGCCCCAGGGCGATATCTACGGCACTATCTACGGCATCAACCCCAACGCTACCGTTGAGGAAATAGTAAACGCTGCTAACGGCGGCGCTCAGCAGGGTGAAGGCGAAAAGCAGCAGGCTGAAGGCGAAGAGCAGCAGGCCGAGGGCGAAGGCGAAGAGCAGGCTGAAGGCGGCGAGGAAGCTGCTGAGTAATACACTCACAGCTCAGGATCTCATATAACACAAAAAAGGCTCCGAAGGGTTTTGTTCCTCCGGGGCCCTTCTTTTTTTACGGTCTGCGCCTTCCCTGCCCTGCACAGCTCTTATCCCGCTGCCTTGGCGCGGCAGGCTCCGGTCATCCTCCTGCGGAGATAGCTGTCCCAAAAAACGGACTGTTCCCCTATACAGCCTCAGAGGTCATAATACAGGCCGTATTTATCAGCAATATCCAGGAAACGCTGATAGTAACCCTCCTTGAAGAATACACACTTACGCCTGTCGGGAGAATTGATCTCGCCGTTATAAGCCAGCAGCTCATCCGCCAGCTCCGGGGTCATGTGATAGAGATTTGTGACCATACGGCAGAACTTCATACGCCGTTTTCTAAGCTCATCTGTAAGAGTCAGAAAGCCCTTATGCAGCAGCGGTTAACCGCCTGAGAATGTCACTTTAACGACGCCGCAGTCATCAAGCCCGGCGATAAGGCGAAGGAGCTGCTCTGCGAAAGGAGCGTTCTTTATTACTTAGCCCCCAGCTCAGCCCAGACTTTGTCAACGAAGCTGCTTATCATGTCCGAGGTTATCATTGTGCTCCTGGATATGCCTGATCTGATGCAGAATTCGGAGATATAGATCTTTACTGCGGCTTTGCTCGCTCCTGCGTTGTACTGCTCTGTTATCATTCCTTTGAGCTTGGTTTTGAGCATCGCCGGCATCTCTCCCGATACGCCCCCGCTGACCGCTTTCAGGTCATCGGCACTGAGCTCTGTGTCCTCGGCTTTTTGTGTTATGTTCCTGTTCATTTTGCTGCCCTCCCTGATCTTTTCTTTAAGTATATCTTTTTGGCTGTGTTTACAGTAATAGTCATTATACCATTTTTTAGGTTTGTTTGCACCGATTTTGTCATCACCGAGCCGGAGAAAAGGGGAAATTCGTATGAATAGACAACATTTCGCAATGCTTTTTGTGAATAGCGCTGATATGCTTTGAGCCTGCACCGACAGGATGTGCAGCCATGCTTTCAAAGAAAAGGCCGCATATCCTTCCCTGCTTCAGTAGGATATGCAGCCTTTGCCTGTATCTGTTTTTGAGCTATCCGAGCAGCTCTGTCAGCCTGTCCGCTGCGATGCGGGTGTCCTCCGGAGAGCCGAAGGTGGAAAAGCGGAAATATCCCTCGCCGCACTTTCCGAAGCCCTCGCCGGGGGTGCCGACTATCTGCGCTTCGTTCAGCAGAAGATCGAAAAATTCCCAGCTCCCCATTCCTTTCGGGCAGCGCAGCCAGATATACGGTGCGTTCTTTCCTCCGGTGTACCAGATACCCAGCTTGTCCAGAGCCCGCATCACCGTTCGGGCATTCTGCTTGTAAATACCGATGTTTGCGTGTATCTGCTGCTGCCCCTCGGGTGTGAACACCTCGCAGGCTGCCCTTTGGATTATATAGGATACGCCGTTGGTCTTTGTTGTGCGGTTGCGTATCCACATATCGTTCAGCTCCATGCCGCACCGTGTCAGCTCATGAGGGATGACCGTATAGCCCAGACGGGTCCCTGTAAAGCCTGCTGTTTTGGAAAGAGAGCAGATCTCGACAGCGCAGGTGCGGGCGCCCTCTATCTCAAATATCGAATGAGGCAGGCTGTCGTCCTCGATAAAGGCTTCATAGGCCGCGTCGAACAGGATCACAGCGCCCCTTGCGTTGGCGAAATCCACCCAGGCCCGGAGCTGATCGCGGCTGAACACCGCTCCTGTCGGATTGTTCGGCGAGCAGATATAGATAAGCTCTGCTGCGAGGCTCTCATCCGGCATGGGAAGAAAGCCGTTCTCCTCGCTGGAGGGCAGATGCACGATCTCTCTGCCGCCCATAACGTTGGCATCGACATAAGCGGGATAAGCGGGCTCGATTATCAGCGAACGGTTGACACGGTCGAAAAGGTCGAGGATATCTCCCAGTTCGTCAGAAGCCCCGCTGGAGATAAAGACCTCGTCATCAGCTACCTGAACTCCCCTGCTGCGGTAATAGTCTGCAACGGCAGTCCTCAGAAAGGGGGCTCCGCACTCAGGCATATAACCGTTGAATGTCGCCGGGTCGGCCTGATCGTCGGCAGCCCTGTGGAGGCCCTTGATGACAGCATCGCACAGCGGCAGGGAAACGTCCCCGATCCCCAGCCGGTAAATATGCTCTCCGGGATGTCCGGCAAGATATGCCTTTACCTTCTGGGCGATATTGTAAAACAGATAGGAATCCTTCAGATGAGAATAATTCATATTCGGTATCAGCATACCGGTCACTCCTTTATCTTCATTTCATACTTATCCTTATGGGCTCCTGCGGGGATAGCTGTCGGATAGCTTCCCGTAAAGCAGCCCTTGCAGATACCGCTGCTGCCTGTCAGCTCGGTGAGCTTTCCCGCCGGGAGATAGCCAAGGCTGTCAGCCCCCATCATAGCGGCGATCTCCTCCGGGGTATGGCGGCAGGCCACCAGGCAGTCCTCCGAGTCGATATCGGTCCCGTAATAGCAGGGGTGCAGGAAGGGCGGCGCCGAGACACGGAAATGTATCTCCCTTGCTCCCGCCTCTCTGAGCAGAGCGACTATCCTTCCGCCTGTCGTCCCCCGGACGATGGAATCATCCACAAGCACGACCCGCTTTCCCTTTACTGTCTGCGATACCGCCGCCAGCTTTATCCTGACCTTGTCGTTCCGGGAGGCCTGAGTCGGGGAGATGAATGTCCTTGCTATGTACTTGTTCTTGATAAGGCCGATGCCGTAGGGGATGCCCGAAGCCTGAGAGAAGCCGAGGGCAGCGTCCAGCCCCGAATCCGGGACCCCTATGACCACATCCGCCTCAGCAGGGCAGCTCTCCGCCAGTATTCTCCCGGCCCTGAGCCTTGCTTCATGTACCGACACCCCGTCTATCACAGAATCAGGGCGAGCGAAGTAGATATATTCAAAGATGCAGCTATGCCGGCGCTTCTTTCCGCAGTGCTCCCGCAGGGAGCGCACTCCATCCTTTGAAAAGACCAGCATCTCCCCGGGCTCGATGTCTCTGACAAAGGCTGCCCCGACCGCTGTCAGTGCGCAGCTCTCGGAGGCGGCAACATAAGAGCCGTCCGGTAGAGTCCCGAAGCAGAGCGGCCTGAAGCCGAAGGGGTCTCTTACCGCGATGAGCTTGGTCGGAGACATGACTACCAGAGAATATGCCCCCTCAATAACATCCATTGCCGCCGAAACAGCCTCTTCGATAGAGCCTGTCCGCAGCCGCTGTTTGGTGATTATATAGGCTATGGTCTCGGTATCGGAGGTGGTGTGGAAAATAGCGCCGGACATCTCCAGCTCGGCTCTCAGTTCGGCAGCATTGGACAGATTGCCGTTATGCGCCAGCGCCATCCTGCCCTTCATGTGGTTGACTACTATCGGCTGGCAGTTGCGGCGCTCGTTGCCGCCTGTTGTGGAATATCTGACGTGTCCTACCGCCATATTCCCCTTGGGAAGAGCCGAGAGCTCGGAGGGAGCGAACACCTCCCCGACCAGCCCCAGGTCCTTGTGTGCGGTTATTACTCCCTCTTCGCAGACAGCTATCCCGCAGCTTTCCTGGCCTCTGTGCTGGAGAGCGTAGAGCCCGTAATATACTGTTTCAGCCAGCTCGGCGTTTTCGGGAGACCATATCCCGAAAACGCCGCATTCTTCATGGAGCCCGCTCATTTCCCGTACCTCGCTGCCGCGCTGACAAAGCCGACGAACAGAGGGTGCGGCCTGTTGGGGCGGCTCTTGAACTCGGGGTGGAACTGCACTCCGACATAGAAATCCCGCTCTGTCAGCTCAACTGTCTCCACAAGCCTGCCGTCGGGAGAGATGCCTCCCAGAGTCAGCCCCGCAGATGTCAGCCGCTGGCGGTAATCGTTATTGACCTCGTAGCGGTGCCTGTGCCTCTCGCTTATCTCCGGGACACCGTAGCAGCGCTCCATAGCCGTCCCCTTGCCGATGACACAAGGGTAAGCTCCCAGCCTCAGTGTCCCGCCCTTGTCGATGGAATCGCTCTGGCCGGGCATGAAATCTATCACCTTGTTTTTGCAGACCTCGTTGAACTCGCCTGAATCTGCATCCTCTATCCCGCAGACATTCCGTGCATACTCTATGACCGCGATCTGCATACCGAGGCAGATACCGAAAAACGGCATATCCTGCTCTCTTGCGTATCTGACGGCAGTTATCATCCCGTCTATGCCGCGCCCTCCGAAGCCTCCGGGGACAATGACTCCCGAAGCTCCGCTCAGCGCCTCCGCGATGTTCTTCTCCGTCAGCTTTTCGGAATCGACCCACCTGATGTTGATATGCCGGCCTATGGAATATCCTGCGTGCCGGAGCGCCTCCGCCACCGAGAGATAGGCATCGTGCAGTTCGGTGTATTTACCGACAAGAGCGATCTCTGTTGTCTCCCGGGCGGATTTTATCCTCTCCACCATCTCTCTCCATTCGTCAAGATGCGGCCTCGGAGCGGTGATACCCAGCCGGCGGCATACGACCCCGGAGAAATCCGATCTTTCCAGCATCAGCGGAGCCTCGTAAAGATCCGGCAGAGTTATGTTCTCGATGACACACTCTTCCCGGACATTGCAGAAAAGCGCTATCTTCCTGAAGATCGACTCCTCCAGCGGCCTGTCGCACCGCAGGACGATGATATCCGGGTGCACGCCCATCCCCTGAAGCTCCTTGACACTGTGCTGTGTCGGTTTTGACTTGTGCTCGTCGGAGCCGCTTAAAAAAGGAACGAGGGTAACGTGTATGAACATGGCATTCTCCCGGCCGACTTCAAGGGATATCTGCCTTGCGGCCTCGATAAAGGGCTGAGACTCTATATCTCCGATAGTCCCTCCGATCTCGGTGATGATAACATCCGCATCGGTCTTTTTCCCGACAGAATAGACGAACTCCTTGATCTCGTTGGTGATATGCGGGATGACCTGGACCGTTGAGCCCAGATATTCTCCCCGACGCTCCTTGTTCAGCACGTTCCAGTAGACCTTGCCGGTAGTGAGATTTGAATAGCGGTTGAGGTCCTCGTCGATAAAGCGCTCATAATGCCCCAGATCGAGATCGGTCTCGGCACCGTCCTCGGTGACGAACACCTCGCCGTGCTGATAAGGGCTCATTGTCCCGGGATCGACATTGATATACGGATCCAGCTTCTGCGCTGCGACTACCAGCCCTCTGGCTTTCAGCAGCCGCCCCAGCGATGCCGCTGTTATGCCTTTGCCCAGCCCGGAAACGACTCCGCCGGTAACAAAGATATACTTCCTCATTGGTTCTTTCTCCTTCCGGTGTATGATTCAGATGGGTGTTTTTTGCACCGCTCCCGGTGCATGGAAGAAAACTAAAAAGCGCTGGCGCCGTAGTTTGAAAGGACTCTTGCCGAAGGGTCGTTTACATCGCAGCCCTCCCAGCTCCTGTTAGGCATCCAGAAATCTGCGATCATCTCTCCCTGCCCGGGATAGTATTTCTCAAAAAGCTCCCGATAAAGCAGGGATTCCTTTGTAAATGGCTGAGCGTGGGTATATTTGCGTCTCAGAGCTTCATACTCTGCATCGGTGTAGTATTCCCCGGCATAGGCCTTGAGATAGTTTACGAGAGAATGACCGACCGCATCCGAAAATGCCGCCTTTTCCCGCCAGAGAATGCTCTCCGGAAGTATCCCGTCCGGCTCGAAGGCCTTGCGCAGCAGATATTTGCCCTTGCCGTAGGTGTTCAGCTTCTTGGCAGGGTCGATAGCCATAACGTATTTCACAAAATCCAAATCCCCGAAAGGCACTCTTGCCTCCAGAGAGTTTACGGATATACATCTGTCCGCCCGGAGGACATCGTACATATGCAGCTCGCGGACACGCTTCTCCGCCTCCTTCTGGAATTCCTCCGCAGAGGGGGCAA
>ODAI010771101.1_pt1 | contig 11583 bp, 26 predicted proteins | sample 1539321 | NCBI WGS metagenome assembly ODAI01 (sample SAMN02144231, study PRJEB22623) | gut metagenome | biome: sheep rumen | host: Ovis aries | place: New Zealand
CTTTTCATGCGTTGAAAGTTTTTCTATTGTTTTTACATTCTTTTTGTATGGTTTTAAGAATTCGTCCGGATTCTTTGCATTGGAAAACATATAAAAAGAATATACATCCGGATCAGTATTAATATAATTTGACTTTTCTGCGTCGATTACATTTACAGAGATTTTTAGGTCATTTACTCTTGAGTACAGCAAAATAATTGCCGTAGCTCCAAAAGATGTGTCATAACTATTAGGATATTCAGTGATTATTTTATTACGTAATGAATCAGGAATGTTGGGAACATTAGTCCTTGTATCAAACATGTTTATACCTCCGTTAAAATAGAGAGGGAGAGGAAGAATCTCTCCCTCTCCGAAGGTTACATACCAATAATCATAGAGCGAATCTCACGTTCTTCGGTTTCCAGATCAGGAATTGTTTCGGCCAGCTGTTCTTCCATATCCTTCAGACACAGCAAAGCACGGCCCAGACGCTCATACACCAGGTCAATAGGATTTTCAACAGTAGGTTCAATTACAACAGTAATCGTTGCCTTTCCGTCTGTACTGACTGCATTCCCAAAACATGCTCCATTTTCATTAATAGAACCAGGGCCTGTCTCGTCAATGTCAATTGCAAATACAGGATCGCCATCCTCGTCTTCCATAACAAGAGCTTCAGGATGGAACTTCTTAATCCGCTTAATATCGGCCGGGGTCAGCGTAGACTTAATCACACAGGAAGAACCAACCACAATAGCCTGTGCTCCATTGTCCTTGTTCGGCAGGCAGGTTACAATAGCCCTGTCCGTGATCTGATGTTCTGCGAAACTCTTGTCCATATTTCCAGGCTGCAGAGGTACACCATCCACAGAAGTGGATGCCAGTCCATAGTTTACATTGTGCTTTTCCAGAAATTCACGAACAGTCATTGTTTCCGGCACAATGTCAACTACCTTCGGGTTGCTAGTAATCAGAGTAATCTTTACCATAATCTTTCTCCTTGTTTTTATATTTCTTAAAGCATTAATGCTTTTAAGACTTATGTCTTAAGAGGTTTAATCAAAAAGGGAGACAGAGAACCCCATAAACACTGTCTCCCACGTCTATATAAAGCGATGTATTATCGCGTTGCAGTCCTGTTTTTAATTACCAGATGAACAGGATTTCCTTCCGGTATCTGTTTCATTAAATCTTTTCCGGAAAGAGCCTCGCCGTTCATATATACAATCTTTGTGTTTGGATTAATTTTATAATATTTCATGATGCTATATGGCGATTCTCTGAATATATAGCATGTTTTATACATGCCTTCTTCATCAGACACCGTTACTTTGCACATAGGACTCATCCTTCTTTCAATAAAATATATTGTTTATGTGAAACACGCTCCGGGTTTCCCCGGAGCGTGGGATGTTAATTAGCCGAAAGGAAGTTCATCATCGTCATCAATTTCAGCAATCCTGCTTGTATCTACAGTCGGCTTCTTATCCAGCAGAATAACTCTGGGATCGTGAATCTGAAGAGAACTGCGCACAACACCATTGGAAATATACTGGTTCAGGCGAACAGCTCCCCTTACATGCACCAGACGGCCCTTCATTACCCAAGGCGCGATCTTTGTAGCGTATTCACGCCATGCAGTCACATCAAAATAAGTGACAATTTCATCCCCGTTTCCACGAGTTTCATTGACTGCTACAGAAAACCGGCAGCGAGGAGTCGGAGTTCCTTCAATATCAACATTCTTCAGTTCAGCATCACGAACAACGTTTCCAATAATCGTAATGTCATTCAGTCCATTCATTTAAATAATCTCTCCTTTAAATCTTTCTTTTTTGTGTAAAATATTAATTATGATTTACATTTCTGCGAATTTTAATTTAAAAAATGGCAGAGTCGGATTTCAAAAAAGGGCGAAATCCATCACCCAAACCACGCGCAAGCGTGGCTAATCAAGGGTCGTTAGGAAGTAGGTCAATTCGTCATCTTTCAGCGCGTCACAAGCGTAGTTTTTGACTTCTATATACAGATTTGTATAAAAGGTGCAAAGATCAGAATCGTTATTGTAGCAACAGTGTTCCCAGCTTTTATGATTTAGTATCATTGCCAATTCTGTAAGCAGTTTATAATTCGTTTTTGCTTCCTTGAAAACTTCAAGGTAGACTGTCAAAATTTCTTCTTTTCCGAACTTTTCAGCAATACTAAAACGCTGCCAGTATAAAGTTGTCGGACGCCAGTCTGTAAACTGTTCGAGAAATTTTTCATAAATCATGCAGGATCACTGTCCTTGTTAGTATGTTTCACGTTGCGCTTCTTCCTGTATTTTGCTTCAAGAATTTCATTTTTAGACTTGCGGTTCATAGGACCATATCCGCCGAAATAATCGATACCTACACCCATTGCTTCTGCGATAGCAGTCATCTTATCAATTTTCGGACAAATATTGTAGTTTTCGTAATTGATAAGATCGCGCTCTGTAATTCTGGTTTTCTGAGCTTTACGTCCGGGCTTTGCTTTCAGATCGTATTTCGCCGCAAACTCATTACAAATATCTGCAAACCTCTTATCAGTCAGGCCATATTTATCTTTATAACGAATCAGTCTTGCTGCAAAAACTTCTTTCTGTTCACCGATATGCGGTTTAGACATCCTGATGAAATTGAACATCTGAGGATGCTTTACCATACCTTCCTGCAGAACTTCAGGCAGATCCTTATAAGGTGTATTAAGGAACTGAATCTTTTCCTCAACTGTCATCTGGTCTTTAATTGCCTGAGCCGCTTTGCGTCTTGCGTTCCGCTCTTCTTTTTCTGCTTCCTTTTCATCGCGGATCAGCATATAAAGAAAACTTCTCAACACACCAATAAATTCATTGTCTTTTCCACTGGCTACATATTCTCCGAAAAGGTTGGACAGTTTATCATTAAATTCCTTATTGTTCATATTATCTCCTTACAACATATCTGGTGTAATATCCATTGTATTCATAAGCACTTGAAATTTTGCTTTAGTTGGAACGGTTTTATAGTTTTCATATCGATCAATTTCTGACTGAAAAAACTTGATTCCAAATGGTTCTCCGTAAACACTACAAATTCTTGCCATATCACACTGGCTTAATTCGTGAATTCTCCTGTATTGCCGAATGTAAATTGCTAATTCAACCTGTTTGGGGCTGATCATCCTGAAATTATCAAATACAGGATTTATTGTTTTTCGTTTCATTTTTAACTCCGGTTAAATAAAATCAATATATGCTTCTGTGAATTTACCATCTTTATATCCTGCATATACATTGTATCCGCCGTCTCCGTAGCCTGAATTAGAGCAGAAGCCTTCATCAAGAAGCCAAGCAGATTCATTTCCTTCAACCATGTGGCAGAATTTATCCCATTCATCATCTGTATAGTCTGGTTTATCATTGAAGAATCCTGCCATTCCAGCATCAACTCCAATGCTTCCAATCATAGTGAAAGAATCAGCTTTTTCCATACGGATTCCGATACGGGCAACCCTGTTTCCATATTTTGTTTTCTTTGTTACGATATAGCATTCATATTCTCCAGGAGTAATAGGAAATCCATTGATTCGACACCACACATTCCTGTCGTAACACGGATCTGTAATGTCAATCTTATCTGTGAACTCCTTATATCCGTAAATCTTTTCGGTCATATCTTTTCCTCCAGTTCAAAACCATAAATTTCAGCGACATAATGACCAAGTGGTTTTGAATATTTTTCAATGGCTTCTTGAAGCGTATGTTCCCATACATACTCTTCAAAATCATAGGAATCAATTGTTAATTCGCGATAAGTATAATAGTTTGCGCCGTCATGATGAACATCTTTGCATTTTACTTCTTTACCTTCAACGTACCACGTTAGAGTATCGCAAAAATGTCCTTCCATGATTGCGTTCAGGTTGTTTTCTTTGATGATTTTATATCCTGTTTTAGTTCCGTTCCATAAACCAAGCGTTCCAAAAACAAGGATGTCACCACCAAGCTGTTTATCGAGCATTTCCTGTTCATCGATAAAATACTCATCATTAAGTTCATACATTAAATCAATAAGTTGATTTTCTGTAAGATCAGGATACTGGTCTTTAAGATCGTCTTTCCAGTCATCATAATTCAGATCATTTGTCCAAATAATACGCTGCATAGTTTCTCCTTTAGACCCAATACTCATTAAAGTCTATAAAGTATCTGGTTCCATATTCAGAATCTTCCTGCCGAAAAGAAACAGAATAGAGAGCAAAATATCTTTGCGAAATAGATCCGTACATGCTCTTATTATTTTCAACAGCCATAACGAAACTGGTTCCGTCTACTCCGTCTTTTCTGAAACCTGCCCAAATTGGGAAATGTATGTCTTCAGGTTTGTATTCTTTAAATGCCTCATCAAGTTCAGTTAAGACATAATATACATCTGATTGAAAACGATTTGTCCTGGCTGCGTCTTTAATCAGCTTGCTGAACATATCAGAGTAATTAAATTCAAGCCCTGAGTTTTTTCGATAGTAAGCTTCGTATGTTTCTGTGTGTCCAGGCTTCATTTTTTCAAACAATTCGATGTTTGTCATTTTTATCACTCCTTTTGATATTGATGTGATACAAACGGAAGCCTCCTTTTGTGCGATGAATCAACAGGAATTTTCCGTAGTATCCTTTGTTTTGAAAGTAACTTTTGGCAGCCTGCCAGCTTGCAGTTCCATCCCCCCATAGATCTGTGAGGTATTCAGAACTTCCATCGCACAATTCCCACCACATTTTTATTCTCCTTTAAAGCAGAGGGTCATATCGAATAGAAACCAGAATGCTTTCAAGATGCATCTTCTGGTGATTGTTTTCTATAAGCCTTTTTCTGCATTCAGCTTTTTCTTCTTTAGATTTTTCTGGACTGGAAATAATATTCATACAAACGGCATTATCGTTGCGAATACACTCCAGTTCCTTTGTAATGTCTTTTACAGTCATGCTATCTCCTTGTGCCATTTGAGGCCGCGAAGCTTATAAAGCGGAATCCAATGAGCTTCGTAAAAGTCATATCCAGCACCATCAATGCCAAGCAAGATACCAAAGTCATCAGATTCGTAAATACGGAAACCAAGATCTGCAACTTCCTGCAGGTGTGAATTTCCAAATTCTCCTGTCAACCACTCTTCGTCAATCTTGTCTCCGAAACTCCAAAGTGTAGACCACATGGGGAAATAACCTTCGTCAGTATTAATCAGTTCAAGGCAATCTTCACTGATAATTTTGGGATCATCTGGAATGGAATCCAGCTTTACGGCATACAGATCCGGTTCTCCGTCGCAATTAGTTCTGACGACTTCGCCTTCTTCTCCAGCCCATTCATCATAAATAACCCTGACTCTGCTGTATTTGTGAATAGGAGTGATTTCTTTTACAGATTCCCATCCTTCATAATCTACAATTTTCTGTAGAGCAGACTGTGGAATTGCATTGAATTCATTTACCCATTCATAGCATGCATCTTTAATAGTATCGAACTGCACTTTAGTTTCCTCCTTTCAACATCTCCATAATTTCTTCAGGCTTTTCAGTAACAAGATAGGAGCCATACCGTAATTCAACTACAGTTAATCGTGGATCTTTATCATATTTTTTAAACAGCCTTATCTCATTAGTGTTTAAATAAATCTTTTCATTATGTATCGTAGACAGTTCAAGAAACATATCTTTCCACCTCAATCTTCGCTGTAGTATTTATCTATTCTTTTCCATTCACTGTAGGTGGTATAATTAAAAAGAAACTGTTCAGGAGTTGTTTTGAAAATATTGGTAATAATCCATTTCAGATTCTGCAGGCTGAGTTTATTAGCGCTTATGCCGAAATGTCTCCAATGAATATATTCATTATCAGCCCACAAAACATCCCAGAAATAAGTCCCACCGAGTCTGTGTTTGTCAATCAAACCAAAAGCTTCGCCTTCGCGAAGCTTGTCATAAATAAATTTTAACGAAGACATGCGAGCCCTCCTTTAAACGCATGGAACGAACCCCGCGCAAGCGGGGCTGTTACCACCATGCACAATATTCAATACCTTCTTCATCAAAATCGGTTGTTTCAAGAATTTTATCAATTTGTTCTATAGTGTTCTTAAGATCATCGATATAACCTTCGTCATAAAATGTAGATCCGAAGAAGAATCCACTTTGTGTAGGTAAAAGTTCTTCAGCTACAGATATATCATCTATTACATATAATTTCTCTATTGCAGTTTCATAATTTCGCGTATCATAGTTATATCGTTTTACAGAAACATCTTTATAAACAAGTTTTGATGCTTTTAACACAGTTTCGCAATCGTGCTTTAACTGTTCGAGAAGCTCTTTTGAGACATAGTAAGATCTACAGTTTTCAAGTCCATCTTCATCTTCTGCGAGATGTCTTTCAAACCATGCATGAATTGCATTTGCTTTGCGCCAGTATGCAACTTCTTCCTTCTTTACTTTATTCAGGTACATGTCGAGTCCCATATCAATTCTCCTTTATTCTTTTACTGCGACGATCTTATAGCGACCATATCCGCTTGAACGTCCACTTCCAATGCCCAAACCAAATCCTGCAAGATTTACGATATTAAGAATCTGATCACGGCTGTAAACATGATCCAGATAGTCAATCTGAAATTCGGCTGTCCAATTGTGGAAATGATTCAAAATAACATTAATGGGAGCACCACGCTTTGGACTCATCAGCTTTTGTTCAGCTTCCCATCCCGCAAATTTAACAGGAATCAATTCACGTCCGTCCTGAGAAGAAACTTCAATAGCGTTTTCGATCTTTGTCTTATATTTATCAATTTCATTTCTCACGACAGCGTCACAGAAACTTTTCTTCAAACCAAAGGCGGTAATACACGGAGCGTTTTCTGTAAGAGCTTCGTGCATCTTTTCTTCTGTGCTTTCGGTATATGTATCATTCATACCAAGACTATCCCGCCAATGAATAGACGTGATAACATCTTCCCAGAAATTAGGCTTTTCACGAATGCTTTTACGGTCTTCAGCTGTCAGCATGCGCTCGTTTCGTGCGTTCATTTTGTTCAGGATCAAATCGCCTTTACCTTCAATTTTGATTACCATATGTTTGACTTTTGCTTCAATGTCGATCATTTTTGCGGTATTTTCTTTCTTAGTAGCCATAATTTAATCTCTCCTTATTATCGTATGATGTTATATACTTTTGTTTCTTTTATTGTTCTGTTCAAGTCAGTGTTTGTGGTTAGCACAACAGAAAGCTCATAATAGCCTGTCATGTCTTATAATGTTGTGTTATACGGTTATTTATGGTGTGCAAAATTATGATTTACTTAGAAGCTTACAAGCTTCCTGTTGTGATAACCACGTAAAGTAGTTACAGTGTTGTTCTATTTTGTCATTTGTTGTATTAATATTTCCTTTTTTATGTTATGTTTTGTGCGATTAGCACAGGTGGAGACTTATTGTACTATGTTATTTTATTCTTTGTTTTGTTGATATATATTTATCTTTACTTACATGTTTTATGGAGATAAGTCTCCAACTGTGCCAACCACACTGGTTGGCACGATTTATATTGTTCTTTCCTGTGTTGTCCTATTCTTTAGTTGACTATATTTTACTGTTTTGTGCTTGCCTGTCGGCCTGAGTAAAGATGCAATGTTTTATCGTGTTATGTTTTATAAAGTGTTGTTTTATCATTTATTGCACTATCATGTTGAATGATTTGGTGTATTTAAAGATGCATTGCATCCTTAATCAGACCGACAGAAAATATTTAACTTACTTTATCGAAGATTTTAAGTTCAACAATTTGTTTCTTAATTTCTTCGAACAATGGCTGCAGTTCGGAAAGAATTGCATATTTATTAAGATATGCATCCAATTCTTTCTTTGCTGTTCGCAGAAGTTTAATATGTAAATCTTCATCCTGAATAATCAATGGTGTAGCACGGTAACCAGTTTCACCTTCAACGTTATAAAACATACGTACGGGAACTTCTAATTTCTTCATTGGTTCATTTTTGTTTAAGCCAATTTTTTCAACCTGAAGATCATGTTGAATATTGCGAACCTGGTGCAGTCTATATTTTTCAGCTGCAATACCATCATCCCATTCAATTATTTTGTGTATTTCTTTTGATTCATCTCGGGCCATTTCAAGAATTTCTTCTGTTTGCGGGTTATCGCTGATTGCAAATATTTCTTCAGCGACCTTTTGTGCATCAGCTTTATAAAATTTACTTGCGTCAGGTCTCCAAGAAGCTACAAAGTTCATTCTCGATCACTCCATTGTTCTTGATTTTTTGCTTCATAAGGATATTTAACAGATCGTGGATATCTTATGTGTCTCTTTTTCTTATCCTTGTATTCGATGTATTTTTGAGATACTTGAGCTCCATAAAGTTTCATTCTTCATCTCCGAGAAAGCTGTCGATAACAGCATTATTATCACTTTCGATTTCCAGGTCGCAAATCGGTAAAACATCCCAGTTGCAATTGTCGCCAAAGACTTCAATAATTTTTTTCTGTCGCTCTTTGGTCAAGTCATTAAAATACAATCTCAGTTTAATCATTTTAACCTCCCATATAAGGAAATGGGCATTCCCACATCCAGTCTTTATATTCTTTTGTTTCGATGTTCAAGTCTCCGTTTCTGGCAACAGTCATTACCTGAGAAAACTGTCCGCCGCACTCGAATCCAAACATACGAAAATCCAAATTGTATCTTGTAGCATGTTCAGACCAGCCCTGGTCTTTAAAACTCCATGCAACATTGTAATCTCGGATAACGACGATCATTTCACCGTCATCTTCTTCGTCCGGCCAGCAAACTTCAATTTCGTTTGTAAAGAAGAAATTTCGGCGGGTGTTACGGATATAGTAGCAGTCTTTAGCATTTTGATCGTAAATTGTAAGACTGTACTTGCTTTCCTCAAAATTTGGAGTTTTTTCTATGTAATTGTCAAATTCATCTTTATCCGGTACAACATAAACAATCTCTTTTTTAAGAAAATTCTTAATGTTTTCTTTCGTCCCACGGATTCGCAGGTTTCCTTCACACCAGTTCGGCATAAATCCTCCTTAAAACTTCAGTGCAAGTTTATTAATTAGTTCCTGTATTGCAGTAAGAACACTGTCTCCTGTGACATTTGCTGTATAATGCAATTTTTGTCCAATCCAGATAAAGAAATAATTTTCTTTGTTGATTAGTCCATGATATGTCCGATCCCAATCTGAAACTTCAATGTTTTCAGGCGTGCTATATGTAATCTTCCAGTTGTTTTCAGGCCGTATAATATTCAGTATTTCCTGTATTTTTTGAATTGCAAAATTAATTTGTTCTGTTTTTGACATCTTTCTTTTTCCTTTCTTTCATTCTGAATTTGATGTGATACATTGCTTCATAGCAAAGGTAAACAACAAGAAAAAGGAAAACAAATAAATAAACAGCGGCTTCAATTCGGAAAACAAGGTTTTCGAAAAAAGAACGGGCAGTAAGCATAAAATGCATCCTCCGAAAGCAGGCGTAAGCCGGTGGATCAGGTTAACATTCAGGGTTCCGCAACGTCATGAATTTCGTTAAATTCGTCATCTTCTCCGTACATAGAAGGATTGGCTGCAATCCAGTCTCTTGCCTTTGCAGAATCTGTCTGTCTAATGTTAGTGGAACTTGTTGGACTCCAGATGCGTTCAATTTCTCTGTTATAATCTGCAATTCGCTCTTCTGCTTCAGAGATTGTTTCAATTGGGAACTTATCTCCGCGAGCAACAAGCTGTTTGCACCGTGTGCACTGGATACGATAAGGCTGTTTCTTTTCTTTAGGTTTCTGAATAAGTTTAACCATTTCTACTTCGCTGCCGCAGTATGGACACGGACGAATATTCTTCATAATGATTACTCCTTTGCTCTTTTATTCCAGTTGTTTATTGCTTTTTCAGCTGCAGAGAAATAAGATTCAAATGCTTTGTCAATATATTCATATTCAATAAAACATTTTCCTGTTGTTGCGCCACAATGATCGCAACAGATCTGCCAGTACGGAAATTCGTCTTTAGTTTCTTTATAGTATTCAATTGCAATATCTTTTGATCCGCAGAAAGGACATGGTTTAAGTTCCGGACGTGTAAACATATTATCCCTCCGGTTTCTTTAAAGAAAATTTCTTGTTATGTTTATGTTTTCTAATAACATCAAGAATCTCTTCAGTCATTTCTCTATATTCACGTTCTTTTTCTCTCGGAATATTTTGTGCGCGGTACCATCCGATTTGCTTTTTAGCTCTGCCATGATTTTTATATACAAAGTTGTCCAGAGTATAATCTACAATTATTCCGATTGCTTCTGTTACTTCCCGATAAGGAAACAAACACTGTGCATGATATGTTTCTCTGTCAAAAATCTGATTTACTTTTTCAAATAGCTCTTCGTTTAAATTAGCCTTACTTAATTTTTGAATTTCTCTGAGTTCACGTCTTATCTGTGCGAGCTGTTCTTCTGTGAATTGATCGATTAACACTTTCTATATCCTCCCGTTTTACAGGTGTCCCGCATTGATCGCAGAAATTAGCGAAAAACCTTAGATTAGTGTGGCATTTTCCGCAGCATTCAGCTTCTCTTCCGAACCAGCCACCTCGAATAAGATTAGGATCTTCTATAGGTTCGACTGGAATTAAAGTTTCAAGAGCATCAACTGCCATATTTAATGCTTTTCTATATGTTCCGCTCAGATAATCATGATGCAGCTTCATATCGTTTCTGATCATGTCAATTGCTTCTTGATTAGTCATTCCCTTTTCACCATCCATTATTCATCTAAATCAATAATAAAAAGTACCAGCCCTATGCATCCTAAAATAAAACCAACAAAAATTATTCCGATCCACTCGAACAGATCAGGGTCTCTGTTTTCGAAGAAAGCGACTGCAAACCGAAATGCCCCTGTTAGCAAAATGATTGTCACAATTCCCGTCATTGCGGAATAAAACCATACTGTTACGTATTTTAGAATTTCCTTTATCTTATTCATTTAGCTTTACCGCCTTTCTCCGTCGGCGCAGAACCAATCAGATGATTTCAATGTGATTCCGTTTGCCTGTCCGCAATCTCCATATCCTTTGTGTGTTTCTGATTCATGCCACCATTTGCAATCTTTGCACCGGACTACTTCAACAATATTTGTTTCTTTTTCCTTTGGTTTCCATGCTTCGCAACATTCATCGCACCATGTTCTATGCCCAGAGTAATTACACATTATTGATGTCCCAACAGTTTCAGTCCATCCGCAGTTTTCACAGTTGCAATTCATTCCAATTAATGCCATTCTGTTTGCAACCTTTCAATATGTCCCAAGTAGAATATCCTGCATCTGAAGCGTTATACAAAAATTCTGTTCCGTCAGTGAAATATATTTCAATGCCGTATCCGTCAATGTCTATTTTTTTAATTGTTTTGCCTATTAAATCTTTTTCATTCATTCAATTTCACCATCTTTCTCCGTCAGCACAAAACCAATTTGGGTTTGAAACACTGATAGAGTTGTCCGCATGACACGCTCCGTCTCCGTCACAATTCAGCAACAGTTTGC
>ODAI012256902.1_pt1 | contig 11582 bp, 11 predicted proteins | sample 1539321 | NCBI WGS metagenome assembly ODAI01 (sample SAMN02144231, study PRJEB22623) | gut metagenome | biome: sheep rumen | host: Ovis aries | place: New Zealand
AAGCGGCAGGGCCAAACCCCTGTCCGCCGGTTGTTGTAGGCGTAGGCATTGGCGGAACGTTTGAACGCGCGGCTCAGCTTGCGAAAAAAGCAACCTTCCGTGAAATAAATACCCATAACTCAGACGCGCGTTACGCCGCGATGGAGGACGAGCTGCTGGAGGAAATAAACAAAATGGGCTTCGGTCCCGCGGGTCTCGGCGGCAGCACCACCGCCCTGGGCGTAAATATCGAAACCTGTCCGACGCACATTGCCGGAATGCCCGTGGCGGTAAACATCTGCTGTCACGCCGCAAGGCACGCTTCGGCGGAAATATAAGGAGGCGCTGAAATGACCAAAAAAATAAAGCTTCCGATAACCGAAGCGGATATTCGGGATTTGCGCGCGGGCGACAGTGTATTGCTTACCGGCTCGATAATCACCGGCAGAGACGCGGCGCACAAGCGGCTTTACGAACTGATTGAACAGGGCAAGCCTTTGCCCGTGAATATTAAGGGCGAGCTTATTTATTACGTAGGCCCCGCGCCCGCAAAGCCCGGCTATGCCGTGGGACCTGCCGGTCCTACCTCAAGCTACCGCATGGACAAATACGCTCCTTCACTGCTTGAGCTCGGCTTAAAGGGCATGATCGGCAAGGGCGCGCGCTCAAAGGCGGTAATTGACTCAATCGTGAAAAACCGCTGCGTTTACTTTGCCGCAATCGGCGGAGCGGCGGCGCTCATAGCCAAAAGCATAAAATCCGAGGAAATCCTGTGCTACGAGGACTTGGGAACAGAAGCCGTAAGGCGTTATGAGGTGGAGAATTTTCCGTGCATAGTGGCAATCGACTGCCTCGGAAATAACGTTTATGAAACCGAACCGCCAAAATACCAAAAATAATTCTTGCAAAGATGTGAATATAATATTATAATAAAGAGTAAACACAGTGAAAGGCGGTAATTGTATGCCGTATATTAACGTTAAAACAAACGCAAAGCTCTCGGACGAAAAGAAAGAAGCCATCGGCAGCAGACTTTCCGAGGTCATCAGTATTCTTCCGGGAAAAAGCTATCATTACCTCATGACCGCGGTTGAGGACAACGTATCAATGATGTTCCGCCGTGAAACCATTTACAACATCGCTATGGTAGAGGTCAAAATTTTCGGTAAATCCACAAGGGACGCTTACGAAAAGCTCACCGCCGCTATATGCGACATCATGCGCGACGAAGCAGGCGTTGACGGAAAATACTGCTATGTCAAATTCACCGAGGTTGAACACTGGGGATATGACGGCTCGCTGTTTTAGTTAGGAAATATTATGAAAAGCTTTAGAAAAGAACTTTGGTTTAATATACCCGCACGCAGAAAAATAGTACGCATTACCGAGGACGTTCAGCGCGCCATAGATGAAAGCGGCGTCAGCGAAGGCTTGGTGCTTGTAAACGCGATGAACATCACGGCGTCTGTTTTCATCAACGACGACGAAAGCGGACTTCACAGCGACTATGAACGCTGGCTTGAAAAACTTGCGCCCGAAAAGCCGTACAGTCAGTACGCGCACAACGGCTTTGAGGACAACGCCGACGCGCATTTAAAGCGCACCGTTATGGGCAGAGAGGTTGTTTGCGCCGTAACAAACGGCAAACTTGACTTCGGCACCTGGGAACAGATTTTTTACTATGAGCTTGACGGCAAACGCAGCAAGCACGTATTGATTAAGATAATAGGGGAGTAAACACTATGAGAATTGTGGTTTTGGCAGGCGGCACAAGCACCGAACGCGACGTATCAATTTCATCGGGAATTTTGGTTTCGGAAGCGCTCAGAAAAAAAGGTCACGAGGTTGTGCTTCTTGACATTTACACAGGCTACGAAAAGGATATTCTTGACGTTGACGAACTGTTTAAAATCAACTACAGCTTTACGGATAAAATAAACGTGGGAGAATCCGTAGGCGATACCATATCCGACATCGAGGAGGTTATGGAAAACCGCCGTGACAAATCCGAACGCTTCATCGGCGAAAGCGTAATTGATATCTGTGACTTTGCCGACATCACCTTCCTTGCGCTTCACGGCGGAGCAGGTGAAAACGGTCAGGTTCAGGCGGCGTTTGACCTGCTCGGAATCAAGTACACCGGATCGGGTTATCTCGGTTCCGCCCTTGCGATGAACAAGGGACTTACCAAAAGCGTGCTTATTCAAAAGAACGTGCTTACTCCCGCCGGCAAAATCTTTAAGTCAGCCGAGGACGCCGAAAGCTGGGACACATTCCCCTGCGTGGTAAAGCCCTGCTCGGGCGGCTCAAGCGTAGGCATTACAATCGCGTCGAATCCCGGCGAATTTGCCGAATCCGTCAGGGAAGCCCTTTCCTACGGCGAAGATGAGATTGTTGTTGAGGAATACATCAACGGCAGAGAATTCTCGGTCGGACTTTTGGGCGGCAGAGCCCTTCCGCCGATTGAAATCATCCCCAAGGAAGGTTTTTACGACTACAGAACCAAATATCAGGCAGGCGCGGCGGAGGATGTTTGTCCCGCGGACATCACCCCCGAGGAGGACGCAAGGCTCAGGAAGGCTGCGGAGGACGTGTATAAGGCTCTGCACCTTGAAAGCTACGCCCGTGTTGACTTTATTTTGGACGCCGAAGGCAATCCCTACTGCCTTGAGGCAAACACGCTTCCCGGCATGACGCCCACAAGCCTGCTTCCGCAGGAAGCAAAGGCAGAGGGTGTTGAATACGCCGATTTGTGTGAAAAAATTATTGAAATCTCAATGGAGAGATATAAAAAATGATGAAACCGTTTACATTAGGTGAAATAGCCGCGGCTTGCGGCGGACAGTATATCGGCGACGAAGCGCTTAAATCCGTGTGCATTACATCTGTTGAGCGCGACAGCCGTCAAATCCAACCGGGCTCGCTGTTTCTGGCAATCCCCGGTGCAAACGTTGACGGTCACGACTTTATTGAAAAGTGCTACGCCGGCGGAGCTGTGTGCGCGATTTGCGAAAAAGCTCCCGAATCCGCCGAAAAACCGTACATTCTTGTACCGTCCACCTTGAACGCGGTCAAGAAGATTGCAAAGGCGTATCGTGAAAAATTTGATATTCCAATCGTCGGAGTATCCGGCAGCGTAGGCAAAACCTCAACAAAGGAAATGCTTTACGCGGTGCTTTCTCAAAAATACAAAACCCACAAAACACAGGGCAATTTAAACAACGAACTCGGCGTGCCGCTTACGCTTCTTTCCATGGATGCCGACGCCGAGGCGGCTGTTATCGAAATGGGTATTTCCGGATTCGGTGAAATGACGCGTCTTTCGGAAATGGTGCAGCCCACAATCTGTGTGCTGACAATCATCGGCAACTGTCATCTTGAGCAGCTCGGCGACCGCGACGGCGTTTGCAAAGCAAAAACCGAAATGTTCGCTCACGCGCGTCCCGACGCGGAATATATTTTGAACGGCGACGACGACAAGCTTTGCCAAATCAAGGAGATAAACGGCAAAAAGCCCGTGTTTTTCGGTCTTATTTCCGAAAATCCGTATCATGCCGTAAACATAAAAAACAACGGCGAGGACGGCGTAAGCTGTACGCTTTGCTGTGAAGGAACCGAGATTGACGTGGTTATTCCCGCAATCGGCAACTACATGGTTTCAAACGCGCTTGCGGCCGTTGCCGCGGGCAGGCTTTTGGGGCTGACCGACGAACAGCTTAAAAACGGCGTTCAGGCGTACAAAACGGTCGGCAGCCGCGCGAATGTTATCAATACCGGCAAAATCAGAATTATTGACGACTGCTACAACGCAAACCCCACCTCCGTCAAGGCTTCAATTGACACGCTCAAAAATTTTGACGGAAGGAAGGTCGCGATTCTGGGCGACATGAAGGAGCTCGGCAAGGACGAACGCGAGCTTCACTTTGACACGGGAAAGTACGCGAAATCCAAGGGAATAGACCTTATTATCGGCGTGGGGCCTTTGGCTCTTGAGCTCGCGAAGGGCGCGCAGGGCTTGTGGTTTGAGACGATTTCCGACCTGGAGGCCGACATAAACAGCCTTATCAAAAACAAGGATACGGTTTTGGTAAAGGCTTCACATTCAATGCATTTTGAAAAAATCGTCGAAAGCCTTAAATACTTTTAAATAAATCTGTTTCGGGAGGTCGTTTCGGCCTCCTTTGTTTTTATGAGTTTTTCGTGAACTATTGAGTAAAAATGTTTATTGTGGTATAATCATAAAAAACAAACTGCTAAAAGGAGATTCAGCTATGCCGGTATTATACATGACGCATCCGCTTATCAAACACAAAATTACAATTCTTCGCAAGCACACAACCGGTACAAACGAGTTCCGTTCGCTTGTTGAAGAAATCGCGATACTTATGGGTTACGAAGCTCTTTCGGATTTACCCATGACAGACGTCAGGGTAACTACTCCCATAGAGGAGACAATCCAACCCGTTATCGACGGCAAAAAGCTTGCGGTCGTTCCCATACTTCGCGCGGGTCTCGGTATGGTAAACGGAATTTTAGCCCTTGTGCCAAACGCGAAGGTTGGACACATAGGTCTTTTCCGCGACCCCGAAACCCATGAACCGCACGAGTATTACTGCAAGCTGCCCGAAAACATTGACCGTCGCAGGATTGTTGTTGTTGACCCTATGCTCGCTACAGGCGGTTCGGCTGTTGCCGCGGTTGATGCCATCAAAAAGCACGGAGGAAAAAACATTAAGTTTATGTCTGTTATCGCCGCTCCCGAGGGTGTAAAAACGCTTATGCAGGCTCATCCCGACGTTCAGCTTTATGTCGGCTGCCTTGACCGGTGCCTGAACGAAAACGCCTACATCTGTCCCGGTCTGGGCGACGCGGGCGACCGAATTTTCGGTACAATTTAAACAGCGCGTCGTTTTAAAACATCGCCGCGCTTAAAACAAAAACCGCTGCCGGATAGACAGCGGTTTTTTACGCTTTACTATTTAGTTAACATTAATCTTATCAAGCAGCTCGCCGACCTTATCGTGATAAACCAAATCCGCCTGTTTGTCAAACGGGGTGGCGTCGCGGTTAATAAGCACAATTGTGTTTCCCCTGAAATAACGAATAAAACCGGCGGCAGGATACACCGTCAGGCTTGTGCCTGCGATAATCAGCGTGTCCGCCTGCATTATCGCGCTCAGCGCGCCGTTTACAACGCTGTCGTCAAGCCCTTCCTCGTACAGCACAACGTCGGGCTTTATAACTCCGCCGCATTCGCACTTGGGCACGCCTTCGCTGTCCTTTATAAACTGCGCGTCGTAAAACTTGCGGCAGTTTCTGCAATAATTTCTGAGCACGCTTCCGTGAAGCTCATAAACCTTCCTGCTTCCCGCCGCCTGGTGCAGACCGTCGATGTTCTGCGTTACCACGGCGGTCAGCTTTCCGGATTTTTCAAGCTCGGCAAGCTTAAAATGCGCCTTGTTGGGCTTTTTGTCAAGACAAAGCATTTTGTCTCGGTAAAAGCGGTAAAACTCAGATGTTTTACGCTCAAAAAAGGTGTGACTCAAAATCTGCTCGGGCGGATAATCATACTTCTGATTGTACAGCCCGTCCACGCTTCTGAAATCCGGAATTCCGCTTTCGGTGCTCACTCCGGCGCCCCCGAAAAACACAATCCTTTCGCTGTTGTCAATAACTCTTTGCAGTTCCTCAACCGTGTTTGCCAAATTAAAACCTCCCGAATATCCGCAAACGCCTCCGTTCGTCGGACGTTATCTTTTGCTGCCGATATTATTCTATAGCCGGGATATGTTTTTGTCAAGCAAAAAAACACGACCTGAAACAGCGCCTGATTATCCAACAATTAAACGCAAAAAGCATTAAAAACACTTGAAAAATAACACGAAGTATGATAATATTGATATGATACTATGGGCTTATGATGTAAATCGAAAAAGCTCATGCAAACAATACTAATGCTTAGGATTAGTAGAACAATTTATTATCCTTCAGAATGGAGTTGATTTTTAATGGCAAGAAGCGCAGGAATTCTCCTCTCAATAACTTCGCTTCCTTCCCCCTACGGTATCGGAACCATCGGCAAAGAAGCCCGTCAGTTTGCTGACTTCCTCAAGAAGGCAGGTCAGACAATTTGGCAAATTCTTCCCGTTGGCCCGACAAGCTACGGCGATTCGCCGTATCAGTCATTTTCCACCTATGCAGGCAACCCTTACATGATAGACCTTGACACCCTTGCCGAAGAGGGCTTGGTCACCAAGGAGCAAATCGAAAGCTTCGATTGGGGTTCAAACGACGCCGAGGTTGATTATGAAAAAATTTACAACAGCAGATTCAAGATTTTGAAGATTGCGTATAACAACTTCAAAAACCGCGACCAAAAGGCGTTCCGTTCGTTTAAGCGCAGAAACAGCAAATGGCTTAAAAACTACGCGCTTTACATGGCGGTAAAGAACAGCCTCGGTATGGTTTCCTGGACAGAATGGCCCGAGGACATCAAAATGCGCAGCGAAACCGCGCTTCGCCGCTACGAACGCAAATTAAGACCCGAGGTTGACTTCTGGAAATTTATTCAGTTCAAATTCTATGAACAGTGGGACAGCTTCCGCGCCTATGTTAACGGTCTCGGAATCAAAATCCTCGGCGACATGCCTATCTATGTTGCGATGGACAGCGCCGACACTTGGGCAAATCCCGAAATTTTCCAGCTTTATGACGACGGCGATCCCATTGCCGTTGCAGGCTGTCCGCCGGACTATTTCTCGGCAACAGGTCAGCTTTGGGGCAATCCTCTTTACGATTGGGATTACCTTGAGCAGACCGATTACGAGTGGTGGTTTGAGCGCATAAAGGCGGCTTCAAAGCTTTATGATATTACAAGAATCGACCACTTCCGTGCTTTTGCAAGCTATTACTCAATTCCTTATCCCGCGGAAAACGCAATAAACGGCGAATGGATTGAGGGACCGCGCTACAAGTTCTTCCGTATGATGGAGGAGGAATGCGGCGACTTTGAAATTGTAGCCGAGGACCTCGGAACTCTTACCCCCGACGTAACCGAGCTTATGGAGCAGACCGGTTATCCCGGAATGAAGGTTCTTGAATTCGCGTTCGACAGCGGAGAGGAAAACGACTATCTGCCGCATAAATACACCAACAATTGCGTTGTTTACACCGGTACTCATGACAACGACACCGTTATGGGATGGCTTGAAACAGCCAAGCCCGAGGATGTAAAACACGCAAGAACATACTGCAAGATGCCTGCCGACGAGCCCTTTAACTGGGGACTTATCCGCACAGCCTACTACAGCAAGGCCGACACGGCAATTGTGCCGCTTCAGGATATTCTCGGTCTCGGCTCCGAAGCAAGAATGAACACTCCGTCAACAACAGGCGGCAACTGGGTTTGGAGAATGGACTCCGCCACGCTGACGGATGAGCTTGCAGAAAAATTAAAAACAATGTCTGTAGACAGCGGACGATTGGAGGACTAAACACGATGAGCAATATTATGGAAAAACTCGAACTGACTGCGCAGGCTGCGTTCTGCAAAAAGGTTGAGGAGCTTACACCTTCCGAGCTTCACCTTGCGCTCGGCAAGGCTGTAATGGGTGAAATCGCTCCCAACTGGGCAAAGAGCAAAGCTAAGCACGACAGCGAAAGAAGAGCTTACTACTTCTCCGCGGAGTTCCTCATGGGCAGAATGATGTATAACAACCTTTACTGCCTCGGCGTTCTTGAGGAAGTAACAAAGCTTCTTAAGAAAAAGGGCATTGATATCAACGTTTTTGAGGAAATTGATGACGCGGCTCTCGGTAACGGCGGTCTCGGCCGTCTTGCGGCTTGTTATCTCGATTCCGCGGCTACTCAGGAAGTACCCCTTGACGGTTATGGCATCCGCTATAAATACGGTTTGTTCAAGCAGCTTATCAAGGACGGTTATCAGGTAGAGGTTGCCGACAACTGGCAGCGCTTTGACGACCCCTGGTGCGTTCGCAGAGAAAACGAAGCCGTTACAGTTTCTTTCAAGGATCAGACTGTTAAGGCTGTTCCTTACGATATGGCTATAATCGGCTGCAAGACCGACAACATCAACACTCTCCGCCTGTGGCAGGCTGAGGCTGTTAATGAGTTTGACTTCACGGCGTTCAACAACAGCGAATATGACAAGGCTGTTAAGGAAAAGAACGACGCCGAAAACATTTCAAAGGTTCTTTATCCTAACGATAACAAGTATGAGGGCAAGGTATTAAGACTTAAGCAGCAGTATTTCTTCTGCTCGGCTTCACTTCAGGATATCATGCGCCGCTACAAGGCTAAGCACGGCAACGACTTCAGCTTCTTCGCGAAGGAAAACGCTATCCAGCTTAACGATACACACCCCGTTTCCTGCGTACCCGAGCTTGTAAGACTTCTTCAGCTCGAGGGCATGGGCTTTGACGAGGCGTTTGAAATCGCGCGCAAGACCTGCTCTTACACCAACCACACGGTTCTCAGCGAAGCGCTTGAAAAGTGGAGCGCGGACCTGATGACTCAGGTTATCCCCGAAATTTATGACATCATCTGCCTGATTGCCAACAAGTGTCAGGAAGAGCTTATTGCCAAGGGCGTTAACAACGATATGCGCGCCAAAATGCGTATTATCGACGGCAACGCTGTTCATATGGCAAGACTTGCTACCTATGCCGGCACATATGTAAACGGCGTAGCTCAGCTTCATACCGAAATTCTTAAGACTGACCTCCTTAAGGAATGGTATCAGATTTATCCCGAAAGATTCCTCAATAAGACAAACGGTATCACTCAGCGCCGCTGGCTCGGTCTGTGCAACCCCGAGCTTTCAGAGCTTATTACCGACAAGGTCGGTTCCGACGAATGGCTTATTGATCTTTCCAAGCTTTCCGTCCTTAACGACTGCCTTGACGCAAGAACAATTAATAAGTTCAACAAGATTAAGGCTAAGAAGAAGGCTCAGCTTGCCGAATATATCAAGAAGATGGACGGCTTTGACATCAATCCCGACACAATCTTTGATGTTCAGGTTAAGAGACTTCATGAGTACAAAAGACAGCTCATCAACGCTTTCTCCATAATGGCAATCTACTTCCGCATTAAAGACGGCAAGCTCCCCAATTGGACTCCCACAACCTTCATTTTCGGCGCGAAGGCTGCTCCCGGTTACGCAAGAGCTAAGGCTATCATTAAATATATTACCGAAATCGCCAACCTGGTAAACAACGATCCCGACACCAAGGACAAGCTTCAGGTTTACTTCATCTCCAACTACAACGTATCCTACGCTGAAAAGATTGTTGTTGCAGCCGATATTTCCGAACAGACCTCAACCGCAGGCCTTGAGGCTTCGGGTACAGGCAACATGAAGTTTATGCTCAACGGCGCGGTAACTCTCGGCACATGGGACGGCGCTAACATCGAAATCGCGGAATGCGCGGGCGTTGAAAACGAGTACATCTTCGGCGCAAGAGTTGAGGATATCGAAAGAGTCAAGAAGGAAGGCTACAATCCCGCCGGTATTATTGAGGCAAACCCCGAACTCAAGAGAATTGTCAACACCCTCATCGACGGCACATTTGACGACGACGGCGCTCAGGGCGAGGGCAGCTTCAGAGAGCTCCACCACGCTCTTACCAAGGGTACTCACTGGCATGATCCCGACCACTACTTCCTTATGCTCGATCTTCCCGATTATATCGAGACCAAGATTCGCGCTAACGCGGACTACGCCGACCGCAAGGAATTCGGCAAGAAGTGCCTCCTGAATGTTGCAAACGCGGGTAAGTTCTCATCAGACAGAGCTATCCTTGAGTACGCAAACGAAATTTGGCACGTTTCACACAAGTAATTAATTCTTAAATTTGCGGACGGGTTGCTCAGGCAATCCGTCCGTTGTGTATAACGGCGCCCGAACAGGCTATAATATTTATAATTTTATAACAGGAGGAATAAATAATGAAATACGCAGGCACACAAACCGAAAAAAACCTGCTCGCCGCTTTTGCGGGCGAATCGCAGGCACGCAACAAATACACATACTTTGCTTCAAAAGCTAAAAAGGAAGGTTATGAACAAATCGCGGCGCTTTTCCTTAAAACAGCGGAAAACGAAAAGGAGCACGCGAAAATCTGGTTCAAGGAGCTTGAGGGAATCGGCACAACTGTCGAAAACCTTAAAGTCGCCGCGGACGGCGAAAATTACGAGTGGACAGATATGTACGACGGCTTCGCCAAAACCGCCGACGAGGAAGGCTTCCATGAGCTTGCCGAAAAATTCCGCCTTGTAGGCGAAATCGAAAAGCATCACGAGGAGCGTTACCGCGCCTTGCTCAATAATATAGAAACCGCTCAGGTTTTTGAAAAAAGCGAGGTCAAGGTTTGGGAATGCCGCAACTGCGGACACATTGTTGTCGGCACAAAAGCACCCGAAATTTGCCCTGCCTGCGCTCATCCGCAAAGCTTTTTTGAGGTTCACGCCGAGAATTATTAATAAAACAATTGACCTATTCAAAAATATAAGTTATAATAGAGGACAGCGTAAGTTTTGCGCTGTCCATTATTATCTTGAAAGGACTTTTATGATGAAACGTATTATCGCTTTAATTTTATGTATAGGTTTATTCGCGGCTGTTGCTTCCGGATGTATGGGCGCCGGCGCTCCGCAGATAACTCAGTATCCCACGGACGCAAGCAAGGAAATGAAGGATTACAAGGATACCTTTGACGACCTCTGCAAATATCTTTCGGCAAACGGCTACATAAACGCTCTGGAAGAAAACAAGGACAAATCCTTCAATGATATGAAGTATGAGCTGGTCGGCGCTTCAAATGGCAAAAAGTTTATCTGTACAATGCAGGGCGCCAACAACGTGACCGTTGAGCTTTATGATTTCTCCAAACCCGCCTCACCCGACGAAGTATATAATAATGTTAAAAACAACGGCAAGTTTTCAATCCTCGGACTTGACGAGGTTAACGCTTATCTTTCCGACAACGGCAAGTATATGATGGTTTACACCGACGCGTCCGTCAACTGGAAAGAACCCGACAAAAACGCCGATAACTATAAACGCTTTGAGGAAATTCTTAAGGCGTTCAAGGAATTCCATAAATAAACTTTTGTCCGAATGACAGGGGCGGAACTTCCGCTCCTGTTTTTGTTGCGCGGAAGCGCCAAACGCTTTTAAAAAGTCCACAATATATAGTGTGATTTTTCATAAATAATCAAAGAAAAGCACAATCGAAAATAAATTTCGATTTTTTCAAAATTTTTTCAAAAAAACACTTGACTTTTATTCTGTTTAGTACTATAATAGCAATGTTCGGTTGAGGACAGCGACTGGCAACGTTGTTGATATTCAACAATGAAGCAACACTTTAGTTGTCTAAAATCAACAAAGAGAACCTTGAAAATTGAACAATAAGTGATAGAAGAAACCCGTAATGACTTTGAGTAAAAAGCTCAAGAAATTACAGTGAGTACACACTAAAAAGTACAGTAGATTCACGAATACGTTAGCGTATCTGAATCAAGAGATTAAACTCTAAGATTTTAACATTGAAAGATGTTGAGATACAAATTTTAGAGAG
>ODAI010276823.1_pt1 | contig 11581 bp, 5 predicted proteins | sample 1539321 | NCBI WGS metagenome assembly ODAI01 (sample SAMN02144231, study PRJEB22623) | gut metagenome | biome: sheep rumen | host: Ovis aries | place: New Zealand
CCATAGACATTCCAGCCTCTGGTGCGGGGCATTTTTTTGCAATCTGTGTTTTCTTTTGCTTCGACACAGATAGACGCAGATGCGGTGATTTTGACACAGATGGACTCAGATGCACACGGATTGGACACGGATATTTTTATGTTTTATTATCTGTGCCTCATCCGTGTTAATCCGTGTACATCTGTGGTTCCTAGCGGGGGGAAAGGCTCCGCCTGATAATTGATTGCATGAGAAAAAATGGCGCACACTGCAGAAGAACTGGACAAAAACAGACGGAAGGCAAGCCAGGGACACGAAATACACTTTGTGCGGGCGACCGCAGGGAGTCCGATACCAAATACGCACAACCGTGGATTTCAGTGTCCCGCTTGCCGTTAGTCTGTTTTTGTTGAGCCACAACTGCACCGCGCCATTTTTTTGCAGAAACAGTTTACCATTGCGGAGCTTTGCTTTTGACACAGATGCACACGGATAGACTCAGATAGGACACGGATATTTTTTATTTTTTTATCTGTGTCTCATCAGTGTTAATCACCGTTCATCTGTGGTTCCCCGCGCAACCCCGAGGCATGTCTTGAGCCAGCCTCCCTTGTTCCTGAAAAGCCAACAAATTGCCTTCATCCACGAAGCAGGGTTCTTAGGGGCCGCCCCTACGCCGTGCCGGGAAGAGGTGAGGTCTTAGGAGAGGAGAGACCCTCGCTCACGGAGTAGGGGGTCTCTCCTCTCCTAAATAAAGGGGGTACACAGGGGCTCTCCCCTGTGATTGCTTTTGTCAGAATGCTTTCTCAGGGTCGCACAGGGCCCCACCCCTGTGATTAATTTCATCTGTGAAATTTCCTCCGCTGCACTAGTTTTCCCTTTACCGATTGGACAATTTGGGCTAAAATAGATGTAGTTTATATCTGAAATTATTCTCGGCGGGAGCTGAGTGAAAAAGGAGTAACGTATGAAACTTTTAAAAATGCATGTAGTGGCATGTGCTGTTGCGGGTGCTCTGATGGTAGGTCTTGCCGCCTGCGGTTCTTCAAAGGCATCTAAGGCAAATGTCATTACTATTGCCGATACGCCGATTGGCTGGGCAAGCTATGCAAAGGACACAGACCTTGCTGGTGGAAAAGTCACACCACCGTCTGCAGAAAAAGGCACTATCGGTGGCTTTGGCGGTCAGATTGTAACGGTTAAAACCCGCGATGACTTTATTAAATACGCTGAGTCAGAAGAACCGATGGTTATCTTTGTTGACGGCACAATCGACATGACTGATCTGGGAAATGGTTCAATGATTCCCGAAACGGTAACTGGTTCAACATTTGCACTGGACAAATGGATTGCAGACCGCACTGCCGGCACTGGAATGGCTGTAACTTCATACCACGACTGGAAGGTAAAGTATACGGCTTCTCAGGATGGTCACTTTGACGAAAGCGGTGAAGGTGCTGAGGTTCGTGCTAAGATGGATAAGGAATGGGCTGAACTGATTGATGTAAATATCAACAGCAATAAGACCATTATCGGCCTGGGAGCAAATTCAGGTCTCTTTGGTGGTTCTCTTTTCATCAAGAACAAAGAGAATGTCATCATCCGCAACATGAACATTACCGAATGTTACAATCCTTTCCCTGCAGTGGAGTCAAATGACGGTCTGAATGCTGAATGGGATACTATCACTGTACGTACTTCAAAATATATCTGGATTGACCACTGTACAATCAGTTCAAAGTTCTCTCCCAACGATATCGAAAAGGATAAGTTCAAGAGCAAGGACGGAGAGATGATGAAGTGGCAGGTTCATGACGGTCTGCTGGACATCACCAACGAATCTGACTTTGTTACTGTTTCATGGTGTATTCTCCGCAACCACGACAAGACTCAGCTGATTGGTTCAAGCGACAAGAAAACAGGCGATGCAAATCACCAGACTATTTCTCTGATTCACAACTGGTATGACGGCTGTGGCCAGCGTCTGCCCATGGTTCGCTTTGCTACACTGCACATTGCAAATAACTACTACAGCGCAGGCGCAGAAAACACCTGGCAGCGTGGTATTGACCGCAGAAAGGACTGCAAAATCTATTCAGAAGGCAACTACTTTGAAGAAGAACGCAGGTCTGTTACTTCACGTTCTGATGGAAATATGTATGACGTTGGCAGCGTAAACCTTATGAGGAACTGGCTGAATGACAAGCCGGCATGGAACCCCAGAGACTATTATGATTACACTGCAGTTAAGGCTACAGAAGCAAAGAACCAGGCTCTGACCCTTTCCGGCGCAGGCAAGATTCCTGTAATCTACGCAGATCCTGCAGCAATTAACGATCCGAAATAACGGGGTATTGGTTTTGCCCTCCATGGCAAAACCAAACCCGACAGCAGACAAACTGCTGTCTCGCTTTTCAGCCGCCCTCGTGGCGGCTTTTTTCGTTTTTTTAGGGGGTTGGTGGGTATTCTTTGAGGGGCAGGGTGTGATATAATGATAGAACTATGAACAAAAAGATTTTTATCGGACTGATTAGCGGGCTGCTTGCCGGCTCCCTCTTTTTTACAGGTTGTAATGGGGAAGAGGACTCTCCCCTTACTGGAGTAAAGATTTCTACATCGGCTTCTATGGCGGAGCCGGGAAAAACGGTTGAAATTACAGCGTCGTATGTTAGAGAAGACAAAATTGATACTTCTGCGGATATAACTCTTTCTCTTTCCAACGACACAACGGGCGGCGCATATTTTGGTTCTGCCGGTACCACCAGCACAAGCATAAAGAGTGGCGGAAAAGCAAATCTCACCCTTGGAGGAACTTACAGTGCAATCGTTCTGGTAACGGCAGCCTGCAAAGAATCCACTGCCAGGGTGACAGTTGGAACAATGATTGACTCCAGAATCAGTGCGGCAGACAGACCAACAGGTTTTGCAAGTTATCAGGCAGCGGCAAATTTTGGCGGCTACAAGGGAAGCCTTGCAGGAACAACCGTAACAAACCGCTCAGAATTAAAGTCTGCAATAAGCAAAGGCGGCATTATTTATGTAAAGGGCTTGATTGACATGACGGATGAAGGCACAGGCTCTAAACTTCCTGCTGCTGGCGGCAAGACGACGGATTCTACCACCGCTCTTGATGCATGGGTAAAAGAAAAGTCTGGCGGAGCATATGCAACGTATAATGATTGGGTAAAGGCATATGGTGCGGCCTGTTCAAGCTCAACCGATGACAGGAGCGGAAGAAGCCCGCAGAGTTCATTGTATAAAACGATGACGGAATTGAACAACCAATGGAAAAACGTCATTCAGTTGCAGCTTGTTTCTAATACTACGCTGATTGGTATTCCTGATGCTAATGATGTTGCGGGCGGCATTCGTGGCGGAACCTTGAGTGTGCGGAATATTTCCAATGTTGCAATCCGCAATCTGGTTCTTCAGGATGCCTGTGACCCCTTTACTCATCACGAAGCGGATGACGGCTTCAATGCACAGTTTGACAACATCAGTATTGAGGCTGCCAAAAACATTTGGATTGACCACTGTACCCTGCAGGACACGCTTGCGCTTGGCACTTCAGGTGAAAAATGGCAGACCTATGACGGACTGTGTGATATAAAGGGAGACGCAACAAATATAACTGTTTCATACTGCAAATTTATGAATCACGATAAAACCATGCTGATTGGCTCAAGTGATTCTGACGGCAGCAACAGCAGGCGTTTCGTTACCCTGCATCATAATTACTACTATGGTTGCGGACAGCGTTTGCCCATGGTACGCAATACGAGCATTCATATTTACAATAATCTGTATGAGTCTGCAAGTTGGTACAGCAACAGTTATGCAATTGGACGGCGGGCAAACTCCCTCATTATTGCGGAAAACAATTATTTTGGAAGCGGCATTACTGCATTCAGCAATTCTGAAGGCTCTCTGTATGCAAGTGGAAACAATACGGGCAACAGTTCCGGCTCCAAGCCGTTTAACACCGATACCTACTATCGCTACACGCTGGATTCTGCAAAAGACATAAGCACTGCATTAAAGACAGGTTCGGGCATAACGGCAGCCGGAGCAGACAAGGTAACTGTAATTACTAATTAATTATACTTCACGAACCGCTTCCGTACCGGCAACCAGCTTTTCCAGAAGACTGCAGACGGGTGTGGAAATGCCGTGTTTTTCTGCCAGACGAACAACGGTGCCGCAAAACCAGGGATTTTCACTTTTGCGGCAGGCTTCCATATCCTGAAGCATGCTGGTCTTTCCGTGCGGATCGTGACGGCACATCATGGCAATATCATCTTCCAGATGCTTGCTTGTGAGTGCGATTCCCTCCGCGTTTGCCACGGCAATCACTTCGGCGCCAGTCTGACGGGCAAGCTCCTGCATGACCGGGTATTTGAATCCGCCGTAGGGTGAGCGGCAGAGGGCAGAAAGCGTGTTGAAAGTAACGTTAATCAGATATTTTTTCCACTGCTCCAGCTGAATGTCGTCTGGATTTACATACGTGATTCCGGCGCGGGAAAATAAATCGCAGAGGGCTTCCACCCGTCCGGTTTTGCTGTTGTCACTTTCGCCAAAAATCACTCTTCCGGCGTCCGTGTATTCAATCTTATTTCCTTCGTGGATAGAGTTGAGGCTGAGTACAAAAGCGGGCAGCACTTTTTCTTCCCCATAGACCTGGGCCAGATCCCGCTCGCTCTGAATGCCGTTGAGCAGGGAAAGAATGGCGGTGTCTGATTTGACAGCCCGCTTCATGTTTTGAATGGCCTGGGGCAGCTGGGCATTTTTTGTTGCGATGATTACAAGGTCGGCGGGCTCTGCTTCTTCCGGCGTAACCCAGTTAAAGTCAGTTTTTTCGCCATTCACAAAAATTCCGTCCCGCTCATAACGGGCCTTGCGCTCTGCATCCACAATGCACTGCATCTTTTTGCCCAGCACTTTTTGCAGGCGAACTCCAACCACAGCACCAACGGCACCCATTCCAATCATTGCAAGAGATTTTATTTCCATTATTATGCTTTGCTCCCTATCACTTTCTTCGGCCTTGTCTGACTATTTTGCACCGTAGCGTTCCAGAAATTCCCGAACCCGTTTATTGTATTTTTCCTCCTGCTGCAGGTGAGCCATGGCGTGAATTGCGCCTTCTGCCAGAAAAAGTTCCTTGGGAAAAGAACAGCATTCGTAGTTTGCCATAGTCATACTGACAGGAACCCGCGAGTCTGCACTTCCATGAATGAAAAGCATGGGCCGGCGGTTAATCTTGAGGGCATCAAAAGTTGTGTAGTCGTCCAGAGAAAATCCGGCAAAAATTTTTGTATACAAATTGCCGGTAGCAATAAAAAACCTGGCAATAGAGGCAGGAAGGTGATACGACTGAGTGAGCTCGTAGTAAATTGCCTCTCTGGGCACAGTAAAACCGCAGTCAGCAATAATACCCCTCAGATTGAGCGGAAGATTTTCAAAGCCGCTTGCCATTACCACCGTGGCACATCCCATGGAAATGCCCTCCACAAAAATGGGCAGGCTTCCTTCAAACATGTCGTCGATTTTTAGAATCCAGTCACGGCAGTCAAAACGCTCTTTAATGCCAAAGGTCAGGAATTTTCCTTCACTTTCGCCATGAGTCCGCTGGTAGGGAATGCAGACATGGTAGCCCAGACCGTTGTAAAAGCGGGCAAGAGTTGCAAAATCACGCAGGGGAGAGGAATGATAACCGTGCATCAACAGTATCGTACCCTTTGCATCCTCAGCCGGCAGAAAAAAGGCCACCAGCTTTAGGCCGTCATAAGACTGCATTTCCAGACGAATGGGAACCTTAGCCAGAAACCATTCACTGTCTTCCTGATTGCGTTGAAAATTTTCTATACCGCCATAATGTTCCACCACCTTTCCGTCAGCATCCGGCTCCATGCGGCCAAAACTCGGCATGAATACGAAGAAATAAAGCAAAACAAAATACAGGAGAGGCACTCCAACAGCAATCCCCGCACCGCAGGCAATTTTTTTCGTAGGAAATTTATTCATAGTGATTTTATTGTAAACCGATTTGTGATTATTTCAAGTGGAGCAGAAGTAAAGTCTGTTTTTTCTTCTATTTATATGGGGCTTCCCGTCTGCCTGCGGCAGCCGGTCGGGCTTTGCGTGGTTCCGCCTTTCGGCTTCATTGCCGGCTTGCCGCTGCGCTGTTAATCCGGCAACGGCTCTGCCTGCCTCCGTCAGTCAGGCCGCCACTACAATCCCTAAGCCAAAAAAAATTGAAAATTTCTTAAGAAATTCATTAAAAACGGGTTTTTAAAGGTTGCGGTATTTAAAATGTGCCCTTATAATTAGGTACCATTTTAGACAGTTTTAATGAATGCATCAGGAGGCATTATATGGTACATAAGAATTTGAGATGGGGGGGGGTATTACCGCTTCTTTTAATTATGGTGTTTGCGGTAATCGCTTGTGGTTCTGACGATGATAACAGCCCGAAAAAGTCGGGTGCAATCAGTTATGCAAAGGCAACGATTGAAAAGACACTTGGAAATGACGCTTTTATCAATCCGCTTACAAATACAGGAGACGGTGCGGTAACATATACTTCCAGCGACACAAAGGTTGCCACAGTAGAAGCCAAATCCGGTCTTGTTACAATAGCCGGCATAGGAAGCACAACCATAACGGCAACAGTAAAAGATGGTGTTGAATACACATACAGTAAAAGAACAACTACCTATACGCTTACGGTAAAGGAAGCCGTTCCAGAAAAAAAAGCAGGCAATATAGTTTTTGCGGCAACTGAAATAGAAAAAGCCATAGATGAAGCCGCCTTTACCAATCCGCTTACCAAGACAGGAGACGGTGTTGTAACATATGCTTCCAGCGACACGAGTGTTGCCACAGTAGATGCCGCTACGGGTGAAGTAACAATTAAAGGCGTGGCGGGAAATACGACTATAACGGCAACGGTGGCGGACTCCGCAACATATGCCTACAGCACAAAGACGGCTTCCTACACGCTTACGGTAAAGGAAGCCGTTCCCGAAAAAAAAGCAGGCAATATTGCTTTTGCGACAACCGAAATAGAAAAAACTATCGGTGACTCTACTTTTATCAACCCGCTTTCAAAAGAGGGCGACGGTGTAGTAACATATACATCCAGCGACACAAAGGTTGCTACCGTACATGCTGAAACCGGAGAGGTAACAATAGCCGGCACAGGAAGCACAACTATAACGGCAACGGTAAAAGACTCTTCCGAATACACGTATGCCACCAAGACAGTTTTATACACGCTTACGGTAAAGGAAGCCGTTCCGGGAAAAAAAGCAGGCAATATAGCTTTTGCGACAACCGAAATAGAAAAAACTATCGGTGACTCTACTTTTATCAACCCGCTTACAAAAGAGGGCGACGGTGTAGTAACATATACATCCAGCGACATAAAAGTTGCAATAGTAGATGGCGCTACGGGTACAGTTGTACTGACCGGTAATGCAGGAAGCACAACCATAACGGCAACGGTAGCGGATTCAGCCACCTATGCCTATAGCACAAAGACGGCATCCTATACCCTTACGGTAAAAAAACTGGCTGGTACCATAAGTTTTGCACGCAGTACGCTGGAAATATCAGTTAATGAAACTTCATTTACCAATGCGCTTACAAAGACGGGAGACGGTACGGTCACCTATACATCCAGCGACACAAATGTTGCCACCGTACATGCTGAAAGCGGCGAGGTGACAATAAAAGGCCTTGCGGGAAATACAACCATAACGGCAACAGTGGCTGACAGTGACAAATACACCTACAGCACAAAGACTGCCACCTATACGCTTACGGTGTCTCAGTCTGCCTCAGAGAGAAAGGAAGGAAGCATCACTTATGCCGCAGTCGAACTGGAAAAAGCCATAGATGAAGCCGCATTTACCAATCCGCTTACAAAAACAGGAGACGGCACGGTTACCTATACTTCTACCAATACGAATGTGGCCACAGTGGATGCCGCTACCGGTGTTGTAACAATGATTGCAGAAGGAGAAACAATCATAACTGCTACAGTAGCAGACAGTGCGGAATACACATATGCGACAAAAAAAGCATTTTATACGCTTAAAGTTGCGAAGTCTGCTTCAGGAAAGAAAACGGGCAGCATCAGCTGGACAACTGGTTCAGTAGGAAAAACAACCCTTGATCCAAAGTTCACCAATGCTCTTGAAAAGACAGGTGACGGACAAGTTGTCTTTACTTCCAGCGACACGACAATTGCCACAGTAGATGTAAGAAATGGTGAAGTAACGCTAAAAGGCGTAGCCGGAACTACAACCATTACGGCGACGGTACAGGACAGTAATGAATATTATTACAGTATTAAAACCCTTTCCTATGTGTTGACAGTTTCAAAAGCCGCAGGAACCATAGGCTACGGTATAAACTCAGTGGAAAAAACGGTTGATGACACTGCCTTTACAAACTCACTCACAAAAACAGGCGACGGCACTGTAACATATAGTTCAAGTAATACGAATGTTGCTACGGTAGATGCTTCTTCAGGCCTGGTAACACCTGTTGCAGAAGGAAGTGCAGTCATCACGGCCACAGTGGAAGACGGCACTAAATACACCTACGCTACAATGACGGCATCCTACACTGTTACGGTAAAAAAGCATACTGGTGTAATCAGTTTTTCGAGCAGTAGCGTAACAAAAACAAGGGCCCTTTTCAAATATACAAACACCGTTCAAAAAACAGGCGACGGTGTGGTAAAATACAGTTCAGGTAATACAGAAGTTGCTACGGTAGATGAAGACTCTGGTGTTGTAACAATCCTTGCAGAGGGAAGTACAACTATTACCGCAACAGTTACGGATACTAATACCTATACTTACGAGATAAAGACTGTTTCCTACACCCTTACCATTACTGCAGCAGCAGAAGAAGATAAAAGCTACATTGATTTTGTCGGGGGTTATATTGTTATTGATAAAATAGCAACTGATCCTCCCTTTACTCCAGATTTTATTAACACAGGGGATGGTATTGTTCGATTTACTTCATCTAATCCTGAATTTGCAACGATTGATCCAAATACTGGAAAAATAACTCTTGTAGCCGGAGGAGAAATACATAATAATGCTACAGTAATTACAGCAGAAGTAGTTGAACTAAAAACTGCTTACTACAGAAAAACAACGGCCTCATGTTGTGTGTGTGTTAAGAAAGCAGAGGCAAGCATAAGCTATAGCCAGACGACTATAAACAAGCTTACTGTAGACGGCAAATTTACAAATCCTCTTACAAACACAGGTGACGGCACTGCATCTTATTCTTCAAGCAATACGAATGTAGCCACTATAGATGTAAACACGGGAGAAGTAACCATTATCGGTACTGGAAGTACAACCATTACTGCAAATATAACGGACGGTCCAAAATACAAGTATCCTGATGTGATGAAAATGAAGGAAGATGGTACTAATTCTTCGTACTGGGTACCAATGACAGCGACTTACACTCTGGCTGTCAGAAGAGCTTCAAGCATTAGTTATGAAGTAACTTCTATAAGCAAGAATACTAAAGATTCCTCATTTACCAATCCACTTAAAAATACTGGAGACGGTACGGTAAAATATTCTTCTAGCAATACCACAGTTGCTCAGGTAAACTCAACTGGAGCAGTAACAATTACAGGCGGTGGAGATACAACTATTACTGCAACAGTGTCAGACAGTGATAATTCCACCTACAGTAATAAAACAGTCTCTTATTCACTGCATGTTGCACAGGCAGACGCACCTGTAAAAGCCAAACCGGATGCTGTTGGCGACATTGTATTAAATGACGGAACAGCTATTGCCGCAGGAAATGTCTTGTCCGATGCACAGAGAGCTAAGGCTGTTGCGGTTATCTTCTATGTACCGGATGAAACAGATCCGAATGCAACAAAAATGCTGGGATTCGGACTGTATGAATCAGCTGCATCAGAAAAAAGAGAATGGTGCAAAGGTGAAGCCCAAGGTTTTGAAAAGAATATAAACGATCTTTGTTATGACTATCATAATAGTTATCCAGAATATCCTTTATTCACATGCGGTGCAGGGGCATGGAATATCCTCGCAGCTTCTGTAACTGATGAAAACACGCCTGGACTGTATCCGGCATGGGAGTGGGTAAACTCTTACGGCACAGCAACAGAGCACAACCTTACGGGTACTTATGCAGATGGCTGGTATTTACCGTCTGTATATGAAATAACAAAAATGAAAATAGGTGACAATGATTATTCAACAGTACTTGCAACCGTGAACAGGTCATTAACAAACGCAGGTGCAAAGACTATCAGTGGCCGTTACTGGACTTGTAACACAGTCTACAGAGACCATACTCCCACCGATTGCCAAGCACGGATTTTTGCGATAGAAAATAACGAGATAACTTATTGGTATGTACTTGGTAGATTTGACCTGTCTACAGGTGTTCGCGCCATTCGTGCCTTTGAGTAACCGTCCAACTTCACTGCCAGACAGTCACCAGTTGACTTGCTGACAGTGGTGGTCTTAACTCCCAACGCCATACTGAACCCGCTTCAGTATGGCGTTCTTTTATGACTGCAAGGTTGACGGCAAACCAACAATGATGTATTATACTAAAAGACGGGGACGCCTACGAATGAGCGACCGCCTCCGTTGAGCTGTGTAATAAGCCCGCAGAAAGTTTGGTCACTGACTTGCGGGCTTTTTTATGCTCTTTCCGTTATTTTTTCAGGAAGGTGAGCAGGTCTATAACAAGAGCGATAATCGCAATAATCAACATTGCTGTTTCGTATTCCGTCACAGACAGCCTCCTTCTTCATGATGAATTCGGAGGCAAGCCGCCGCAAATCGCATGCGTCCCCTATATATTGTATAGTATACTAAATAGAAGAAAAGTGCAAGCCCGTAGCGGCTTCGCCTGTCAGATGTTATTCAGGTCTCACAATAAATCCTCTGGAAAATATTTTCGTAATTTATTTTCGTAAAATTGCAGATTTTCGTAAATTGTGCTGTTATTTTCGTAAAATAATGTTTTTGAATGTATCCGAATCGAATTGAGGTTTCAAATCCGGGCGGATTATACGGTCGGCTCACACATGATGAATTCGGAGGCAAGCCGCCGCAAATCGCAAACGTCCCCTATAAGTCATCCAGGGCAAACGCATTATAATCCATTCACAAGTAAGACAAAAAGGGCACAGGCGAATGAGTTCCAACAAAAACAGACTACCGCCTGAAGTTCCGCCTGCGGAAGCTTCCGAACCCGTCGCTGAAATGCGCGGTTGAGCGAATAAGAAATTGGACTCGCTCACATGCGTTCGCTCGCCCGCTCAAAGCGATTTCTGCGCCGGAACCGCGTCTCCCGTCTGTTTTTGTACAATTCTTTTGCTTATCTGCCCTTTTTGTCTGCATGGCAAACGCTTTTGTATGCGCTCGCCATGTGTATCGGCTGGAGGAAGGGAGGAAATTCAGCAAAAAGGCGACATTGGCAACGAAGTTTCCAGCCGTGAAAGCGGGGCAACAAGACCGCTTTGAGCGGGGCGAGCGTAAGCGAGTCCAATACCTATTACGCTCAACCGCGGGGC
>ODAI011970655.1_pt1 | contig 11581 bp, 12 predicted proteins | sample 1539321 | NCBI WGS metagenome assembly ODAI01 (sample SAMN02144231, study PRJEB22623) | gut metagenome | biome: sheep rumen | host: Ovis aries | place: New Zealand
AGATCATTGAGCAGGAAAAGCTTGATAAGGTGATCGAAGCAGGACGCTATGCACCCAGCGGCGGAAACTCGCAGAGCTGTCATTTTATCGTGGTGAGAAACAAGGAGATCCTTGCTAAGCTCGCCGACCTTGCACAGTCGGCTTTTGCTAAAATGGAGATCACCGAGGGTATGTATAAATCTATCGCAAATTCCATAAGAGCCTCGCAGAAGGGCAATTATGTTTTCCACTACAACCCCGACACTCTTATAATCGTTGCCAACCGGAAAAACTACGGCAACAACATCGCTGACTGTGCCTGCGCCCTTGAGAATATGATGATAGCAGCAAACGAGCTTGACCTCGGCAGCGTATGGATAAATCAGCTGAAATGGCTGAACGATGACGAAACGCTCCTTGAATATGAGCGGACTCTCGGTCTTGAAGAAAACGAGCGCATATACGGTGCTTTGGCTGTGGGTCATGCCGATACCGAGGACGGACTGCCCTGCCGCAAGCCGCTTGAACGAACAGGGAACAAGGTGACGTATATCTGATGTGTCGAAGCCACAAAGCGCGTAAATACGCTGTGTTACGGAGAGTAACACCGATGTTCGAGCCCGTCCCTTGTCAGATCATGCGCCTGATGTTATACTAAGATCACAGAAGGGAACGACCCACTGAATACGATCACGGAGGTACAAAACTATGACATTTGGTGAAAAATTAAGAAACGCAAGACAGAGAGCAGGTCTGTCACAGGAACAGTTTTCGGAAAAGCTGCACGTTTCACGCAGCGCCATAGCAAAATTGGAAACGAACAATGGTATGCCCGATATTGAAAACCTGAGATCTGCTTCACAGCTGCTCGGTGTTTCTATCGACTATCTGCTCGATGAAGGAGAAACGCTTTTCCTTAACTCATTCAGGGAAGCAATAAGCCTGGACGATTACGAGAAGGCCGGCAAATGCCGCTCCAAGCAGGATGCTGCGGCAAAGGCAAAAATCCCGCAGGCGGTGCAGATCTATCCGCTGATAAAGAAGAAAAAGCTGTCAGGATTTGAGAAGGTGCTGGAATGGACAGTCATGCCGTCATTTGGCGCTTTTGAAGTCGCAGATCAGCTTAATGACGGCTGTTCGTATTATCTTGCCGAAACTGACAGCAAGCAGTTCTTTGTTATTGTGTCAAAGGATCTTATAGAGTACAGTGAACTTACCAAAAAGGCAGACGGCAAGAGATTTGAGATCGGCAGCAATGTCTTTTCAAAGGCAGGGTATACTTTGATATGATTGATTAAGAGACTATAAAAATGTCAATGGCAGACGAGACCTTATCGGAACGGTTTTCGATGTATCATTACATAGATCCAACAGGCTTATATGTCGGGCGGGATCTGCTGCCTGCCACATAATAAATAGAATAAGCCTGCAAACATCGTGTTTACAGGCTTTTCAGCATGGCGCCACCTGTTGGACTCGAATTGTCGCAAACGTTTGTTCGCTGTTCGCTTATCATTATACAAACCACACAGATACGCGGTTTTGTAAAAAGATACACTAAACGCATTTGCTTATTTTGAAGCAACATGTTATATGAATAACGGTCAAATAACGGTCAGGATTGGACAAGTTAGAGCATACCCTTGTACATAAAATCTATCTTATTCTGTTCCCAATGTTTTACGGTGAATACATTATTATAGATGGCATAAAACATTCCGATGGAGTTTATCTGACCGTTTGACTTATCAGCCTATTTTCTGTCTGCCTTCCTTATGAAAAAATCGCACCTGTCGGCACCATTGAACCGAGGGTGCCTTTTCTTTCAAATACGAGTCCAGGGATATGCCGTAAAGGCACTCATCGTTTTCGCAGAAAATCCTCGTCAGCTCGGGACAGCCAAGCTCGGTGAGATATTTCCTGAAGGGACACTCAAGCACATCCATTCTGTATGTGCCCTTTTCCTTCGGGTAGAATTTGTTCTTAAATCCGCTATTTGAACCCACGGCCTCCACCACCCCAAAATTCAAAGGAAGGTGTGGCAAAGTGCGGTGATCGCCTGTTTTGCGCGGTTTGGTGCGAGTCGGCTGTTGCTATTTCAAGCCTTTTCGGGTGGTCTTTTGCAGCGTTATCTCCCTAGTATCTCCCTCAAAAGGAAAATAGTGATTACGCACTGACGATTTTTCCATCGCTGATCTCTATCACCCTCTCGCACTGCTCCGCAACCTTGGGATCATGCGTAACAATGATAACAGTCCGTCTCTGCTCGTTGAGCGCCTTGAACAAGTCCATTATCTCGGCAGAGGTCTTTGTGTCGAGCGCACCTGTCGGCTCGTCGGCAAGGATAACGGATGGGCTGTTGACGATAGCGCGGGCTATTGCTACCCTCTGCTTCTGACCGCCGGAAAGCTCCGAGCATTTTGAGTTTACCCTTGCCGAAAGCCCGACAGCTTCAAGAGCTTTTGCGGTCAGAGCTTTTATCTCGCTGCTCTTGATTTTTGAGTTGAAAATGAGCGGATAGGAGATGTTGCGGTAGATAGTCCTGTCGAGCATAAGGCCGAAGTCTTGAAGGACAAAGCCGGTCTCTCTGTTGCGGACAGCAGCAAGGCGCTTTTGCGAAAATGCTCTGACATCCTCGCCGTTTAAAAGATATGTCCCGCTGTCGGGCGTGTCAAGGCAGCCGATGATGTTGAGTAAAGTCGATTTTCCCGAGCCCGATGCCCCGATGATGCCGAGAAGCTCTCCGTCATTGACGGTCAGATCAACCCCGTCAAGCGCGTTTATCTGCGCCGAGGTGCCCTTGTAATATGTCTTGGTGATGTTTTTCAACTCTATCATGTCTGCACCCTCTTTAATGTGTCGGTCAGGTTTTTCCTGCTTATTGCGGCAATCAGTATCAGATTTGAGATGATGAGTGCCGTAAACGCCGCAGCCGCCGCGATAAGATATCCCTTGTAGGATATGAGCGTGGTCTGCGCCAATTCGCTGCTGCGAAGGTACGTTATCACCGGCAGAGATACAAGTGCCGGTAGAAGTGTTATCATCAGGTTTTTGAGGAATAGTATCAGATAAACATCTCTCCGCTTTGCGCCTGTCATATAGTATATCCCGACTGTGCCTCGTATCTTCTCGACAGACAGCACAGCACTTGACAAAAGACCTGTAAGCGAGAGCAGCGCAAAGGCAATGGTCAGAAGCTCATACGGCAGAATGCGGTCACGCTCAAGCTTGTTTCGCTCGCTGTAATAATAGTCAAATGACTGATACAGCTTTTCGTCGATGAGCGGCTTAAAGCGCTCGGAAAAGCCGGGGATCGGCGAGGTGTCCACCGCATAGAAATGCATTGCGAACTGATCCCGGCTCACCTTGTCCTCCGGGTCGTATGCGATCACAAATTGCTTTTTGTAGTCGAAGCCGTAGTTGGGGGAGAAGACCACATCATTCTCGATTATCCCGCAGACATAGAACTCACCTATGGGAGACTCATCTGCATTCTTTAGCGTTACGGTCTCGCCTGTTCTGTATCCCATCCCGCTTGTCATATAGCATGGAACAGCGGGATAGCTTTTTTCGGTGTCTATCCTCTTGCCGGAGGAAAGCACCACATTTATCCGGTCAATTGCTGTTTTGTCATATACCATCACATTGTAATCCGAGGCAGTCTTGTTTGCATAGGTGAAGCGCATAGCATCAAGACCTGTCTGTGCTTTGACAAGCTCCTCGGTGTTGTCGCTGTCGGGAAATCTTACATAGTAAAACTTATCCATACCGTTATGCTCATACATTTTCTGACGGGTGGAGTAAAGCTCCAAAGCACCATAGCAGATGCAGGAACAGCAGAACATGACTGTAAACTCGATACAGAGGATCACTATCAGCACAGCGCTTCCCGAAAGCTGATCGAGGGCTGCGATCAGATATTTTTTCAGTCTGTCCATAGCCTACCTCCTTATCCCGAGGCGAGCCGGAGCGCACCTTGCCGCCCTGATACACGCGGGAAGCGTGAATATGAGGGAAACGATCAGCGTAAACAGCAGGGCCATGCTTTGCATACCGAACGGCACAGCATTTTCAAGCGTGAAGCGCGAATATACTCCGTTACAGAGAGAGTCAATAAACACAGCCACCGTAAATGAGAGTATGATATACCACACAAGCGTTAGCAGGAAGAAGAACACCACAAAGCCGTTCCGGCAGCCGAAGATACGCAGCATTGCTATCCTCGGGAGCAGCATACGCATAAGCGCCTTGAAAAGTGTTACTATGATAAGTGCGGAAAGCACGCAGATCAGGATCGTTATCAAAAGCTGATCGGCGTATATTTTTTGGTTGCTGTCAGCAGCGAGCTCATATTCGCTTTGTATGTCTTCATGTGTTTTAAGCAGCGAGCTAAGGCGGTCAAGTGTTTTGACATCGGGAGGCTCGTAGAACACTATGCTCTCGATACTGACCGAATAGTCCTTCACATCAAGCGTGGCCAATTCAGAGAATGAAAGCTGTCCTTCCGCTTTGATGTCGGCAACGGTAAAGCTCTGTCCGAAATATGTGATCGTATCACCGACAGAGATACTCTTGCCGTCGTATGCTGCGATATCCGGGCAAACGATACTCCCATCGGGATACGCATATTCGCTGTCGGGAATAACCTTCATTCCGGCACTCATCCTACCCAAGCCCTCAAGCTCAAATGTAAGCGGATCATCTACCGAGGAAAAACCGACTCCTTTGACACTTGCACCAATATCGTTAAGCTTTGTCAGCGAGGCAGCAAGCTCTGCGGCTGAACCGTACTGTACTGTATCAAGGATAATATCCTTGTAGGTGCATCTTGCAGAATACTGATCCTCAAAGATGACAGCATCCTTTTGAAGCACTCTCATACTGATAAAAGCCGCAAGAAAGCAGACCGTTACAGTCAGATAGATAGTTACACTGATGAGCGGTCTGCTTTTATGTTCGTTTAGTATTTCCGAAAATGCGGCTTTTGTCTGTCTCATATCTTCATGCTCTCCGAGGCTCGTTTCGTGACCGGCGTATGCAGCTTGGTATATAGCTCTCCGTTAAGTGTGATAAGAAGTCTTGCAAGGCCATAGCCTACAAACATTAAAGGTATCCCTATGATAAGAACAGCGAGATCATAAGTCTTGCTGAGGCCGCCGTGGAGCAGATTGTTAACGACTGCAAACAACGGTTCAAACAGTAAGGCGGCTACGGTGAATATCCCGAACGCTATCGGTGACTTGAATCTTTTGACCGACAGCGCAAAGATGAAGCCTATGACCGCAAAGAATATCATTTGCTTGTAATAGATCTCAAATACCATTCCGATACCAGAGAACTGATAGAACGGCACCCAGAGCTGCTTGAAAATGAGCCCCTCAGATGGAATCATATCAAATGTAAGTGTTGCCTTTTCAAGCGTAACTGGAAATCTCTCGGAAGCAAAATACCAGAGATACACAGTGCTTGACAGGATGAGCATTATCTTTTTTGGAGTATTCATTCTGAGCTTATATCCGACTATCAGCCACAGAATAATAACAAAGACAAGACCGAACATGAAAAATACTCCCTGCCAGATGATATCTAACGGTTCTCCTGAAAACAGACCTCTGAAAAAAGCGGATATATCCTCAAACAAAGATGAGACTGTCATTGTTATAGATCCTTTCAGTTATTATATCCGTAGAACACACCGCCAAAGTTGAGAGTTGTGTAATAATAATATGCAGGAGGGCAGAGAGATACATTGATGTACATCTTATACATATTATTCAGCTTACCATATGGCTTTTGGCCAGAACCAAGTAATGTGATTACTGTACCAGAAGATTCTGTATTACCAACTTTAAACCCTGTTTTAGAACCGACAGACGAAAACAAGGTATTGTTCCTATATATTTTCCATTCGACAGCGGTTTGTGTAGATGAAATATCGGTGGGTTTATTCTTTACGCTTGCAGTCCAATAGAAACGTGTGCTGTCATATATTGAAGTATTGACAGCGTGTAACGAGGAAAAACTGTCACCATATGTACCGGGATGTTCAACTTCAATTCTTTCGGTTACAGGGGTGATTGAGGATGCATAAACTGTTAAAGCTGACATCATACAGATAATAAAAGCTGATACTATGCCGCTAACAGTAAGCTTCTTTGATATCTTTTTCATGAGATATACCTCCATTTAATTTTAGCATGACACGAATAAAATGTCAATGCTCTCTTCCCTGACCGAAGTCAGTAATCGAATGAAGAAGCACCATATAACCCTTGGTCACACACTTGACGATAGTCAAGTGTGTGTAGTACTACACACAAAAAAATGTCATTCAGTATGTAATACTACCTATATTCGTCAAGAGTTAATAAGCACATATTAAAATACTTTTCTTAATGCAACGGCATCAAACCTCCATTCCGCCAAAATGCTGTCTCAGATCAGGTCGTCTTTGTTGTGCTGTAGCTATACACTGTCTCGTAATTTGTCCCCGCATAAACTTTAAATTCGGACTTCACACGATAAGTGTTGCCGGAATAAACAGTCTTGCTATTTGTGAATTGACAGGAATAGTCATAATAAGTATGACTCCACGATGAACTCGTTCTCCACTGATTTCCATCGCAAAGATCAAGCTGTCACCGACTACATTGCAGTTTTACAAGCGTGTGATCGACACCCATATCCTGCCCAAGCTGGGCAGAAAAAGGATGCAGGACATCCGCCCGATGCACGTTCAGGAGTTCATAAGCTACCTCGCAGGCGTGGACTCCAAAAACGGCAAGGGCAAAATATCATCAAGCACAGCAAGGCGATACCTGACTGTTCTCCAGTCAATTTTCAAGCAAGCCTACAAGCTGGAGATAATAACTTCAAACCCCGCCAAAGCAGAAAAGCTCACACTTCCGAGAGAGGTGCAGCCGAAGATAGACATCTTCTCGAAAGCAGAGGCAGCGGAGATGCTGAAATGCTTGGAGAACGAGACGCTGGCTTTTCAAACACTGGTGCAGCTTGCGATAATCACAGGCGCTCGGCGAGGTGAATTGGTCGCCTTGAAATTCAGCGATTTTGATTATGACGAGTGCAAGGTGACAATTTCGAGGGCGGCTATCAAATTGAAAGGTCAGCCCGTTCAGCTAAAGCCGCCGAAGGATTATGAGGTGCGAACGGTGACGGTCAACCCGCATTGCATTGAATTAGTAAAAATGCTCCAACAGGAAAACAAGGAGAGAGCCAAAACGCTCGGCACGAAGTGGGAAGGCGATGAATGGCTGTTCACAAGATGGAACGGTGACATCGAAAACCCGCAAACCCCGACAAAGCAGTTCAGCAAGTTTCTCGAGAAGAATGGCTTGAAGCACAGGAAATTCCACAGTTTGAGACACACATCAGCGACCTTGCTCCTGTATGGTGGGATAAACATCAGGCAGGTTCAGTCGAGGCTCGGCCACAGCGAGTTGGAGACCACGCAGAAATATCTGCACAACCTTGCAGAGGCAGACGCTGAGGCGGCGAATGTGCTGACGAATATCTTGTCGGGCAAGGAGAGCAATAAGCACGAAATAGCTTGACACTCCGCCCATAGCGGATAAGGCAGCGGACAAAAAATACTGATAACAAATGCAGCGTAGGTGCGGCAAAGGTCGCATCTACGCTGTTTACATAGTGTGGGCGAAAAATAGTTAGTCGCCTAATATCTCCCTCAGTATCTCCCTTGAGGGCAAAAATGGCAGAAAACAAAAAAGCCCGCAAACGCTGAAACAGCGTATCTGCGAGCTTTCGTGCTGGTCGGAGTGACGGGACTTGAACCCACGGCCCCTACGTCCCGAAGATTGAAAAGAAGCTGTTGTGATATGCGGTCATCGCCTGTTTTGCGCAGTTTGGTGCGATTTTGCTATGGCAATATATAGCCTTTTCAGGCGGTTTTTTGTGGTGTTATCTCCCTGGTATCTCCCTAAGAGATCGTGGATAGATAAAATTTTTTGACCCTGCAAGTTGATTAAGCATCCGATTTTCCGCCAAGTGCGATTCTGATCTGCTCCTCTGTAAAGCCGTTTCTACGCATTGTATCTGCAATAAGTTTCCGTTCTTCAGAGCGTCCTTCCTCTTTACCCTCTCGCCTTGCGCTGCCGAGGGCGGAGGCTTCGTCGTGCAATCTCTTCTCGCGGTAATATGCTTCCTGCCTGATCTTTTCATCAGCGCTCATTTCGCGGAGCATAACTATTGTCTGCTGTACTTCAGGTATTGTTGTTTTCTGCTGGATAGCCATAAGATCACCCTCCGTTTCTGCGTTGATCAGATTAAGCCAATCCTCTACACGTTTGTTTTTCTTGTATTTGTTGATCTTCAAAAGCTCAAAGAAATGAATAGCAAACTTGTCTGTCAGCACTTCATTACGTTCATTCTCTTTGATCTTGAACAGTGAATGATAATCCTTGCAATCGAAAAGGTCAAAGTTGATTATGTTTATACAGATAGTCTGTTTCAGGTCGCCGTAAACATCGCCGACCTTTAGCTCCTCGCTGTAAAGCTTCGACCAATAGAACAGTGTGCGCTCCTTGAAATCGTCCTCGCGGTTGACCTGCATTTCGACATTGACGATCCTGCCGTCAACATTGAGTTTCAAATCAAGACGGCTGAATTTCTGTTCTAAAAATTCAGGGGTAAGCTCAACATTGTTGATAATGATACTCTGAATACTCTTGCGTGGGATATCAAGCATATCGGAAATAAAAGCAGCGATTATATCTTGATTCTGCTCATTGCCGAAAACTCTCTTGAAGATCACATCGAGCTTGAGCTTAACAATGCGTTCATCCTTGTTCATTTTGGTCACGCCCTTTCTCAAGTATATTATACCATATCCGAGAAGAAATATCAAGCACAGATATCAGAAAATCCAATTTTTTTGTTGCAAAAAAAGAGCAAAAAAGAGATAGGTTAGGTGATTGATACTGAATGACTGACAAGAATAATAGAATAGGTTATTATCCGACCTTCTCCAGCACACCCTTATCCATCTCATGCACCGTATCACACAACACCGAAATATCCTCAGCCGAGTGTGAGCAGATCAGGATAGTCTTGCCCTGCTTCTTGTAGCTGAGCAGATACTCACGCATCTCCTTTACACCGTCTTTGTCAAGCCCATTGAACGGCTCGTCAAGTATCAATATCTTCGGGTTTTCCATTATAGCCTGTGCCAAACCTAAGCGCTGGCGCATACCCAGGCTGTACTTTCTAACGTGCCTTTTCAGCTTCGGGTCAAGCCCGACCTGTTCCATTGATTTAAGTATCTCTTCTTTACCGATCTTGTTATTCAGGCCTGCAAGGAGTTTCAGATTTTTATAGCCGCTGTAATACGGGATAAAGCCTGGCGTTTCGATAATGATGCCCATATCCTTTGGAAAATCAACATCTTTTCCGACACGCTTGCCGTCAACGGTGATCTCACCCGAGGTCGGCTTCACAAACCCGCAGATGCATTTCATAAGCATGGTTTTTCCGGAGCCGTTTCTGCCGATAAGTCCGTGGATAAGTCCTTCCTCAAAGGACACGTTTATATCCTTTAAAATCTGCGTTTTTGTCAACACAAGATTCACGTTTTTCACATCAATAATATTGCTCATAGCCGCCCCTCCTTAAATGCTTATCTCGGACACATTGTCGTAGTTGAATTTCTTGATTGCCACACCGCAGAAGATCAGCAAGGCAGCAATGAACGTCACAAGATAGATTATTGAAAAGGTCATCGTCACAACAGGCTGTCTGAAATACTTTGTAAAGTGCAGCCATACGATAGAATTTGCCATTGGCATTGTCCACATAGGGCTTGTCTTGATAGAGCAGAACGCCGTTCCAAGCGAGATGACTGCACCGCAGAGCACAAAGCCTGCGGTCTTCTTTTTGATGAGTGAGAAGGATAAAAGTAATAGTCCGAGTATCAGCAGATATGCGAAAACGAGCAGATAGCTCTCCACTGCCGCACCTAAGATAGTAAGCTGATTATAGAGATTTTCTGGCAGGAGTGTTACTCCGTAGTTGCCTGATTTTTCGGGAAAGCGGCGCACGAAATCGGTTGCAACAAGGCTCCATTCGTTGCTGATAAAGCCTCTTGTTATCATTGGAACAGTCGCTCCTACAAAGATCACAAACAGGTAAGACACCGCCATCATCACCAGCTTGATAACTTGTCCAATAAGCCAGTTGATGCGCCCGACACGTATGATATAGAACACTGTGTTCGTGTCTATCTTTGGAAAATCAGCGATGAGCGTTAGAAAAACAAGCGGGATGATAAGTAAGATCGTTCCCGAATTTGAGACAGCGATAAACGGTTCAAATACGTTCAGAGGTTCATTCATAAGCTCTGAATTTTGCAGCAGAGGCTCGATAGCAAAGTTGTAAATGAATATCAAAAGCACTCCGAGGATTATCATCCGGGCATCGAGTATCCATTTGATATATTCCGTTCTGGCGCAGGAAAAGCATTGGCGTAAATTCAGATTTTTCATAATTATGCCCCCTTATCCTGCCGCAGATTCATAATTAGCGTAAAGCCTATGATCGTTAGCAACAGCAAGCCACCATTGAAAAAGACGAGCCGTTGTGCGTGACCGTCCCATTGCTCGATGCGGACAAGACCTGTTACAGCAGAGGGCATAAAATCCTGTGCTATGACAGAAAGCTCACGCTGTGATTCAGTCGCCTCGGGGCTCCAACCGGCGGACATTATTTTCTGAACTGCTGTCTGCTGAATGTAGACGAGCATGAAAGGAACACAGGTTATGAGATACGGATTTCGGCTTATTGAGCTTAGAAAAAAAGCAGGCAGTGTACTGAATGCACCGTAAACAAAAGCGGAGCCGAGACATAGCAATATTGTTTTTCCTACTCCGTTAGGTAGGATAAACTGCATCATTTCGGGCTCGATATTGTAGCTGTTGATCGACGGAAAGATAAGAAAAACTGCCGTCCCGTATATCGTCATTCCAAGAAAGGTCGCAAGACCGCCGCTTAAAAAAGAGGCGGTGAATTTTGAAAGATAATATCTGACCTTGCCTGTTCGGGTGATCGCAAAGCGCATCAAGCCGGAGTTCCTCTCGGAGCAAAATGAGACCATAAACGGGAATGCCACGATGATCGGAATGAACATCGTGATATAGCCAGACATACCGTTTCCGAACAGCGTGATCGAGGCAAAGCTCTGCTCGCTCTCGATGAATTTGCGGTCGAGGGTGAAGATCGCCTCAAAGACCGAGTATGCCTTATCGTTTGACACATCGTGGTAGGCATTGGCAGTAAAGCACAGAATAGTCGTGAGCAGAACGGCTCCTATAAAGCCGGTGTTGATTATTGTTTTGTTCAGGTCTTGGCGGAGGGAATTAATGAATTTCAATTGATCAACTTCTTCCTTGAATGCATTATTGATCTACAAGCGTATAATCAAGCTGACCTGCAGTCGTTGTGCTCATTTTTGCGTATGCAAGCTCTCCGAAGTTCTTCCCGCTCTGGTTGTAGACATCACTCTTTGTCCAGAACACGGCATAGTCTGCCTTGTATTTCTCACCGCTGCCGAAGAGGGTCTTATCCGCATCAAGGG